>Ga0114958_10003339_pt1 | contig 11505 bp, 11 predicted proteins | sample C_130208_EF_Meta_FD_89577 | JGI IMG/M metagenome (GOLD analysis project Ga0114958, IMG submission 89577) | Freshwater microbial communities from Lake Croche, Canada to study carbon cycling - C_130208_EF_MetaG | ecosystem: Environmental > Aquatic > Freshwater > Lake | place: Lake Croche, Canada... | reverse complement strand
GGAAGTTGGTGCTGGTGCTGGAGTACTCGGTGGAACACTTGATGAACTTTTTGAAACAGAATCTGTTTTGTAAAAACCAGATCCTTTGAAGACAACCCCTACTGCGGAATAAATCTTGCGTACCTCGCCATTGCACTCTGGGCAATGAGTCAATGATGCCTCTTCAAAAGTTTGAAAAGCTTCAAATTCATGGGCACACGTATTGCATGCATATTGATACGTAGGCATCGTGCGCTCCATTCCTTGCGGGCTAGCCCTCGCGGGATTCTTGGGGGTAGAAGTAAAGTGTAAAGAAGTGAGACGATAGAGGGAAATCTGGAGAGGAAAAGAGATGAAGTTGGGCAAAGTTCATGCACTTATTGCTGGTTTTATCCTTTCTATCTTCGCCTTAATTCCCGCCCATGCAAATTCATTAGTAGCAACTTCACCAATTAGTGGCTCTACAACCACTACCGCTCCTACATCAGTCACTGTTACAGCCCAGGTTGCGCTTTTGGAAGAAGGCAACGAAATAACAATTGTTGATCCTGCTGGGAATCGAGTGGATGACGGAACCATCTCAGTAGATCAAGCCAGTGTCAGTGTTGGATTGCGCGCACTCGTAGATACTGGAATTTATAATGTGAGTTACATATTACTCACTGATGGTGAAGATCCGCTCGAAGGAAGTTTCACCTTCAATTATTCATCGCCAAATGTGATTGAACCAGCACCACAGGTATCACCGACACAAAGTTCACAGAGCGCAAGTAGTAGTTGGGGAACAAATGTTTTTGTAATTGCCCTACTGGTAGTCGCCTTCTTAGTGCTTGTTGGCCTTTCACTCTATGCTCGAAAGTTATTCAAGAATAGATGACAGGTCCACTTATAGGCGCGTGTCTAACTTTTAGTAAATTTCTTAGTATCACAGCAAGTTTTGTTGTCGTTGGGTCACTTCTTGCCATGGCATTTCTCCTTCTTGATACTGAAGGAAAACTTTCAACTCCAGCACAAAAACTTCGTTCACTACTTCAGCTCTCAGCTATTTTCTGGTTGATTGGAAATATTGGAACAATATTCTTTACTTTAGCCAATATTTTGGGTCAATCTTTTACTTCAGCGCTGGACCCCACAGTCATGCGCTCTTTCCTTACTCAAGTCACGCTAGGTCAATACTTTCTATTCCAAACTATAATTTCTTTAGTTGCACTTTTGTCAGCAAAGCGAATCCAAAGAATCAACACAACTATTTCCTTATTGATACTTTCAATAATTGGAATTATTGCTCCAATATTTCAAAGTCATGCAGCCTCTAGTGGTTCTCATTCACTAGCTATTGGCTCTCTTGTGGTTCATGTTGTTGGATTATCTTTCTGGGTCGGTGGAATATTCGCTCTTACCTTTATGGATTCAGAAGATCGAGTTATTGCAGTGCCACGCTTTAGTGTTTTAGCTCTTTGGAGTGCAATCGCGGTAGTTGTTAGTGGAAGCGCAAATGCTTGGGCACGACTTGATTTCAAATCAGCCTGGCAGACAACATATGCACTGGTCGTTATTGCGAAAATAGTTCTAACGATTGCTCTGCTTGCAATGGGCTACGCACATCGCAAAAACTTGAGTAAAAAAGCTGCTATCAATTGGGTCGCACTCACACGACTAATAATGATCGAAGCTCTTGTCATGGTGAGCGCTTTAGTACTTGGTTCATGGTTATCGTCTAATAGAGCCCCAGTACGAAATTCAAAAGAGTCATTCAATGCGGCGCTTACTGTTGCAGGAATTGAAACACCCAAACCTCCCACGTTTTCTCGCATTCTTCTTTCATACGAACCAGATGCACTCATAATCGGGCTTTTAGTCTTGGCTGTTGCTCTATATATAAAAGGAGTGATTGTTTTAACAAAGCGCGGGGATAAATGGCCATTTGGTAGGACTATTTCTTTCGCACTTGGAATTTCAGTTATTGATTTTGCTACAAGTGGAGGTTTAGGTCTATATGCACACTTCGCTTTTTCGTATCACATGACTGCACATATGTTTTTGGGAATGATTGCACCAATTGGAATCGTTTTAGGTGCACCAATAACATTAGCGCTAAGAACCTTGCCACAAGGTAGAACGACAAACGAGCGAGGAGTGCGAGGCTCGTTAATCTCTGCGCTTCATTCTCGAGTCGGTCGTTTTTTTACAAACCCACTTATCGCATTAGCAATTTTTGACGGATCTCTATTTGCACTCTATTTCACATCACTCTTTGGTGGAATGATGCAGAGCCATGCAGGTCATTTCTTTATGAATATACATTTTATTCTGGCAGGAACACTCTTCTTTTATGTAGTGGTAGGAATTGATCCCAACCCCCGCAAGATTCCACATTTAGTAAAAATTGTAATTCTCTTTGCAGCAATGAGTATCCATGCATTTTTCTCAGTTGCTTTGATGTCGTCTACAACTTTGATTGATCAGGGTTATTTCGCTTCATTGAAAACACCGTGGTTATTAGATCTTCTCGGAGATCAAAATAAGGGCGGAGCAATTGGTTGGGCAATGGGTGAAATCCCGATTCTTCTTGCGCTCGTGGCAACATTTATTCAATGGATGCGTGATGACTCACGTGAAGCGAATCGAATAGATAAGAACACGGCCCGAATGGCCGCAATGGGACAACCAGATGAGTTAGCGCAATACAACCATTACCTTTCAGAGTTAGCCAAGAAAGATAAGGATGTACGTTGATGGAAGCGCTATTTGATTTGCCAGATGAGTACAAGGAATTGCGCAGCAGTGTTCGAGCACTAGCAGAAAAAGAGATTGCACCACATGCTCGCGCAGTTGATGAAGAGCATCGCTTTCCACAAGAAGCAGCTACAGCGCTTACGCGAGCAGGGCTGTCCGCAGCCCATGTTCCAACGCAATACGGTGGACAAGGCGCAGATGCATTAGGTGTTGTCATCATCATTGAGGAAGTTGCACGGGTGTGTGGGTCATCATCGCTAATTCCTGCAGTAAATAAATTGGGATCATTACCTCTCATTCTTGGTGGAAATGAAGAGCAGAAGAAACGTTGGCTCACACCACTTGCTCAAGGTGCTGGTTTTTCATATTGCTTATCCGAATCTGATGCGGGCTCGGATGCTTCTGCGCTTCGCACCAAAGTTGAACGCAAGGGCGATTCGTGGATTTTGAATGGTAGTAAAAAATGGATTTCAAATGCTGGAGTCTCAGATTTTTATACAGTTATTGCACAAGGTGACTCTTCATTGGGTTCAAAAGGAATTACGGCATTTATTGTCGAAAAATCAGATCCCGGAGTTTCATTTGGCTCACCAGAGAAGAAGATGGGATTTAGGGGTTCACCGACCTGTGAAGTCTATTTTGATGGTGTAGTTCTCAGCGATGATCGCAGAATAAGTGAAATAGGTGAGGGCTTTGCATTAGCTATGAATACTTTGGATCACACTCGTGTGACTATTGCAGCACAAGCACTGGGTCTTGCTCAAGGTGCTCTAGATGTAGCTACAAAGTATTCACATGAACGTAAACAGTTTGGAAAAGAAATATTTGATTTCCAAGCAGTTCAATTTATGTTAGCTGACATGGCTATGAATATCGCTGCTGCACGACAACTGACTTATGCAGCTGCAGTCAAAAGTGAACGAGGAGATAAAGACCTCAGGTTCTTTTCAGCTGCGAGTAAATGTTTTGCCAGTGATATAGCCATGAAAGTTACGCAAGATGCGATTCAAGTACTTGGTGGATATGGATACGTATCGGATTATCCAGTTGAACGAATGATGCGAGATGCAAAGTTGACTCAAATTTATGAGGGAACTAATCAAATTCAACGAATTGTGATGGCTCGAAATCTTCCTAACTAAACCGGAATAATTTCTCAGGCGTCTGTGCTGCATTGACTCTCATATCCAAGGAATTACTTGGAAGTGCAGTCGTTGAAAGCTCATTTGAATAAATTAATGCGACGCTAAATGATGCGATTGAAAGAAGGGCTCGATCGTAGAAACCTTTACCTTTGCCCAAACGTATTCCAGAGCTATCAACTGCTAAAGCGGGAACAAAAACGCAATCGATTGCCCCAAAATTTGTAAATATTTCACCAATCGGTTCGAAAATTCCATTGTTATTCTCAACAGTAGAAAGATCACCATTCCAAAAACACCACACTAAATCTTCACCATCAATTCGGGGCAAAAGAATCTTTTTCCCCTGAGAGAGCAACTCTCTATTTACTTCAGTTGTATCCGGTTCCTTTCCATATGAAAAATAAGAGGCAACTATTGTTGAACTCAGAACTTCCGGAACTTCTAGAATTTTGTCAAAAGATACTTTCTCTTTATTTCCTATCCGTGCCTGACGATAGTGCTCACGAAGAGCGGCCTTATCGTCGTTCGTGTTCATCGAAATCCCCTAGAACTATGCGTTGAACAAGTAAGGTGTGATTATGACAGAGCAAACGAGAGTTGATGAGTTTCTTACATCTCTTCTCGGAATATGCGCTCCACTAGATTCCTTTGAAATGTCACTCCTTGATGCTCATGGAGCAACCCTGGCTGCTGATATTTATGCTGGTGAACGTCTAGTAATGCGAGCAGGGAGTCGAATTAGATCTACACAAATTGGACTCGCAGCATCCATCGGGCGCGATCGCTTACCGACGCGTCCGCATCCACGTGTTGTCGTTCTCTCTGCTGGTCCAGATCTTGTTGAACCTGGAAAATCTCTAGTTGATGATGAAGAATTTGAAACAAATTCTTGGCTGCTCACCACTGCAGTACGCGAAGTTGGCGCCGTGGCATATCGCGTTCATTCAATTCCAGATGACGAAGAAGAGTTACGCAAAGTTATAGAAGATCAATTAGTACGAGCAGATCTCATTATCGTTAGTGGTGAACGCCAAGATGATTCTTTTGATTTGATCACACGAACCCTCTCTCGACTTGGTGAAATCACAACCGTTGATATGGCGATCGAATCTAGTGGACGTCATAATTTTGGTCAGATTGGTCCCGATAGAACTCCAGTTGTGACTCTGCCCGGTGACCCAATTGCGGCATATATTTCCTTTGAATTATTTGTTCGCCCCATGATTCGTACCATGTTAGGTGCTGCAACGATTCATCGACCATGTGTGAAAGCGAAGCTTGAAAGAGGGGTAAGTTCAACTCCAGAAAAGCGCTCCTATCTTCGTGCAATTTTGTCAGAAGATGGAAAATCGGTATTGCCCCTAACTGACCAAGAAGAACTCACAACTCTTTCTGATGCAAATTGTTTTATTGCATTGAGTGAATCTGATTCGGAGTTGAAGGCTGGAGCCGAAGTAACTGTGGTTGTTCTTGAGCGTCGATATATTTAGTAAGCATTGATACTTATGTCAGTGAAATGGCCAGTAATTCTTACGAGCGCAGAATTGACTCTTCGCCCCCTGCGCTTTAGAGATCGCAAGCAGTGGAATTCCGTGCGGGTGCAGAATCGAGAATGGCTCACTCCTTGGGAGGCGACCATCCCTGTTTTGCCAGAAAAATTTGGCGGCCCAGGATTATCATCAGAGTTACCATCCTTTTACGAGATGGTGCGAACCTTCAATCGTGAAGGGCGGCATGAGCGCTCATTTTCATTCGCAATCTTTCATGGAAAAACTCTCATTGGTCAGATTTCTTTAGGGGGTGTTATCTACGGGGCAATGCGTGCGGGCCACATTGGCTATTGGATTGATCGACACCATGCCAATAAGGGCTATACAACTCAAGCTGTTCAAATGCTTACAAACTTCGCTTTCATTGAATTGGCACTACATCGTGTGGAAATAAATCTGCGTCCAGAAAATATGGCATCTCGTCGTGTGGCTGAAAAAGCAGGGTATTTATTGGAAGGTGAACGTCCTCGTTACTTGCATATCGATGGAGGATGGCGCGATCATTTATCTTTTGTGAAGGAAAATCCTGCCCTGAAGTAGTGCTCAAATCCACGGAATTGAGCGCGACCGCTTGTATCTTTGCTCATCATGGCATCAGGAATTATTTATATCGCGATAGCAGGGATGTGGGTTGCCTACTTCTTACCGCGCTGGCTCCACGATAGAAATGAATTCTCTGGAAAATCTGTCGAGCGCTACAAAAGCGCATTAAGAGTTGTTGCGAACGCATCGCCTGCTGGAAGTTCGGGTGAAGGCGTTATCCATACGGATTTAGACCATGAAGCAAAAGTTGCACAAAGGCTTTTGAGCAGGAGAATTATTTTTGCAATTCTTATATTTTCTCTAACATCAACAATTGTGGGTGGAATTATGAATTCGATGCCATTTCTTTATGTACTAGTTCCGGCGACAGGAATTCTTCTTTATGTTGCCCACGTTCGCCGACAAACAATTGCTGATTCGCTGCACCGCCGTCGTGTTCAGCAGTTACATCGCAGATCATCGGGAGTCTCCTCTGCAAATCTTGCTGAAGTAGTCACACCGAAAAGTAATAACGAACATTGGATTCCGCTCTCAGAACGCGAACTCACTGGAGTCGTATTACTTCCTAAAGGAAGTGCTGAAAATAGAAATATTTGGCAACCAACAGAGATCCCAACTCCAACTTATTTGAGTGCACCTAAGGCGATTACACCTAAGCGCGTTCTCGATCTAACTACTCCTGGCGCGTGGACTGAAGAACAGGAACGCCTTGCAAAAGAGGCTCTCGCAGCTGCCGCTCCAAGTAGAGATGAAATATTTGACCAACAATTAGCCGAAGAGGCAGTTCAACGTTTGCGAGAAGCAGCCAACGAATAGTTTGTCTTCAAATCCAGGAAGGTAGCCACATTTTGTGGTGCCATGCGTCATAGGTAATTACTTGCCCTATAAATAGAGGTAAGAAATAGATAAAACAAATAAAGATTAAGAGCGTAATCAGGGCAATAACAATTCGCGCAAACCTTACGTCGCGACTTCTTTTCAAGAAAAGATGAGCACAATAAACAATTGCCAGAATCATGAATGGCTCAATAATTATTGCGTAAAAAGTAAATACTGTGCGCTTTTGGAAGAAGAACCAAGGTAGATAACCAGCAGCTAAACCAAGAATAATAAGATTGAGAACTGATTCGTTCTTTCGTTGCACTAGAGACTTTATCCAAAAACCAATAACGACAACTAATGCAATCGAACCAATCCACCATAAAAATGGAGTACCGAGTGCTAAAACTTCCTGCGCACATTCCTTTTCGCCACACCCTTTAGGGGCTGCATAAAAGAATGACGTTGGTCTTCCCATAACAAGCCAGCTCCAAGGATTTGCTTGGTATGAATGTTTTTCAGTTAGTCCTGTATGAAACCCGAGCATCTCTGAGTGGTAATGCCACAATGATTTCAGTGGATTTGTTGACCATTGTCGATCCCATCCACGATTACCAATAAACCAACCGGACCAACTAGAAAGATAAATTGAAATTGGAATCAGAACATATGTCATGACTTTGAGTCCGATTGCACGCGGCATCTCTCGCAGCGGATAATCCCTAAAGATTCTGTAAGCAGATATAAGAATTATGAGGACTAGAAAATAAAGTGCGCTCCATTTAGTTGCACATGCAAGTCCCAAAGAAATTCCAGCTAACCAATGTCGATTTCGATGCCAGAAATAAACTGCTGCCAAAACAAAGAAAGTAAGGAATAAATCTAAGAGCGCAGTTCGTGAATGAACTAACTGCATTCCATCCATTGCCATGAGTGCTGCCGCAAGGGCTGTAATCAGTGGTGAATAGAAAAGGGTGTGAACCATGCGCGCAAATAGAAGAATGAGCAAAGTTCCAAACACTGCAGTTGCAAATCGCCAACCAAACTCATCGTCACCAAAAATCTGTATGCCAGATGCAATGAGCCATTTCCCAACCGGGGGATGGACCACAAACTCAGGCTTACTTCCAGCGATTTCTACTCCATGTGCCAAATAATCTCGTGCACCATCGACGTAATAAACCTCATCAAAAACAAATCCCTTTGGTTGGCCAAGATTGATAAGTCGCAGAATGAGAGAGAGAAGGGCAATCCCAAGCGGAGCAATTGCGGCAACCATGGCGTTAGCGTATGCGTACTTTCTTAGAATCCTGAGAGGATGCCCCTATGACTTTGATTCTGGCAGCCACTCCCTTAGGAAATCCCGGGGATGCAAGCACGCGTTTGCGCGAGGCAATTGAATCAGCAGAGATCATTGCAGCCGAAGATTCTCGGCGCTTTCATCGCCTGTGTGCAGATATTGGAGTTTCATTTACAGCACGAGTTATCTCATTTTTTGAAGGTAATGAAGATGTACGAAGTGCAGAGATTCTCGACGCGTTAGCAAATGGAAAAAATGTATTGATTGTCTCTGACGCAGGAATGCCCACAATTAGCGATCCAGGTTTTCGTGTTATGCGCGATGCGATTTCAAAAAACTTTGAGGTAAGTGTGATTCCAGGTCCTAGTGCCGTAACAATGGCAATTGCACTATCGGGGCTGCCCACAGATCGTTTTACTTTTGAAGGATTTCTTCCACGAAATTCTGGTGCTCGAAGTGCTCATCTTGAAAAATTGCGATTTGAAGAACGCACAATGGTTTTCTTTGAGGCGCCTCACCGACTTATTGACTCACTCAAAGATGCGCAATCAATATTTGGAAGTGAAAGAGAAGGCGCTATATGTCGCGAAATGACAAAGCGTTACGAAGAGATAAAAAGAGGAAATCTTTCTGAGCTCAACACCTGGGCTAGCGAACGTGAAATTCTTGGAGAAATCACATTAGTGATTGCAGGTGCACAACTTGGGGCCCAAGAATCAACAACGGATGCAATGGTGGCCAGAGTTCGCGAATTTGAGGGCGCGGGAATGGATAGAAAGTCTGCAATAGCTGCAGTGGCCGAGGAATTCTCGATAGCCAAGAGAATCGTTTATGCCGCAGTGGTCGATGCGAATAAGATGAGCACGTGAGCACAGATAAGAAGGCCTTCTATCTAACGACGCCTATTTATTACGTCAATGATGCTCCCCATATTGGACATGCCTATACAACTGTTGCAGGCGATGTACTTACCCGCTGGCATCGCCAAAAAGGCGATAGCGTTTGGTTTCTAACTGGCACTGACGAACACGGCCAAAAAGTTATGCGTACAGCTGATGCCAATGGAGTTGCCCCACAAGATTGGGTTGATCGCTTGGTCGCTGATGCCTGGAAACCAAATTGGGAAGCGCTCAATATTGCTAATGATGATTTCATTCGCACCACAGAAGCGCGCCATACAGAGCGCGTACAAAAGTTTTTACAATCTCTCAAAGATTCTGGGCATATTTATTCTGGCAAATATGAAGGTCCATATTGTGTTGGCTGCGAAGAGTTCAAATTGCCAGGTGATCTCATTGATTCCAATGGTGAGAGGCTGTGTCCGATACACAGTAAGCCAATCGAACTTGTCAATGAAGAGAATTGGTTCTTCAAGTTATCTGAATTTACTCAACCACTTTTAGATCATTACAAAAAAAATCCCGAAGCATGCCAACCAGAGAGCGCTCGAAACGAAGTAGTTTCATTCCTCGAAGGTGGAGTATCGGACCTATCTATTTCTCGCTCAACATTTGATTGGGGAATTCCTGTCCCGTGGGATAAGAAACAAGTTGTCTACGTTTGGTTTGATGCTTTACTCAATTATGCAACAGCAGTTGGCCTAACAGATGACCCAGATTCTGAAGGCGGAAAGAAATTTGCCTCGACATGGCCAGCAGATGTGCACTTAGTTGGAAAAGATATCTTGCGCTTTCACGCAGTTATTTGGCCAGCTATGTTGATGGCTGCCGGAATAGATATTCCTAAGAAAGTTTTTGCCCACGGTTGGTTACTTGTTGCGGGCGAAAAGATGAGCAAGAGCAAGCTCACAGGAATCGCTCCAAGTGATATCACTAACCACTTTGGCGTTGATGCATTCCGCTATTACTTCTTGCGTGCAATTCCTTTTGGTAGTGATGGATCATTCTCTTGGGAAGATATGAGTGCGCGATACACATCTGAACTCGCAAATGACTTTGGAAACCTTGCATCCCGCCTAGCAGCGATGATTGAAAAATACTGCGATGGCATTGTGCCGGCAGTCAGCAGTGATGAATCACTGAAATCTGTTCTTGCTACAACAGTCGAAAAAGCCGATGCTTCAATGTGCGCTCTTGATTTTCAAGGTGGCATCAATTCAATTATGGAATTCTGTAAGAGAGTAAATGGATATGTAACCGAGAAAGAGCCTTGGATTTTGGCGAAAGATCCTGCAAACAAGAAGGAACTTGAAGAAGTTTTGTACAACACCGCGGAATCGCTACGTGCCTTGGCAGTTTTATTGCACCCAGTAATGCCAGCAACCTGTGAGATTTTGTGGGAGAGCCTCGGAGCGCAAGAAAAACTTGGCTCAATTGAACAACAAAAGATTTCAGATGTCGCTACATGGGGTCAATTACCAGCGGGAGCACGAGTAACAAAAACACCAGTTCTTTTCCCACGTTTAGAAACGAACGCCTAAGAATTATGGCTGATCGCCACAATCGAGATATAGATCGCCCTCGAGCACCACTGCCAGAACCATTACCTGTTGCGACCATTGATGCACATGCGCATATAGAAATTGTTACAAATACAGCTGCGGATTCGGTACAAGTTGGCGAAGTAATTGAAGAGGCACGCAGCGTTGGCATTGATCGAATTATGCAAGTCGGTTACTCAGCAGAACAATCGCAATGGTGCGTTGATGCTGCAACTACATGGGATACCGCAGTACTCGCAGCAGTTGCGCTCCACCCTAATGAAGCACCTGTAGTAAAAGATTTAGTAGCAGATTTGAAAATTATTGAAAAACTTGCCCAGCATCCACGAGTTAGAGCAATTGGTGAAACGGGGTTAGATTATTTTCGAACTCCTCCTGAATTACGCAGCGTGCAACAAGATTCCTTCAAGTGGCACATTGAATTAGCTAAGAAAACAGGCAAGGCATTAGTCATTCATGATCGTGATTCGCACGATGATGTTCTTTCAATACTTCTAGAAGTTGGCGCACCAGAGAAAACAATTTTTCATTGTTTTTCTGGAGATGAAGCAATGGCAAAAACCTGTATAGAACGCGGCTACACCCTATCTTTTGCGGGCACTCTTACATTCAAGAATGCACCTGCACTTCGTGAGGCTGTAAAACTTGTACCCATTGACCAACTATTAGTTGAGACTGATTCTCCATTTCTCTCACCAATGCCTCATCGCGGCGCACTCAATACCCCAGCGAATATTGCAACAATTGTGAGGGCCATGGCAGTCGAGCGTAATCAAGATCTTGGCGAATTAGCTAACGCGCTTAGTGAAAATGGCGAGAGAATATTTGGTTCATTTGCGAGAATTTCATGACATTAATTTGCGCGGCGCAGATTCGTGAACTAGCAGAAGCGATTGGTCTCAAGCCCGCAAAAGCACTGGGACAAAATTTCGTGATTGATTCAAATGTATGCAAAAAAATAGTGCGTATCGC
>Ga0114958_10003338_pt1 | contig 11506 bp, 10 predicted proteins | sample C_130208_EF_Meta_FD_89577 | JGI IMG/M metagenome (GOLD analysis project Ga0114958, IMG submission 89577) | Freshwater microbial communities from Lake Croche, Canada to study carbon cycling - C_130208_EF_MetaG | ecosystem: Environmental > Aquatic > Freshwater > Lake | place: Lake Croche, Canada... | reverse complement strand
TCAAATGCCTGAATAGTCATTTCCTCAACATCAGCAATGGTCACAAAATTAGGCCAATTAGCCAAATAAATGCTGAAGTTTCCATTGCCAACAAGTTGCATATATGGATTTGGAATCACAGGAAATCCAAAAATATAAACAACTGAACCACCATCACCATCACCAACTTCAGCAAACTGTTTAATTGCCGAACCGCCTAAATTACGCAAATTGTGAATAGTCTGCGGGTGCATCATCCATGCTGTGCCGGGTAATGTCCAATATTGCGCGGGAAACAAACGCGCCATGTCGGTAATGTCGCCGTAAGCAATAGCCGCCGCCGCTTGGCTAAATGTTGCAATGCTGTGAATGCCGTTTGTAATTGCTGTGCCGCTTGAGCCATAAGCAGAAGCAGATGCAGTTGTGTACATATTTAAACCGCGCAAACCACTTGTGCCGCCTGTGGTGGTGGTAGTCGTTCCAGATTGGTCGTTATTAAGAATCATAGATGCCGCTTCAGTAGCGCCAAATTCCTGCGCTAAATCTGAAACCAATGTTTCATTTAAGTAATTTACATCTGTCAAAACCGCAGAACGAATTGGCAATTGTGCCGTAATCACGCGAGTTGGCAACTGCCAAATAGTTGTATCTGTTGCGGGTGTACCGCTATCAGCCGTAAATGTATAACCCCAAGGGTTTGTTTGATTTGTTGCATTACCTGTCTTGCCAACAAATTGAACCGCGCTTGTGCCGTTACTTTTAATAATTCGTGCCGCTTGACGAATAGGATTTGCAAAACGCAATGCCGCAAATGCGTCATCAAATAATGTACGACCACCAACATTACTGCCTGAACCCGTGATGGCAGATGCTTCGGTCAAATCAATATTGACTTTATCGCCTGTTTCTAAAGTCTGTTTAATGCCTGTCAGAATTCGTTCAGTAATGCTCATGGTGTTTCCAATTTGGGTTGCAGAAAAAAGGGTGGAGGTTTTTTGCCCCCACCCAAGGCAACGATTAGGTTGATGTGCCAGTTGAACGATAGCGAACGCCAGCATTCGGGTCACGAACAGATGTAGCCAAACGCTTTTCACCATAGAACGTGATGTAACCCGGCGCTGTTTGATCGTAACGGCGCATAACCATGTTCAAACGATCAATGATCGTGTGGAAACGTGACCAATCAGCAAAGTACATTGGGTACAAGCTGTTAGTTCCAGCAGAACCAGATGATGTTTGTGATGGTGTATCCAAATACTTATTCATCACAACATCAAAACCCAACATTTGACCAATGATGCCATCAGGATTCAGTGATTCAACTGAATTGAAGATTGGACGACCATTAGTGTCTTGCAAGCCACGGATTGCTTGTGCCAAAACTGGATTAACCATGAATTTGGCATTGGATGTCCAATATTGTTGTGGCAAAGCATAAATCAAGTTGATTACGTCTTTGTAAACAATGCTGTTTGCGCCAACAGTATTTGCATTGGAAGTTAACTGGTCATAAGTTGCCAAGCTGTGTAAGCCTGTGGTTGAACCTGTACCAGATGTACCAAATGCCGCCGCTGATGTTGTGCCGCCTGTATAACTGGAATTTGCACCACCATACTGGTCAAGACCGCGCAAACCATTAGAACCACCATAAGGCAATGATGTTGCACCTTGGTCGTTATTTTGAATCATGCTCAATGCTTCAGCTTGTGCAAATTCAGCCAACATATCATCAACTACGTTTGCTTCCAAACCATCAATGTCATCCAATGCCGCAGTACGGATTGGAAATTGCACGTTCAAATCTTGCAAAACTAATTGCCAAATTGAAGTATCTTCAGTTGTTGGTGAGCCGTTGTTCTGAATGCTGTAACCCCAAGCCGCACCAGCATTGCCAGTTTTGACACGGAATTGATAGCTTGAACCATCAGTTGCAACAGTGCGAGAAATGCCACGCATGGGGTTAGCCAAACGCAAAGCAACAAACACAGGGTCATAACCTGTACGACCACCTTGATTGTTACCGCCACCAGTTAAAGCTGATGCTTCTTTTAAGTAAGCGTCATATTGACTTTCATCTGCAAACATTTTCAATTCTTTTTCAACATTGCGACCGCCTTTGTAGTAGGTAGCAATTTGTTCTTTAACTGAACGATTTACATCATCACGAACAGTTTTTGCTGGTGCGCGAATGATTGCTGGTGCTTGCACTGTTGCAATTTTTGCTTCCAATGCGGCAATTTTTTCTGTCATTTCTACCTTAACAGCTTCCACTGCTTCAGGAATTTTTGCTTCTACTGCTTGGACTGCTTCAAGTTGTTTAACTTCGATAGCATCCAGTTTTTCAAGGATGGCTTGAGACATGATTAACCTTTCAATCGTTTATCTAGGGATTTTGACAACTCGCGCATTTCAAGTGCTTTAAGTATGTCAGCTTCTTCGGTCACATCCACATCGGACTCACTCTGTTGTGGCGCATTTTCAATAGGCGTTTGGATTACTTCACGCAATTCCAAAACCTTTTTGAAGATAGATGCGGAAGTGACCGCATCTTTTTTGGAAATCCCTGCTTCGCGCAAAGCCTTTTCCAAATTCTTTAAATTAGCAGAACCATCTTCTCGGAAATATTCCAACTTAGAAACTTCTGCATTTGGGTTATTTGGGTACATCACTACGCTGACTTCACGCAAGCCGCCTTTAGTAATTTGGAAATAACCATCTTCATAAGGGTCATCACTACCAATAGTCATTGGTGTGCCATCTTCTTTGACCCATTGATATTCATCAGCATATGCGCCAACAGAAACGCCGCCAAACATTGTTGGCGATTCGGTCATGATTTGATACAAATCAGAACCAGCAGTAGTGTTCATGTAAATGCGACCTGTGGCAGTCATACCATCATCATCAAATTCAAATGAATGCCATTCACCAACAGGCATTGAATCAGCGGCGTGATTCAAAAACATTGGCAATGGTTTGCCCTCTGCACTGAATGACTTTGCCCAATCCATAAAGCCCTCAGGCTGATAATTGAACTTGCGACCATCTGCGCCCTCACGTGCGCCCCATGTGGTTACTCGCGCTTCAATCTTGCCAGTTGGTTCTTTGTTTGCGTCCTGTGCTTCTGTTACCAGTTTCGCTTCGCAAACCATCATCAAGTTTTTTGTCATGAATTACCTCATCGACTTTTGTTCGGTCAATGTCTTGTATTGTTTTGGGCGGTCTGCCGCGAGGCGGCTTACCTCTAGGTTTGTAATCTTGCAAATATGCTACCACTTTTTTAAAAATAGTTGACATTATTTTAATCCATCAAGCACAAAGCAATAAATTCTTCATCAGTCGGGTTTTGGATTCCCCGCGCTGTGATTGTATTTATTTTCATTTCATGCAAAATTGACTTAACATTTACACTTGCATGGATAATGATTTCACCATGCGCTGATATTTGATTAACTCTGCCAATTCCATAAACTGGCTTAACATTTGCCTTTGCATGAATTGCAGGATTTATCCTGTCTGGTTCAATAATAAAGGGATAACCTAAACCGCCGTTAGGTAATACAGGCGCAATAGTGTTGCCGCTTGCAGTAACAACACCAACATTTCCAATTGCTTCAACTCCAAAAACATAAGCATTGCCAACATCACTTCCAGTAGCGGTAATTGTTCCAACCGTACCAGTTGCTTGTACGCCTGTTAAGTTTGTTTGACCATTTCCATTTGCAAATGTTGTACCAACTGCGCCTGTGGTTTGTACGCCTGTTAAGTTTGTATTTCCTGCGCCTGTTGCCGTTGTCGTTCCAACAGTACCTGTACTTTGTACGCCAAATATATTTGTATTTGACGCGCCAGCGGCTGTAATTGTTCCAACAGAACCAGTTGCTTGTGCGCCTGTTGGATAGGCATTACCATTTAAAATTGTGCCGCCAGAAGCTGTTACTGTACCAACTGCGCCTGTGGCTTCTACACCTGTGACGTTTGCTATTCCATCAATAGGAATTGCCGAAAATGGCAATTCAGCAAATGCATCGAAACCAAAAGTCATGGCGCGGTATCAAGAATAGTAGGCTGATTTCCTGCTTCCACCCAATCAATGACAAGCCCCAACAGTGCGGTGTATGAAGATGACATATGTACCTCAGTTTTTCATGATTTTAGTTTAAAAAAACATCAAAAAGTTGCCACCGCCACCAGCAGATATTGCGGCAAAATTCCAATTTGAATTGTTACCGCCATCAATATTTCCATAATTAGTTGGCGCTCTCCATGTTGCCCCACCTGTAGCGTTGCTATCTATAATATATAAATTATTTGTAATTATAGTCCCGCTTGATTTACTGATGTACGCCTGTGTTCCAGATGTACTTGATTTTAATGTATTTGTATTTCCGCTAACTCCATCAATTGACAAATTACCAGCAATATTTAAAGTTGATCCCGCAAAAAGAGTAACAGACCCACCGCCTCCCGAAGAAACTGAAAGATTATTTATTGTGTAACTTACTGCGCTTGAACCAATGGTGATATTACTACTAGCAGAAACATTTCCAATATTTAAACCCGGCACATCTACCGTGTAACCTGACCCGCTAATAGTTCCAGTATTAGTTAATGTTGTGCCAGTTGAAATGCCTTTAAATGTTCCGGCGGAATTAATAGTCAGGGTTGTGTTTATATTTAAAGTTCTTGTTCCTGCGGCTGTAAAATCAAAAGTTGTAACAGTTAAACTGTTTCCATTGGTCGAAAATGTACCGTTTGTTAATGTAACTGTTGGCGCACTTGATGTACCTGACAATTGCCAAGAACCGCCAACTCCATTAAATGTAAGTGCAGAGCTTGATGAAATATTGATGTTTCTTGCAGTTGCGCTTGTTGATGCAAAAGTTAATGCGCCAAATGGATTGGGAGATTGAGTTGTAGTAGAACCTCCAAAAAATCCACCGTATATTGTGCGTCCCGTTGCCCCGCCAAAAAGAGTTATGGAAGAACTGGGTAAAACACCTAAATCTGCAATCCAATTTCCACTTGCTCCACTTGCAAGAACTACTGTTGGTGCTGAACCAAAGAAAAACGACATTGCATTGGCTTCTGCGCCAGTTGTTGTTCCATGCAAAACAGTAAGTGTAGAAGCAGAAGTATTTACGCCTGTAAATTGAACAGAGGCAGTTCCTGATCTGGTAAATCCTGTGGCTACAGCACAATCCCAATAAGTAGCAGTGCCAGTTCTTGTAATGTTATAAACACCAGTACCAGTAAAACCTCTACTTACTGAGCTACTTGATGTATATAAACCAAAATGCGTTAAGGTATAACTTTGCAGATCAATTGTGCCAGATGTATGCGTTATTGTTCTTGATGTTGATGTGCCAACAGCTAAGTTAGCTTGTAGTTGATAAGTACCTGTTCCAGAAAATGTAATTGGAAAATCTAAATTTAATGGTGAGGGAACTGTTATTTTTTGCGTTCCAGAACCAGCAAATGTTTTTATACCTGTTCCCGCATTTACAGTCATTGTTGATATAAGTGTTAAATCACCGTAAATAGTAGGCGCAAAAGCGCTTGACAATGCTCCTGTAAATGACCCACTAAAAGTTAAACTTCTAATATTATTTGTTCCTGTACCTGAAATAGTGCCAGAGCCAGATTGAAAATCAAAACTTATACTATTTGCTTCTGTAACCGCACCAGCGGCAAGTGTTCTATTTGTAGCACTTATAGAAGTTGATTTTATTAAAGGAGTTCCAGTAACGCTATATGTAGTATCACCAGTAAAAAAAGTGCTTGTACCAGCGGCTGAAATACTGTTTGACCCAAATGCTAATGTTCCGGGGAAGCCTGTCATTGTTAGCGTTGAACAAACAGCACCTGTGCCAATAGTTACAGTATTAATGCCAGAAAGATTTGTAAAAAATACAGTATCAATACTTGTAGGAATGGGTAAATAAGTAGTTCCACCGCTTGTTGAAGCCCACTTAGAACCCGCTGTTGTGTCCCATGTATCAGTACCACCAACCCAATATTTTGCTACCATGATTAAGCCTGTGCCACACAACGCCATTTGCCACTAGGCGTGGCCGATGGATTCCAAACAAAACCAATATCCAAACGGGCAGTTGAAACCGTTGTTGTTGGTAACGATACTGTTGATGCTTCAAAATTTGCAGAATCTAATGTAAACCCCACTGCTCCTGATGCTCCTGTAATTGAAAGCCATAGTTTTTGCCCATTGGTTGGTGCTCCTGATGTTGTAATAGATGTAATTGTTGTTGTTTGACCTGTAATAACAACTATATCGTAAGAATCTGTGGCTATTACATATGTTGCTGAATTTGTAGAAAGCGGTTGAACCCTTGGGGTCACACGTTTATTGGTCAATGTATCAGTGGTAGCTTTACCCACTAATGTATCTGTTGATGTAGGTAATGTCAGCGTACCAGTATTGCTGATGGTGCTGATAACAGGCGCTGTTAAGGTTTTATTAGTTAGTGTCTCAGAACCAGTGTAAGTGACGATAGACGCACCAGCCAAAGTAGTTGACCCTGTGCCGCCGTTTGCTATTGGCACTTGATTGATAAGTTGCGTTGCGGCATTGACAGAACCAAACACATATTTAAGCTGACCATTAGGGTCAAATGTGGCATCTGTTGTCCATGTGTCGCCCGCATTAAGAGTGACCTTGGCAATAACACTAGTAGCACCAGCACTATTAACGTAACTAATTGTTACTGTAACTTGTACGTTATTAGTGTTTTGAATATTGATAGATTTAATAACTCTGCGGGTAGATGCAGAAGGTGCTGGGGTTATTGTTACAGCTGATGTGCCGGTTAACAACCCATTATTAGCCCCCTCTGTAAAAGTTGTGCCATTGTTATCAGCCCAAGCCACAACATAACTAGGTTGTGTTGCGGGTGCGGCATCTAAAACCGCTGTGATTGTTTTTGATGTTGTGTCTAGGACTAGCATAATTTTCCTTATCTGCTTATGAACCAGCCGTAAGCATTTCCTGCGCCAGCGTTACTTGCCACAATTGCCGGATATGTGATGAACACATTTACTGTTCCAGAAAAAGTAACAGCACTGTTTGAATTGCTTGAAGAGTATACTGTTGTTCTGGTTAATGTGGGGCCTGTAGTTGAGTATGTGCCTAAGCCAACCTCCCAATTACCAGACGCATCAGTGGCTGAGTAGTATGTGGTGTTTCCGTTTCCAACAATCGCAAATGATTGAAACCCCGTGACAGCACCAGATAGAGTAAAACTTACCGTAGTGTTTGCGGTAGCAATTTCCTTTACGCGATCAGCAAGGACAAGTGCCATGATTAAGCAATACGAATAAGACCACTAGCACCAGCGGCAGGAAAGTTAACAGTAAATGTGCCAGCCGTGCTGGTTACATCACCGCCAAAATCATAAGCCGCAACGGATTTGTTTGATTTGCTTGAGTTATAAATTAAACAACCACGTGCAGTAATTGTTGAAGTTGACCAGCTTGGATTACTAAAAGTTAAATAAGCTGTTGACCCAGATAAACCAGTAGTAAAACCAGCAAGCGTAGCACCGCCAGCCGTGTAGCCTGTGCCTACCACTTCATTGGTTGCAGAATATGCTGTTGTAGACGCATCTAATGTGGCTGATGATGTATACAAAGCTATTTTGTATGTATCGCTAGAAGTTTGTGTTCCAGACAAGACATCTTGCTTGTAGGAATTGGTCATTGTTGTCGTGATAGCCATTTAAATTTCCTTTGATTCTGCGCCGATGATTGCACCCTCGGCATTGCGGATAAGCGTGATGTGCTTGGTGACTCTTTTTTGCTCTTGCTGGATATTAAAATTTAACCCTGTTGGAGTTGATTTTACTTGCACATTGGGCAGTTGTTGTAATTCAGGCACATGAATTTCTTCTTGTTCTTTGCCAATGTTCATCTTCTTGGTTTGATTGCCGCCGCCGCCACCAGTGTCTTGTGCGCTTGACCCCGCAATTGGTTCAGATTTTTTAGGGTTTTGCAACTCATCTGCGCCATCCATGTTTGCTTTGCCTAAATATTCACGCGCTTCATTTGGTGTCATGATGCCAGCGTTGACACCAGCAACCACATAATTCATCTGGTCAAGTGGTGCGCCTTTGAGAAAATCTTGCGTGTCAAATTGAACACACAAATTTGGATAACCCTTAAATAGCGATGCCTTTAGTTTTTGCTGTACGTTAACAATGATTGGGTACATGGTGGATTTGTAGAACTCATCCAGCATGGTTTGTGTGTTGTTGTATTTCTGATCACCAATATGAAGCATCGCTGGTGGTACGCCATACAAGCCGCAAATGCGTTTCATTGTCTGCATTTTCAAATTTGCCAAATCTGTGTCTTGCAAACTCAACATTTTTAACGGTTCGTATTTCATACCTTGATCAAGCAACATTCCCTGACCCGGCTTGCTTTTGTCCGTTTGCTGACTGCCAACCATGCTCGACCATGCTTCTTTTAATCGTGCGGCAATTTCTTTATATTTGGCATCAGGAATCACATTATCAGTAATAAACATTCCGCTTGGCTTTGCGCCATTGAGCATGACGTAATTGGCATAAAGATCAATGTCTTGATCAAGCCCCACCAATTCAGCCGCCAAAATACCTTTGTTAAAACCAGCCGAACCCTGCCACGCCATATCTTTGCAATGCATAACCTGATGCGCCCCTAATGGTTCTTCTTTATTGAAGCCATAAGATGGTGTGGACAGGCGATAACTAGGGTATCGGGTTGGCGTGATGGTAACCGCAATCAATGTACTGTCCAATTCGTACATTTCCAATGGCGTTTGTGTTGGATCGGCTTGATCTTTTCTCCACCACAGCGTGAATGCTTCACCGAGCAATTCATGCCACATCATCCACTGATACCAATATTCGTATGAACTTTGAAAATTATTTGGATTGCTTAATAGATTGAAAACTTGTCTGGCTTTATTTTTGTCGCGCACACCAACATTTGGGTCGGTCAATGCGTTGACATAAGTGCCATCTTCCGACAATGCCATGATATTGATGGGCAATTGTGCAATTGCTCTTGCTTTAACGCCAACGCACGACATAACGGTGCTATTGCGCGTAAGCATTGCAGTATCAACAGGCCGACCAGCATTGGTGCTACTTGCTGTTGTGACGTACAGAATTTGTGTGTTTACTGTCGCATTCTTATTGTTGCCTTGATAAACAACATTATTTCCTAGCGCAGTTTGACCAAAAAGGGTATTTGATTCTTTGGAATCTTTACCTTTTCCAACGAATCTATCAAATATTCCCATGATTCACCTTTAAAAAGTGCGGAATCCAAACCCACTCATTGTCGGATTGTCCAAAGAACAATGCATTGCAATGATTAGAGATATTATGCCATCAACCTTGGCAGATTTGTCATTTTCATTTTTCCGAACCTTAACATTTCCATTCACATCTGTATATACCTCGCAGTTGCCAAGTTGCCAGCCAACAAAAGGATTTCCATCATGTTTGATGCAATGGTTCATGATCAGCTTTTCAACGTGCTTGCTTGGATTACTTAACACCGCCATACCTTGCCCGACTTTCTTAACAGGCAAACCAGCTTCATGCAATCGAGCTACAAGACTTGCGGCGTTGTAAGCGTCAAAGCCAATTTCTTTAACTTCATATTTGGCGGCTTGAGAAATTATGTAATCACTGATCTCGCGGTCATCCATTACATTGCCCTCTGTAATGTGTAATATTTTGCTATTTACAGCAAGTCTAAAAATGTCTGAATAGTGTTTTGGTACAAGTTCCAAACCATCTTCAGGCAAAAAGAATTTAAATTCTGCTTCATAGTCATCATCACCAAATCGCTTTAATGTACAGACTGCATTTAAATCTCGGGTTGCCGCCAAGTCAAAGCCAATATAAACCGATTCTGGTGATCTACCCAAATTTATAACACTGTTGCATTTTGGATCGTCCCAATATCCGCGATCAAGCCAAGCAGAATTTGCGCTGACATAAATGTTAAGTGTTTTGCAAAGAAATTCATTTAACGCGGCGGGTTTATGTTTGGCTTGTTCTGCGCGTTCAATAATTGCATCTTCGTAAACGCTGATGCCGTGCATTGGGTTTGCTTTTGCCCATGTTTTAGGGTCGCGCCAATCATCGCCAACATCAAGGCTGTACAGCAAGCCAAACCAGCGCGGATTATCTGCGGCTTCACCACTTAACATATTTTCTAGCATTTGCATATCTTCAAAAAACTTGGTGTCTTTTGTAAAGCTGGCGGTAGTGATGTAAATACGCAACGGATTTTTTCGCGCCACCATACCTGAATGCAAAACTTCAATTGAATTTCTGTCTACGATTTGCGCGGCTTCATCAATAATGGCGCATGATGGATTCATGCCATCGCCTGTTTTTTTGTTATCGCGGCTTAACGCTTTAAATTTTGTTTGACTGTCGCCTGTTTTATAAATTTGATTTCTTTGTACGTTGTAAAGCGTAGCAACATCATGTGGCATATTTTCCACAAAACCTTTTGCGGCATCAAACACAATACTTGCTTGGTCGCGTGTTGTGGCAAGTGTGTAAACCTCTGCGCCAGCTTCACCCCAATTTAATTCATACAAAGCAATTGCGGCAGTCAATGTTGACTTACCCGCTTTGCGCGGAATAAACACAATCACATCTGTGACCATGCGCATTTTAGGGTCACGTTTGCCGCGAAAACCGTAAATGGCGCAAATAATAAAAATCTGAAATGGTTCAAGCACTAATGGTTTGCCAGCATCCGGGCCTTTGGTGTGCTTTAGCGTTGCCGCAAATTCTAAAAAATGCTGAACATAGGAAATATGAAATTCCCATGCCCATGATTTATCTTCTAATTGATTTAAAAATCGTTGACAAGCAAGCCGTACATTTCGGCAAGTTGGTATTGTTCCCTTAACAACATTAACAGCGTACAAAATGCCATTTTCGTAATTCATGGGCCATCCAACAAATGTTGATATTTGCCAGCTTCTTGCTTTGGCATTGCTATTCTATTTTTTGGGGTTAAGTTAAGTTCGTTCATCAATACAATGATTTTGGCAAGGGCTTTGTCACCAGCAGTTAAAAAAGGATTTGTGCCTAGTGTCTGTCCGGCGTTGAACTCCATAACAATCCCATCACGTTTAATGCCCTCAATACATTGAATATAAATTTCAATTTGATTAGCCAACATTGCTAATAAATGTTTATCTTGGTCTGCACCAATGCCAAAATTATCAGCTAAAAAATCGCTGGTTTCTTGAATAAATTTATCTTTATCCCATTCCGCAGGATTGTCAAGCCAGTTGGCTTTTGGTATTTGCGCTTGAATTTTTTTTGTTAATTTTTCAAAATGCTCGGCTTTTTTTTTGGGTTGCACTAGATGCAAGTTTGTTGGAAGTTGCGTAATCATGTTGCGTCCTGTTAACAATTTGTTTTGTGCGGATGGTACTACAAAAAGTGTTAAGACCCCTATTTTGCCTGTTAAGTCTTGCGAGATTGCG
>Ga0114958_10003337_pt1 | contig 11511 bp, 9 predicted proteins | sample C_130208_EF_Meta_FD_89577 | JGI IMG/M metagenome (GOLD analysis project Ga0114958, IMG submission 89577) | Freshwater microbial communities from Lake Croche, Canada to study carbon cycling - C_130208_EF_MetaG | ecosystem: Environmental > Aquatic > Freshwater > Lake | place: Lake Croche, Canada... | reverse complement strand
TTTACACTCGCGGCAACAACACATCCTTCTCTGATAATAGCATATCGGCCGTATCAAGCTGCCAATCGATATTGAGCGTGGGATCGTTATAGATGACGCCGCCTTCAGCCGCCTTATTGTAATAATTATCGCACTTGTAAAAGAAAATGGTATTGTCCTCTAATACCGAATAGCCATGGGCGAAACCACGGGGTACAAAGAGTTGCAGGTGATTTTGTTCGGATAGCTCAATGGCTATATGTTGCAAATAGGTTGAAGATTCAGGTCGCATATCAACCGCCACATCAATGACTTTTCCTTTGATGACACTGACCAACTTGGCCTGTGCATGTTCGCCCAGTTGGAAATGCAAACCGCGAAGGATGCCATAATTTGATTTGGCCTGATTATCCTGCACGAAGTCGATATCCATATCGGTCAGCTGCTTGAATTTTTGGCGATTAAAGCTCTCGAAAAAATAACCCCTTGCATCTTCGAACAGGGTCGGTTTTATGATAAAGCAATCGTTGAGTGGGGTCTTAATGATTTCCATATACTATTTTATACGATGTGATACATTTCGTGTAAACTTTTAATTTCGAAGGTGGGATTACCTTGATGTGCTATCTGTTTGGGATTGAAATAAACCTGATCCATTCCCACAGATTGGGCGCCCAATACATCGATATCCAAGGCGTCGCCAATCATAAGACTTTGCTCGACTTTGGCGCCAGTTTCACGAAGTGCAAATTCAAAAATTTCTTTCTGCGGTTTCATACTCATGGCTTGTTCAGATGTGATAATCTTATCGAAATACGAATCGAGCAGCGCATTTTTTAGTTTCTGTTTTTGTGTAAGTTCAAAACCATTCGTGATAAGATGCATTGCATAATTTTTTCCGGCGCAATATTTCATCACCTCGATACAATGCGGGAATATATGAGTTTGGGTTGGAAGAATTTCGAGATAGCGCTCGCTCATCACCTTGGCCAATTTTTCATCAGGCATCCGGTAATGAACAAGGGTTTGATACATCCGTTTCCAGCGCAAATCTTCACGACTAAGCAACCCTTTTCGAAAGCGATCCCAAAGCATATCATTGATTTCGTGATAGACAATATTAAAATCGTCGAAGTCGACAATGCCTTTCCCCATCAGGGCTACCTCGTCATACAAAATGCGCATCGTAGCAATGGAATTTCGCTCAAAATCCCAAAGCGTATGATCGAGATCAAAAAACAAATGCCTGTATTTACTCATAGTGCTAACTTTTTTTGTCATCTACGTCTGCAGATTGGCAATTCACTTTTCGATATTATCGTTAATTTCGCGCCTAAATTAATTCATCTCTTTCAATAAAAACAACATGTTCAAAATTAAGCTTCTCCTCACCTCACTGCTTGTTGCGTTTGCTTGCCTCGTGCTGAAAGCAGAAAAAAGAAAAATCTTGTTTATTGGCAATAGCTATACCTCAGTCAATGATTTACCGACTACCTTGAAAAACCTTGCGTTATCAATGGGCGATACGCTTGAGATTGATAGTAACACACCTGGCGGCATGACCTTCAATGGGCATACGAACGATGCCACTACCCTAGCTAAAATACAACTTGGAGGTTGGAACTATGTGGTATTGCAGGCGCAAAGTCAAGAACCTAGTTTTGATCCATCACAAGTTGCGGTTGACACGTATCCATACGCAAAGAAACTTGACAGTCTAGTACATGTATCTAATCCATGTGCAGAGACTATTTTTTATATGACTTGGGGCCGTAAGAATGGTGATGCGTCTAATTGTGCGGCTTACCCTCCTATTTGCACGTACAACGGCATGCAACAACGTCTGCGTGAAAGTTATATTGAAATGGCAATGAATAATAATGCGACGTGCGCGCCCGCCGGTGTAGCCTGGAAAAAAGTCAGAGATACATTCCCACTAATTGAATTGTATAGTGCCGATGAATCGCATCCTTCACTGAGTGGCACTTATTTAGTGGCTTGTACCTTTTATTCAAGCATCTATCATAAACCAAGTGTGGGCTCAACGTATATCCCAAGTGGCATGTTAACAGGCGATGCAACAAACCTTCAAACAATAGGTAGCAATACGGTTCTGGATAGTTTGGAGAACTGGCAACAAGATGGATCCTTGCCAAAGGCTAACTATTCGTCAAGCAATATTCAAAACCAATTTTCATTTAGCAACCAATCAGTGCGAAGTACACAATACGAATGGAATTTTGGTGACGGATCGGCTATCAACACAACGGTAAGTCCTGTGCACAGTTTTACAGCCACAGGTAATTATACTGTCACATTAAAAGCTAAAAACACCTGCGGTCACTACGATCTGATGTCGAAATCATTGACAGTAAGCTCTGCACCGAATGGCACCAATGATGTGAATATTTCTGAACCAACTACTGTGAGCTATGCAAGTCAATGCTTAGTAATTAATAACTTCGGACATGTAAACAACATTCGTATCGTTAACCTCTTCGGGCAAGTGATCAAAGAAGCAACCTTAGCCGATGGGTTGAATAAAATTTCGTTTACAGCCGTTCAAGGTATTTATTTATATACCTTGTTATCTGGCAACAACATTGTTCGTGTAGGAAAATTTAGAGTAAACTAAATCATCCGCTCTTGCGTGTGCGAATGAAGCAACGACAACAAGTAATGTGAAACAAATGTGTGTTAATAGTGTCTAATAAGTTTGAACCCTAGCGGTCTTAGAGATACTTTTGCCGCCTAAATAAAAAATTCTATGTCTTTAGTGATTGCAGGTACGATGGCGTTTGATGCTATTGAAACACCTTTCGGAAAAACAGATAAAATTATTGGCGGTTCGGCAACATACGCTGCTTGGAGTGCTTCGCATTTTACGCAACCTATCAAACAAATTTCTATCATAGGTGGCGATTTTCCGCAGGAAGAAATAGATGCCCTTCAACAAAAAGGTGTCGAATTCGAAGGTGTCGAAGTGGTAAAGGATGAAAAATCATTTTTTTGGAGTGGCAAATATCATATGGATATGAATACGCGCGACACCTTGGTGACTGACTTAAATGTATTAGCCAAATTCGATCCGAAAGTACCTGAATCCTATCAGCATTGTGAGTTCTTGATGCTGGGTAATCTGATGCCTTCGTTGCAGCGACAAATTATCAATCAATTGAAAGAGCGTCCGAAACTGATCATCATGGATACCATGAACTTCTGGATGGATATCGCTATGGACGATTTGAAAGATACCCTCACCTTAGTCGATTTGTTGATGGTGAATGATAGCGAAGCTCGTCAGTTGAGTGGAGAATATTCATTAGTAAAAGCCGCACAGAAAATTATGACAATGGGACCTAAATATGTCATCATTAAGAAAGGTGAACATGGAGCCTTATTATTCCATGGCAAGCAAGTGTTTTTTGCGCCCGCCTTACCATTAGAAGATGTGTTTGACCCAACAGGCGCGGGCGATACCTTCGCAGGTGGCTTTATCGGACACCTAGCGCATACCAACGACCTTTCATTTGAAAATATGAAAAGGGCCATCATTATTGGCTCGGCTATGGCAAGTTTCGTGGTGGAGAAATTTGGCACGCAATGTCTGAAGGAAATCAATCATGCAGATATCATGGCGCGTTTAAATCAGTTTGTAGATTTAGTGAATTTTGATATCCATATAGACTAATAAATTCGGAGCTAGACGAAGCGAAATGTGCATCTGTTTAGTTGTGTGATTCGATTCAATGAATGCTCTTCATCAATTCCTCCCAGTACTCGGCTGCGCGTCGGGTATGAGGAATTACGATAGTGCCTCCTACGATATTGGCGACCGAAAAAATTTCATACAATTCGTCGGTTGTCACCTTCAATTCATGGCATTTACCGACATGATATTTGATGCAATCATCACAACGAAGTACCATAGAAGCAACTAATCCTAGCATTTCCTTGGTCTTTACATCCAAGGCGCCATCCATATAGGTATTGGTATCAAGATTGAATAATCTTCCCAGCACTTTGTTTTGTTTTGACAAGATCACCTCATTCATTTTGGCTCTGTACTCATTGAATTCATTTACTAATTCGCTCATACTGTTTTTTTTCACAAAGTAAAGAAATAGAATCCATTCTTGAAGGGTGAGTGTGAAAGAGATGCAGTTCAAATTTCCTACTTTTCTTCATGTAAATAAATAATCGGGTTTGCCAAATCCTGCGAAGTAATCTACTAAACTGGCACGAGAAGACTTTATGTCGACTGTGACGTTTGGGATCATAAAAGCAGTACCCTTTAGTGGCTTCATGATTAAATAAATTACCCGCAGCAAACATCAAGGTATCCAACATAAATAAATTCCGGAGATGCGCAGAATATTACACACGATCAATATAATAACCAATAAATCTGTGGTACATAATTTTAACTCCACCATCATGAGCTAGCGTAACAATGAATTATGTTGATAAATTTTTCATTTTTATTAACGATTGCCACGACTATTTTTATTTTTTGGTTTTCGATCATTGATTACTTTTGCCACCCGAATGAGAGTATTATTCTTTTTTCTGTATCAATGTTTTTTGCTGTTAGGCATCGGGCATAATGTGTATGCTGGCATGGAACAACATGTGCTCATTGCATCAGCACAAACACCTGAAGGGAAAGCCTTCGTAAAATTCTCGGCAACAGATGAATCCCTCACCTTAATTGACGAAAGCGATTCAGATACCGAGGAGGAGTTCGTAAGCAGCGGCGATACCGAGGAGAACGGCCATGGAAAATATTTTAACGACAGATTCTTTCTGCAAAACAAATGGTGTGCAACCTATTCTGCCTGCAGCATGCGACATCATGATTACAAAAAAACAACGACTTACCTGTGTGTTTGTAGTCATTCGTCTCCCATCTATATCCAAATCAGGACTTTAAAGATTTGACATCCTTGAAACCAACTTAGTATCGGTATGTATTAACATCCCGTTTTGTTGGTATCAATTCCCTTTAATCATTGTTTATGCGCTGCATCGACGATGATACCCTTTACATTCAAATAAATTTTTCAGAATTCATTGCGTTGAACGCACTAATCTAATATTATGAAGAGAAATATGATTTTTACAGGCATGATAGCCTTAATTTACTTTGCAAGTTGCACATCTAAAAAAGAAGAAAAAGAAGAAGCTGGTAAGTTTACCGTCACTCATCCTGTCAATATGGACACTTCGTTTATCAAGGAATATGTTTCTCAGATTCGTTCTGTAAGAAACATCGAACTCCGCGCACAAGAAAAAGGCTTTCTGCAAAACATCTATGTCGATGAAGGACAGTATGTGAAAGCCGGTCAGGTACTATTTCGTATCATGCCCAAATTATACGAAGCCGAATTGATGAAAGCGCAAGCTGAAGCGAAAGGGGCAGAAATAGAACTGCAAAATGCCAAAACGCTGGCCGATAAAAATGTGGTTTCAAAAAATGAACAGGCGATGGCACAGGCCAAACTCGAGCAGGCTAATGCCGAGGTATCGCTGGCAAAATTGCATCTATCCTTTACTGAAATCAGGGCACCTTTCAGTGGTACCATCGATCGAATACCAAAGAAATTAGGCAGCCTTATTGATGAAGGTGAATTGCTAACTAGTCTCTCAGATAATAGTCAGGTATTCGCTTACTTTAATGTTTCCGAGCCGGAATATATCGAGTATCAAACCAATGTGAAAGGTCGCGGTGATAATCAGGTAAGCTTGTTGTTGGCCAATAACCAACCCCTGAAATATAAAGGCAATGTTGAGGTGATAGAAAGTGAGTTTGATAACGAAACTGGCAATATCGCCTTCAGAGCTAAATTTCCAAATCCTGATAAATTGTTGAAGAATGGAGAAACAGGGAAGGTACGTATGACCGTACCTGCAAAAAATGCTTTAATCATTCCGCAGAAAGCGACCTATGAAATACAGGACAAGATGTATGTGTTTGTGGTGGATAAGAACCACAAGGTGAAGTCAAGAGAAATTACAATCACCGGCCAAATGCCAGACTTATATGTTGTAGCGACAGGACTTGCTGCAAGCGACACCATCTTACTAGAAGGGGTTCAAAAAGTAAAAGATGATGACAAAATTGAATATACCTATCAGAAGCCAGAAGAGGTGTTAGCCCATTTGAAATTAAAAGCCGAATAGGCATAACCGTTAAATCAAAAATCAATGTTTAAAAGATTCATACAAAGGCCGGTGCTGTCAATCGTCATCTCCCTGATCATCGTTTTTTTGGGAGCGATTGCCCTCATCAAGTTGCCGGTTACACAATTTCCCTCTATCTCACCACCAAAGGTAAATGTGACAGCAGAATATCCCGGTGCCAACAACGAGTTAATGATCAAGTCGGTTATCATCCCTTTGGAAAGAGCACTCAACGGTGTACCCGGTATGAAGTATATGACCTCCGATGCCGGTAATGATGGTGAGGCCACGATACAGGTCATATTTAACTTGGGTACAGACCCGAATCAGGCTTCGTTGAATGTACAAAACCGGGTAGCTTCGGTGGTGAACAAACTGCCTCCATTGGTTGTGCGTGAGGGAGTAAAGATTACCCGCGAAGAATCGAACATGTTGATGTATGTCAACTTGTATAGCACCGACCCGAATGCCGACCAGAAATTCCTTTTCAACTATGCCGACATTAATTTATTAGCCGAGCTTAGAAGGGTGGATGGTGTCGGGTTTGCCGACATCTTAGGCAACCGCGAATATGCCATGCGTGTATGGTTGAAACCCGACCGTATGCTGGCTTATAAGATCTCTGCCGATGAAGTGATGGAAGCCCTGAGTGCGCAAAGTTTGGAAGCCTCACCGGGCAAGACTGGAGAAAGTTCGGGCAAACGTTCCCAATCTTTTGAATATATCCTTAAGTATCCAGGACGATTTACAACGAAAGAGGAATATGGAAATATCATTTTAAAATCTACACCCAATGGAGAGATACTGAGGTTGAAAGATGTCGCTAATATAGAGTTTGGTAGTTCGATGTATGATATCTATTCTAATATCAACGGGAAGCCTTCGGCGGCCATCGTATTGAAGCAATCTTACGGTAGTAATGCAAGTCAAGTAATTAAAGATGTAAAGGCCAAACTGAAAGAAATCAAAGCGAGATCTTTTCCTAAGGGCATGGATTATGAAATTAGTTATGATGTATCAAAATTCTTAGATGCCTCTATCGATAAAGTAATTCATACATTAATCGAAGCATTTCTGCTGGTAGGCTTGGTTGTATTCCTTTTCCTCGGTGATTGGCGCTCTACCTTGATTCCGGCTATTGCAGTGCCTGTCTCACTGATTGGAACCTTTGTATTTATGCAGTACTTTGGCATCACGCTCAACCTGATCACCTTATTCGCCCTTGTCTTGGCAATCGGCATCGTGGTTGATAATGCTATTGTAGTGATCGAAGCCGTGCATGCGAAAATGGAGACCAACCATCTTTCTCCTATGAAGGCCACACAGCAGGCCATGCATGAAGTAAGCGGTGCTATTATCGCGATCACTTTTGTGATGGCAGCGGTATTTATTCCAGTGGCATTCATGTCAGGTCCAGTAGGTATTTTCTACCGACAGTTTTCGATTACCATGGCCACCGCCATCATTCTTTCGGGTTTAGTCGCATTAACACTCACACCGGCGCTTTGCGCTATGATGTTGAAAAATACCCATGGTAAACCCAAAAAGAAAACACCGTTGAATAAAATACTTGACGGGTTCAATAATTGGTTCAGTCGATTATCATCAAGATATAGGAAACTCTTAGGACTTATTGTCAACAGAAGGGTTCTAACCTTCGGAATACTTATTGCTTTTTGTATCGGTACCTGGTTTTTGAGTGGTAGTCTTCCCTCGGGTTTTATCCCTAATGAAGATCAGGGTATGTTCTATGCGGTTATTCAAACGCCTCCCGGCTCTACGCTAGAGAGAACCAATCAGATAGCCGAAAAATTGCAACAGATAGCGGAAGGCATCCCTGATGTCCAATCAGTTTCTTCGCTGGCCGGTTATGAGATTTTGACCGAAGGAACCGGCTCTAATTCGGGTACTTGTCTGATCAATCTCAAAGGCTGGGACAAACGCAAGCATTCTTCACAGGAGGTAATCAATGAATTGGAAAAAAAATCGAAAGACATCACCGGTGCCACCATCGAATTTTTTCAACCGCCTGCCGTGCCTGGTTATGGCGCAGCCGGTGGTTTTGAATTGCGATTGTTAGATAAAGCAGGGTCTGGTGATTACAAGAAAATGGAAACTGTAAGTAATGATTTTGTAAAGGAGCTCAACAAACGCCCTGAATTATCTTCTGTATTCACTTTTTATAGTGCGAGTTTTCCTCAGTATATGTTGCGTATCGATAATGATATTGCGCAGCAAAAAGGTGTAACAATCGAAAATGCCACCAATACCCTGTCTACCCTTATCGGAAGTAATTACGAAATCAGCTTTATCAAATTCGGCCGTCAATATAAGGTGATGGTGCAGGCGTCGCCAGAGTACAGGGCCTTACCTGAAGATATACTAAAATTATATGTCAAGAACAACCGCGATGAGATGGTACCCTTTTCGGCATTTATGAAAATGGAAAAAGTATATGGTCTATCTGAGATCACGCGGCATAATATGTATAATGCTTCTGAAATCAGCGGTCAAGCCGCCCCCGGTTTCAGTAGCGGTGAAGCTATCAAAGCAATCAACGAGGTGGCTGAAAAAGCCTTGCCGAGAGGTTATGGTATCGATTGGGCCGGTATCTCTAAAGATGAGGTAGGCAGAGGTAATGAAGCAATATATATCTTCTTGATTTGTCTGGGTTTTGTGTACCTCATTCTAGCCGCGCAATACGAAAGTTTCATCCTACCTTTCGTGGTCATCCTATCTCTTGTGGTAGGTATTTTTGGTGCCTTCCTATTGCTGAAAATATGCGGACTTGAAAATAATATCTATGCACAAGTAGCCATGGTGATGCTGATTGGACTCTTGGGTAAGAATGCTGTATTGATTGTCGAGTTTGCCGTGCAACGACATCGTGCGGGTGATTCAGTATTAGAAGCTGCGATAGAAGGTTCGGCTGTAAGGTTTCGTCCCATCCTGATGACTTCCTTTGCCTTTATCGCTGGGTTGATTCCATTGGTATTTGCCACGGGACCTGGTGCGATCGGTAACCGCACCATCGGTTCGGCATCTGCCGGCGGCATGCTAATAGGAACCCTGTTTGGCGTGATACTCATTCCCGGATTGTATTACATTTTCGGGCGAATTTCAGAAAAGGTACAATTTGTAAAAAACGAAGAAGAAAATCCATTAACCGAAGAAATAGATCACAATGTATAAACCCAATATATATCAATACTTGATGCCACTGGGCCTTTGTATGGCTTTGGCAAGTTGCAAAATACCTGCAATCGTGCCGATGTCGGCCAACACCAATGTGCCGGTATCGTATGGTGCTTCGCAAGATACAAGTCGCCAAACCACGTTATCATGGAGAACCTTTTTTAAAGATCCTAATCTGATCACCTTGATAGACACTGCATTGAAAAATAATCAGGAACTGTTAATCACCTTGCAGGAAATCGAGATTGCGAAGAATGATATCCGCGTGCGCAAAGGTGCCTTGTTACCAAACGTTGGTGTTAGGGCTGGGCATAGTATTGAAAAAGTAGCACGTTATACAAGTCAGGGTGCAGGCGATGCATCCACAGATATTACGCCCGGTGTAAAAGTACCTGATGTGTTAAATGATATGGGAATTTCGGCCTATGCGCATTGGGAAGTGGATATCTGGAAAAAGTTGCGCAATGCCAAGAAGGCGGCCATAAGTCGCTACTTATCTTCCACCGAAGGTAAGAATTTTATGCTAACGAACCTGATCGCTGAAGTGGCTGATGCATATTATGAGTTGCTCTCACTGGATAGTCAACTTGAAATTGTGCGACAGAATATCCAAATACAAAAAAATGCATTGGATATTGTCAAGGTACAGAAAGAAGCCGCGAAAACCACCGAATTGGCCGTGCAGAAATTTCAAGCCGAAGTATTGGCTTCACAAAGTATGGAGTTTGAAACTCTGCAAAAAATAAAAGAAACTGAAAATCATCTCAACTTTTTATTAGGTCGCTATCCGCAGGAAATCAAAAGAGACCAGCGTGATTTTTTGCAGTTGTTACCAGCTGAAGTGACATCGGGTATTCCAGCTCAATTATTAGAGAATAGACCAGATGTAAAACAGGCAGCATTGGAATTGACGGCTGCCAAACTTGATGTCAGTGTGGCCCATGCGGAATTTTATCCATCTCTTGATATCACGTCTGTGTTAGGGTTGCAAGCTTTTAAACCCTCTTACTTGTATAAGCTTCCCGAGTCGTTGCTCTTCTCTTTAGCAGGCGACTTGGCAGCCCCTCTGATCAACCGCAATGCCATCAAAGCCGAATTCAACAATGCCAACGCTAGGCAACTGCAGACTATCTATAATTACGAACGCACCTTGCTAAATGCCTATCTCGAAGTATCAACCCAGCTTTCAAAAATCAGTAACCTCGACAAAAGTTATCAACTGAGATCGCAACAGGTGGAGGCATTAAACAATTCGATTCGTATTGCTAATGACCTTTTTAAGTCTGCTAGAGCTGACTATTTTGAAGTATTGATGACACAACGCGACGCCCTCGAATCTAAACTTGAATTAATAGAAACTAAAAAAGAGCAATTGAATGCGGCCGTTCATGTATACAGAGATTTAGGTGGCGGATGGAGATAGCACTTATAATTAGGTTAATGATTTTCTTAACATAAAGTTGCAACGATAAGTTTTACCTCAATTTGGATTGGCTTTCTAACTACACCATTGACTCTCATCTATGCGGCCCCTTTTTTAAAACATAAATAAATACATCAAATACTCACTTATTATAGTAGTCTTTGGCTGTCAGGAAACCATGTGATTATCAGATTCCAATTGGCTGTCTTCATAATTTACTAGCCAACATTGATATTAATTACACATTTGCCTTATATTGCAACTTCGAATCATGAAATTAAGTATTGTTATTCCGGCGTATAATGAAGGCCCTACTATCCATCATATCCTTGATAAGGTGCAGAAAGTAGAGTTGTTGAATACTATTCAAAAAGAAATCATCATTGTCAATGATTGCTCGAAAGATAACACCGAAGAAGCGATTAAAGCCTATCAATCAGCCAATCCAATGATGGCTGTCACCTATTACAAACACGACGTCAATCAGGGAAAAGGCGCTGCCATTCGAACCGGTATACAAAAAGCAACAGGCGATTGGGTAATCATTCAGGATGCCGATTTGGAATATGATCCGGAAGAGTACAATATATTATTAAAGCCTCTACTTATGGGCGTAGCCGATGTGGTATACGGATCGCGCTTCATGGGAGGAAAGCCACATCGTATCTTGTTTTATTGGCATAGCATCGGCAATCAATTTCTAACTCGCTTATCGAACATGTTCACCAATC
>Ga0114958_10003334_pt1 | contig 11515 bp, 11 predicted proteins | sample C_130208_EF_Meta_FD_89577 | JGI IMG/M metagenome (GOLD analysis project Ga0114958, IMG submission 89577) | Freshwater microbial communities from Lake Croche, Canada to study carbon cycling - C_130208_EF_MetaG | ecosystem: Environmental > Aquatic > Freshwater > Lake | place: Lake Croche, Canada... | reverse complement strand
GCATGTGGATGCCGCCGTGAGCCGCCTCGACTTTGGCGTGTTCGGCTTCTTCTTGGGCGATCTCTTCTTTGTGCTGTTTATTGTACCAGTAAGCATCACGCGCGTGTACGGTTGGGATGACGCGGTAGTTATATTCGGGCGGGGGATTCGGCAGGCTCCACTCGAGGGTGCGTGCGTCCCAGACGTCTTTGGCGACTTTTTCACCTTTCAAGAAAGTGTAAACCATGACGGCGAAGTAGATGAAGATACCGACGCCGAGGATCAGTGCACCGATGGTGGCGATGAAATTGGCGGCGTTCCAGCCGAGGTTGGCGTCGTAGGTGAACGTGCGCCGGGGCATACCGTTCAGGCCGAGGAAGTGCATCGGGAAAAACGTGATGTTGAAGCCAGCGAAGATGACCCAGAAGGAGAGCTTGCCCCAGAACTCGCTGACCTTGCGGCCGAACATGAGGGGAAACCAGTAATGGATGCCGGCGAGCAGTGCGAAGAGCGAGCCGCCGATGAGCACATAGTGGAAGTGGGCGATGACGAAGTAGCTGTCCTGCTGTTGCGCATCGGCGGGAGCGGCCGAGTGCATGACTCCGGAGAAGCCGCCGATCATGAACATCCAGACGAAGCCCAGGGCAAACATCATGGGTGTGCGCATGGAGATGTGACCGCCCCAGAGTGTACCGATCCAATTAAAGATCTTTACGCCCGTTGGCACGGCGATGGCCATGGTGGCGAGCGAGAAGGCCGCGGTGGCCATGGTGCCCATGCCGGTGGTGAACATGTGATGGCTCCAGACGGAGAATCCGAGGAAGCCGATGGAAGCGCCAGAGAACACTACAATCGGATAACCGAAGAGGGGTTTGCGCGAGAAGGTGGGGAGGATTTCCGAGACAATGCCCATCGCGGGCAGAATCAGAATGTAAACTTCAGGGTGACCAAAGACCCAGAAGAGATGTTGCCAGAGGATTGGCATACCGCCGTTGGAGACCTCAAAGAAGTTCGTGCCGAAGAGCCGGTCCATCATGAGTTCAACCAGGGCGATGGTGATGAAGGGGAAGGAGAGGACGATCAGGAAGGCCGTGATGAGCGTCATCCACGTGAAGACAGGCAGGCGCATCATCGTCATGCCCGGGGCGCGGAGATTGATGATGGTGACGATGAAGTTCAGCGAGGCGGCGATCGATGCGACGCCAAGGAGCTGGAGGCCCATCACCCACATGTCGATCGAGTGGTCGGGGGCGTAGCTTTTTGAAGTGAGCGGGGAATAGCCGACCCAGCCGCCATCGGGAGCGCCGTCGTGCATGAACCAGCCGAGATTGATGATGATCGCGCCAGCCACGAAGGTCCACAGGGAGAAGGCGTTGAGGCGGGGGAAGGCGACGTCACGCGCTCCGATTTGGAGCGGCATGATGAAGTTGAAAAAAGCAGCTGAGAGGGGCATGACGGCGAGGAAGATCATCGTCGTACCGTGCATCGTGAACATCGTATTGTACTGCTGAGCGGTCAGTACCGTGCCGTTGGGATACATCAACTGGAGGCGAATGAGGAGTGCTTCAAAGCCGCCGACCAAGAAGAAGAACAGCGCGAACACGCCGTAGAGAAACCCGATCTTTTTGTGATCGACGGTGGTCAACCAGCTGATGAGGCCGGTCTGAGCGGTGGGGCGCCAGAAAATGGCGGACTTCGCGGGCGCGTGGGCGTCCTTCGCGTGCAGGTCGGATTTTAGAGTGGCTTCCATGGTGCGAGATTACTTGAGGCTTTGGAGATAGGCGACGAGGGCGACCTCGTCTTCGTTTGTAAGCTTAATATTGTTATCGAGATAGCCTTTGGCCATCTTGTTGCCCGGTTTGACTGCGCCGGGATTGTGTATCCAGCGCTGCAGTTGCTCGGCGTTATTTTCGATTAGACCAGCGGCGAGCATAGAGCGGGAACCGACGTGGGTGAGGTTGGGTCCGCTGATGCCGGCGGCACCATGGCCACGGACTTCATGGCAGGAAACGCAGGTTTTTGAGGCGAATAGGGCTTTACCTTGGGCTACAAGCGCGGCGTTTTCACCTTTTTCGGGGAATTGCTTAGCTTTCCAAGCTTCAAGGGGAGCGACATCGTACTTACCAGTGATACCGGTTTCGTTCTGTTTGAACGTACGTAGGGAGGCGAATTGGGCCTTGGGGGACTCGCCGGGCTTGGGCGCGACGTTGCGGGCTGGAGAGGTTTGTTGGGCCACCCAGTCCGCAAAGTCCTTCGGTGAGAGTGCGATGACGCGGAAGCGCATGACGGCATGGGAATCGCCGCAGTACTCAGCGCATTGACCCCAGAAATACCCAGGTTCATCGGCCTGCATCCAAAGGAAGTTGCCGCGATTGGGGATCATGTCGACTTTACCGGCGAGTTTGGGGACCCAAAAGCTGTGGATGACATCGATGGCACGTACATTCACGCGCACGGGGCGGCCAGCGGGGATGACGAGTTCGTTACCGGTGGTGAGGGCGCCCGTGCCAGCGATCTGCTCGCTGGGGTATTCAAACTTAAACCACCATTGGTAACCGGTCGCGGTGATTTCGTAGGTGTCGGCCTTGCGCTCCTCAGGCACATCATAAGTGTACCAGATACCCTTGAGGGTGGGAATCGCGATGATGACCAGGGCTAAAACCGAGGCGCCTATGAGACCCAGCTCGATCAGCGGATTGCCGTGGCCTTGCTCCGGCGGCACGGCTTTTTCTTCAGCCTCATTCTTGGCGCGGAACTTCAGAGTCGCGTAGGCTAGTACGCCGCCAACGAGGATGAAAATTACGAGGGTCACCCAGCAGGTGACGTAAAACACCTCGAGTTGTGAGCGGGCCACAGGGCCAGCCACGGTGATGGTGGACTGGTGTCCGTCCATGCGCCAGAAGTTGTAATCGCAGCCGGTGAGGAGGGCGAGGGCGCCGAGGGCAAAGCCGGCGCGGCCCCAACGGGCGGTGGAGGTGAGGAGGGAGGACAAGCGCATGGTGCGGTTCAGTAAAATTATTGTAAGGCTAGATGATTCGCCATACTCGGTTGAGAGTCCGCGAACCGTTCATCATTTCAAGTAAGAATACGATAAAGGTCGTAAAACCCTGAACTCTGCTTGGCGCATCGCAACCTAGCGGGAGTTCTCCGCCTCACCTATTAATACGGCTCGCATGGGCATTAGATCGAGCGTTTGTCCCGGTTCATGAGGGTTTTTAACGAAGGGGTGTGCTTGTGCTAATTTCTTGTCCTTCGGGTTTGCCAGCCGCGAAAGGCTCGCTGACGGTCGGCATGACATGAAAACTCGCAATCTCTTCCTTGTTTCCCTTTCGACTCTTTTACTCTCTGGCCTCGGTCAGAGTGCGGTCATCGCGGCTTCGGCTCCGCGCGCCATCGAAATCACCGCTGGTGATAACATGAAATTTAGCCTCGCCACGATCGAAGCCAAACCCGGCGAAGAACTCAAAATCACCCTTAAAAACATCGGTACCATGCCCAAAGAAGCGATGGGCCACAACTTCGTCATCCTTAAAAAAGGTTCTGACGTGACCGCCTTCGCCACGGCTGCTACCACCGCCAAGGCCACTGAATACATCCCTGAGTCCCTCAAGGGCCAAGTCCTCGCTCACACTCCGTTGCTCGGGCCCCGCAAATCTGCGGAAATCACCTTCAAAGTTCCCGCTGAGGCCGGCGACTACCCGTTCCTCTGCTCGTTTCCGGCTCATTTCATGGTCGGCATGAAGGGTGTTATTTCCGTTAAATAAGCTCGTTTTTTTTAAAAAAAGCCGGGCCCGCCTTGGGTCCGGCTTTTTTGTGCCCGTTTCACTTAACGTGCGGCTGGCCACCACTGATACAAAAAGAAATAAACCAGTACGCCGGTCACGGAGACGTACCACCAAATGGGAAACACCACCCGTGCCCAACGTTTGTGGCGCTCAAAATCTCCCTTAAAAGCGAACACAAACGTTCGTGGCACCAAGTAGGCGATGCTGATCGCCAGTACTACGTGGGTGATCAACATGACATAATAAACCATCCGGATCGCGCCCTGGCCGCCGAACTGCGTATGGACCGCTTCTCCCGCGCCCCCCGCCATGCCCTTTAGCACTTTGTGCGTGAGGTAGCCGACTAAAAAAAACGCCGACACGATGCCCGCGCTGAACATCGCTGCCCGGTGGGCGATTTTGTGCCCCGTCTTGATCAACACAAAACCCGTCGAGATTAAAACGGTAGCAACGGCGTTGAGTGAGGCGTTTAGGGCAGGAATGTCGTTAAGCGTCATGGAGGTCCTGGTTGGGTTAAAAATTTACGATTCGGTCCGCTACGAGTGCGCCTAGTACGAGGGGCAAATACGCGATCGAGCATAAAAAAAGTTTACGCGCTGCCGCATCCCGCCCTTCGGCCCGCAGAAAACTTCCCGCTCGCACGATAAACCACAACCCTCCTGCCACGGCCACGCCGCCCGACCACCCCGTGGCTAGACCCATCGCCCACGGCAACAGGCTGACCGCTACGAGTCCGAGCGTCGTTGCAAACGACCACGCCGCTACGACCCCGCCCTTTTCATCGCGCACCGCTAACATCGGAAAATGCACCACCGAGTAATCGCGCCGGTAGGTCCACGCGATCGCCATAAAATGTGGGATCTGCCAGAAAAATAACAGGCCAAAAAAAATCCACCCCAGCGCGCTTATGCGTCCTTCGGCTGCCGTCCAACCGATCAACGGTGGCAAGGCCCCTGCCACCGCCCCAATCTCTGTACTCCAACGCGACCAACGCTTGGCCGGCGTGTACCAGCAGAGGTACGCGACCATCGTCAACAAAGCCATGCCCGCACAGAGATAACCGACGCGTGAAAACAAAATAAAGAGCGCTCCCACACACATTAACCCACCCACCACAAATGCCGAACCGGTCGCGATTTTCCCTGAGGGAATCGGGCGATCCGCCGTACGCTTCATCAAGGCATCCGTGTCCGACTCTAGCCACTGGTTGAGGGCCGCGACCCCTCCCGCGGCCAATGAAGTTCCTAGAATCAACAACCCCAATTTGGCGGGGCTGTTGGCCGGTCGAGCCGCCGCGTAGGCCGCCAGCGCGGTCAGCACCGAAAGTAGACTCAGGCGTGGTTTGGTGAGTTCGAGATAATCAGAAAATTTCGCGGGGCTCTCCGCGGCGGCAGGTTCGGCGGTCATGTTATTTAGTTCACGCAATGCGCTTCCACGACGTCGCGGTGTGCGAGCCAAGTTAGCCCAAAAGTTGTCACTAGGGTCGCGGCGCCCACGAGCACATGCCCGGTTGTCATCGCGGCCGAGCGCTGGCTCCAAATGATCCATGCGCCCAACACCACTTGCAATATCAGCAAGTTCACGAGTAAGGCCGCGCCGCAACGTAGTATGAGCGTCGCTCCGCGGTCCCGCCAGATTTTCAAGGCAAACCAGACGAGCGCCACGGACAACACCGCCGCCATGCAACGGTGTGCGAAGTGGATGCCCACGCGGAAATTCCAAGCAGGGGGCAACCAACTGCCGTCTGGGGCCGAGGCCGGGAACGTCGGGATGGCCATCCCGGCGAAGCTGTGGCGCATCACCGCAGCGATTGCTAGTTGGCAGAAAATCAGCGCGCAACAGATTGCTCCAGCGCGGCGCACGCCACAGCTCACCGGAGTCGTCCGAGTGACCCAGCCCTTCGAGAGCGCGCACGCGATGGCGATCAACGTGCAGGCAAACAGTTGAGCCAAGCACGCGTGAAGCATCGCAAACAGTCGGCCCACGCTCGTGTCCACCATCTCAACGTGCCAATGATCGAGCAAAACCCTCAGACCGCCCACCATGGCCTGAAATAAAACCAGCCCTACAGCAAAGAGTGCAAGTTTGCGCAGCCACGCCCTCTGCTCGGTGCGCCACACCACTGCGGCAAGGATGATCGTCACGGCACTCATCACACTCGCACTTAGGCGGTGTGAATGCTCCGCAAATTTATCGATTTCGGTCAGCCATCCCGCTGGGTTTACTGAGCCATTGGAAAGAGGCCAGTCGAGAAACGCCATCCCTGCGCCGATGCTGGTGGTGAATGCCCCGAGCGCCACCAACACAAAAACCCACGCGCTGCCCAAATAGGCAAACCAAGCGACGGCAGGCTTGTAGTCTGAAGTGCGATGAGGATGAAGGTTGGCGGTCATTATGAAAACGAAGACCGAACAGAACCTACGCTGCTGCTCGCGGCAAACCCTTTGACAAAATTATGCTGGGGCGAATCCGTAGTGATATGAATTCTTATAACTGGCTGGGCGGCTGGCTAGGCGGCGCCACGCTGCTGCTAATCCTTGGCGCCTGCGGGCGACCCCCTGCGCCTGTCGCGCCTGTGGCTGTGCCCGCGGCGGCCAAGAGCGTCGCTGCAAGTTACCCTTTGAGTGGTGAAATCATCGGGGTCGATGCCCCGCGCAAGGTCTTGATCGTGCAACACGATGAAATCAAAGGCTACATGCCCGCGATGACGATGGAGTTTCTGGTCAGCGCCGCTGACCTTGCTGCCGCTAAACCCGGCCAACGTATCCGCGCCGAGATGATTCCGAGCGTAGAGGGTGATCTCCGCTTGGAAAAAATCTGGCCTGATGACCGCGTTGCCTCCTCCGCGGTGGCAGCCGCGGCCCGCGGTCTGCGCGAAAACACCATGACCCGAGGCAAAAACGCGTACCGCGAAGTCGGCGAAGCGATGCCCGATTTCACGCTCTACAATCAGGCCGGCCAAGCGATTCCTAGTGGTCATTTTCGCGGTAAAAAAGTGATGATGAATTTCATCTTCACGCGTTGTCCGATTGCTACGATGTGTCCGGCCTCGACGGCAAAGATGATGGCCACCCAGAAACTCGCGCGTGAAGCCGCCGTCGCCGGCATCGAATTTGTCTCGATCACGCTCGATCCCGCTTTCGACACTCCGGCCGTGTTGCAGGAGTACGCGACCTTGCGAGGCATCGACACCCACAACTTTTCGTTTCTCACCGGTCCTGAAAGCGCGATCCGTGATTTGCTTACGCAATTTGGCATCATCGCGGAATTCGAAGGCGACTTACTCAAGCACACGCTCGCGACCCTGTTGATTGATGAACGCGGTAAGATTATCCACCGCGCCGATGGCAGCGTATGGGAACCGCGTGAGTTCGTGGCAAAAATGAAGGTCGCCAAATGAGCCAGCCTTCCGTGGGCGCGGCTCTCTCGCTCGCGCAACGCCGACAGATCGCCTGGATCAGTGCGTCGGCGTTAGCGGTTTTTTTATTTTTCCGATTTTTACCCACCGGCACTAACCTAAATCACATGGATTTCCGCGTGAGCGGAAAAAATTCCGTGGATTTTTGTGACCCGGCTAACCCGCAATTTATTCCGGTCCTCGCCGCGCGATCGCCGGTAAAAATGACATTGAAACCTGAGGATACGCCAAGAACGGGCGAACCGCTTTGGGTCACTCTCTTGCTTGTCACCGCTGGGGGAAAACCGATTGCGCCCGAGGACTTGCTGGTGATGCATGCGAAAAAGCTGCACCTGTTGATCACGGATCCGACCTTGACCGAATATCAACATGTGCACCCCGAGCCGACGCGTCGCCCCGGGGAATGGCGGTTTTTATTCACCCCGCGACTGGGCGGTAGGTACCGATTCTTTGCTGATTTCACTCCGGTGGCGACGGCGCGCAGTCTCTACGCCAATGCTGATTTAGAGGTGGAAGGGGTGCTGCGCAACTTAGGGCAGGTCGTGGGTGAATCGCCCGCTGGGCCAGTGACTTCATGGAGCGCAGAGCTAGACGGTTATCGTTTCACCCTCGAGCCGGCTTCTTTGCCGGTGCGTGCGCGGCAGGTCGCGGATTTGAAATTTAGGGTTAAGAAAATCGACGGCGGCATCGTGCCGCTCGAGCCGGTGATGGAAGCCTATGCGCACCTGGTGGCGTTTGATGCTAACCGCAGTGGTTTCGCGCATCTTCACCCGATGGAGACGGATTTGAGTTTACGACCGGATGCGACGCTGCCGAGGTTGGCGTTTAAAATCACGATCCCCGAAGCGGGGCGTTACGTGATCTGGGCGCAGGTCAACCTCGCGGGGAGCGAGTTGTTTGTGCCGTTTTGGTTCGACGTAGCGCCGTGAGCCGCTTCGAGGGCGCAGGCTTCATTTCTCCAGCGTGGCGCTGAGTTGGTAGTCTAGGTAGAGTTCGACGTTGAGCGAATCGAGCGGGCGCACGAGCACGGGGCTGTCGAGGCCGTTGAAGGTGATGACTTTGGCGCCGAGTTGCTCGAGGGGCTTTTGGTGACGCCCTTCTATCATTCGAGCCAACTCAGAGTTGCGCTTTCCTCATTCCATCGATTTCTGCAAGAAATTATAATCAACGCTTTGCATAGCCGGTTTTGCTGGTGCGCACTGGGTTGATTGATGCCATTTAATTTGGGGCCCGTGACACAAAAGTATGAGGCGTGAGACACAGAGCACGCGACCAGGAAAATTTTAGAGGCTTTAATGTTAGTTTTTCCTAGCTATTATAAATAGCAAAGTGGAATTTAGGCGACACGGTCGGCTTTATGAGGCCATGCCGATGGGATCGTGGCTCAGAATGTTTGGTCGGCGTGACTTGCTGCCTCTGTCTGTCCGTGGAGTAGCTTAAAGCTCCGGCGAATTCTCCAGGGCCGGGAGAATATCAATCATGCGCAAGTACGGTTTGAAGCAGCTCTCATCGGCTGCGTGTTACCGTTCCGCTCGAGATGCGCTCTCGCCAGTATTCCGGGTGCCGACGGTGATGCTTGAAAGCAAGAATTCGAACGTGGTCCGAGTACGCTCGGTAATAGATCGCGTAGGGGAAGCGCGGAATCAGGAACCGCCTCACGTTCGGCTCGACGATGCGCCATCTTTCGGGAGCAGCTACGATGACCTAAGACGCGGAGCAAGCCCCGGCCTAAAGACGAGGGGTCTTAGGCGGGGTCAATCCGCGCCGGCCTGATTCTGGATGTAGTGTTTGATGATCACCCAAGGTGCTCCGCCGCATGAGATCAGACCTTATGAAGGCGACCATAGCACAGGTTTGCGGTAGTGTCGCGCCAGATGGGCGTCGTAATCGCGACGCAGCAGCCGCGAAGATACGGTCTTCAAATTATTGATCAATTTGGTCAGAGGCGTCGTGGGTTCGGTTTCAACCAGCAGATGAACGTGATCGGGTTCGCCGTTACACTCCAGCAGTTGGCATCGCCACTGCACGCAGAGGCGATCAGCGATCGCCTGGAAGGCTGCGAGCATCGCCTAGTCCAAACAGGGCCGGCGATACTTGGTCACGAAGATCAAGTGGTAGTGCAGGCGGTAGACGCAGTGTTCTTTGGCTTTTAGTTCTTGCCGTTTTTCATGCCCAAAAACCATTTTAATTCACACGATGCACTGCCAGCGCAAAGTCGAATACCGCCTCTACCCGCGCACGGTCGCCGGGTTGGAGTTGGCGCGGATGGCGGACACCTGCCGGCAGGTTTACAATTGGGCTTTGGAGCAACGCATCGCCCACTATCAAACCACGAAAAAATCCCTTACGTTCGCGGCGCAATGCCGGGCGCTCACCCAAGAGCGCAAGCTGCGAGCCGCTTGGGCTTCGGTGCATACCCACGCACTCCAACTCACGCTCAAGCGGCTCGATCTCGCATTCGGTGCGTTCTTTCGCCGCATCAAAAAAGGCGAGACGCCCGGCTTTCCCCGTTTCAAGTCATCCCGCCGCTTCAGCGGCTTCGGGTTCAAAGAACACGGCAACGGCTGGCGCCTACATGCAGACGGAAGATCTGTCCGCATCACCGGGATCGGAAAACTAAAGCTCCGCGGTCAGGCACGGTTCGCCGGCGGCCAACCCAAGACCGCCGAAGTCGTCTGCCGTGCAGACCGTTGGTATCTTTCGGTCACGTATCGGCTCGAACAACTGCCGAGGCGTAATCGCGTGGAGATTGCCGTATCGGGCCTCGACTGGGGCGTGGAAACCTGCGCGACGATCGCGAACGCCGACGGGTCCGACGAGCGCATCGAGAATCCCCGTCACCTGAAGAAACAGTTGGAGACCCTTGCGGAAGCCCAGCAAACCCTCGCCCGCAAAACCAAGGGTTCCAAGCGCCGTTGGTTGGCCAAACGCGCCGTCGCCCGGCTCCACGACAAGGTGCGTCGTCAGCGTCAGAACTTTTTGCATCAGACTACCGCCAGGCTTGCCGCCACCCGGCGAGCCATCGGCGTCGAACTCCTGTCCCCGCTCGCGATGACCGCCTCGGGCGGTCAGACCAAGCAGGGACTCAACCGAGAAATCCTTGCGGCGGCCGCGGGGGCTTTCCACCAAATGCTGCGTTACAAAGCGGAAGAAGCTGGTTGCGCCATCATCGAGGTGGATCCCCGTAAGCACAAGCCCAGCCAGACTTGTTCTGGCGGTGGCCCTGCCCGCCAGAAGTCGCTCAGTGAACGCACGCACATCCTTCCGGATGGCTCCGTCATCACCCGCGATCTCAACTCCGCACGGAATCTGCTGAACATAGTTTTGGGCTGCGAAGCCCAGTGGGGAGGGAACCTACCCCAGCATTCGGGACCGAAGACGGCTTCGGACACCGGCTGCGAAACCTCGTCCATAGCCGCTTAGGCTTGGGCGATGGTAGTTCATTGCCACTGCTTCATCCACCGCGTCAAAGAATTGGGCTCCCAACTCTGGAACCTTCTGTTCTTAGGCCTTTCCTGCCTCGATCAACTCTTTTGTGGCATCGGGATGTTGGATTACTTGCATCCTACAGCACGGCGTGCAGTGCTCATGGCCTCTTGGTGGTTGATGCCTCGCACGGTGCCTGCCGTAAGTTCTCGGTCCCGGCTAACCGCCTCACGTACATAGGTTCGTTCCGATGCATCCATCTGTTCAGAATCAATGCTGGCCCAGAGTGCTTGAGCCAAAAATGCTTTTTCAGCGAGCGGAAGAGCCATTGCTTCGGCCGTGAGCTGATTTGTGGACATGGTTTTCATCTGATAGCCGCCATACTTTTTGTCAAGGGATGGGCGTCGATCTATAGCATCAGTTCCTATGCCGGCCCCCGAAGCTCCTCGCGCCGCGCCGGAAGCCGGCCAAGGTTACCGGTTTTTCGATCTGAGGCGGTCGCATTTCGTTTTTGAAAGCGGTTCGTTTTCTGTCTTTCTTGAATTGTCATGCATGATCCTATCCATGATACTTACTTCATGCTTAGCGGCTTAAAAGCTCCAAATCGCCTAAACGGCTGACCGTTGATTCGCTTGCCCGTTATAAAGCGAATCTGCGCGCCTACGATGCGGCTCGCGTTGCTGCTGGCGTCGATTCCTCTCTCATTACCCGAGAGAATTCTTTTATACCTCCTGGTCCCTCGACGCTCTTCTTGAATCGTGTTCTACACCCTACCGTTGCGCGTTTGCTTGCCGCCGAAAAATCACGCGCAGGATGAGCGGCTCTTCTCCTCAGCCACCTGAGGCTTATCACCGCTATATCGCGGCTCCCAATCCTGAGCCCATAATCTGCGGACAAGCGGTCAATT
>Ga0114958_10003332_pt1 | contig 11520 bp, 11 predicted proteins | sample C_130208_EF_Meta_FD_89577 | JGI IMG/M metagenome (GOLD analysis project Ga0114958, IMG submission 89577) | Freshwater microbial communities from Lake Croche, Canada to study carbon cycling - C_130208_EF_MetaG | ecosystem: Environmental > Aquatic > Freshwater > Lake | place: Lake Croche, Canada... | reverse complement strand
CGGATCACTTCGCCCGAAGTGCGGATGCTATTAGTATAGTACCCAAAGTGTGTTTTTATTTTTATTCATTTTTCAATAGTACCGTTTTGAAATTATCGCTGTTTTTCCAAGGATTTTTAACAACAAAAAAGCAATTCTCTTTTATTTCCTATCTAACAAAAGTTGTTAGTGTTGTAAACTGCTTCTTTGTTTTAATTTTTCCTAAAAGCTTATTTCCTTTTGAAACTAAAAACTATTCGAATTTTAACTCCAAAAAATTAGCCTTGAAATGAAAATATCTATAATTGTAACTCAAGAAGAACATTATAAGTATTCTAAAGAAATTTGTGATACTATCGAATTGTCCGCTTTGTTAAGAGGGACTGGTATTGCAAAAAGAACTCCGGATTACATCCAAAAAAAGATGGAAAACAAAGACGCCATTATCGCATTAGATAACGGGAAATTTGCTGGGTTTTGTTATATTGAAAGTTGGCAACATGGAAAGTTTGTAGCGCATTCCGGTTTAATTGTACATCCAGATTATAGAAATTTAGGATTAGCTAAGAAGATAAAATCGAAGGTTTTTGAATATTCACTTCAGAAATATCCAGATGCTAAAATATTTGGTATCACTACCGGATTGGCCGTTATGAAAATCAATTCCGATTTAGGGTACAAACCGGTCCCTTTTTCTGAATTAACCAGCGATCCAAGTTTTTGGTCCGGTTGTAAAACCTGCACTAATTTTGAAATTTTACAAAGTAAAGAAAACAAAATGTGCTTGTGTACCGGAATGCTTTATGATCCAAAAGAGAAACCGAAAGATCCACCAAAGCACCCTTTTAACATTAGAGTTTTGAACCGATTAAAATCAATTAAAGAAGCTCTTTTCTTAAAAAAATAAATAATAATTGGCTTTTGGCATTTAGCCATTAGCTTCAAAAAAAATAAACAACAACACAGCTATTAGCCAGGAGGCTATTAGCCAAAAGCTCGAAAAAATGAAAAAAGTAGTATTAGCTTATAGCGGAGGACTTGACACTTCTTATTGTCTAAAATATTTAAAAAACGAAAAGGGATATGAAGTACATACTGTATTGATTAATACGGGTGGATTTGATGAAGCGGAACTGAATGCTATTGAAGATAGAGCTTACGAATTAGGAAGTGCTCAACATACTAATTTGACTATTGTAGACAAATATTATGATAAAGCGATTAAATATTTGATTTATGGAAATGTTTTAAAAAACAACACTTATCCTTTATCCGTTAGCGCCGAGCGTGTTTTTCAAGCTATGGAAGCTATAAAATATGCCAAAAAAGTGGGTGCCAATGCTATTGCTCACGGAAGCACAGGAGCTGGAAATGACCAAATTCGTTTTGATCTTATTTTCCAAACTATTGCTCCCGAAATTGAAATTATCACCCCTATTCGTGACTTGAAATTATCGCGTCAAGAAGAAGTGGCTTATTTACAAGCTAATGGTGTTGACTATTCTTGGGAAAAGGCCCAGTATTCCATTAATAAAGGTTTGTGGGGAACCAGTGTTGGAGGTAAGGAAACACTGACTTCGAATCTTCCTTTACCTAGCGAAGCCTATCCTTCTCAATTGACAAAAGAGGGGGAAGAAAAAGTAATATTAGAATTCGAAAAAGGGCAATTAGTTGCCGTAAATGGAAAGAAAGATAAGCCATCTAACACTATTGTCACTCTTGAAAAATTGGCAAGTGCTTATGCAATTGGACGTGATATTCACGTTGGCGATACCATAATCGGGATCAAAGGAAGGGTTGGTTTTGAAGCTGCCGCTCCTTTAATTATAATCAAAGCACACCATTTATTAGAGAAACACACTCTTGGAAAATGGCAACAATATTGGAAGGAACAACTAGGTAACTGGTATGGGATGTTGTTTCATGAAGGTCAGTTTTTAGATCCTGTTATGAGAAACATCGAAACTTTCCTGGAATCCACTCAAGAAACGGTAAACGGCAGCGTGACTGTTTCATTGAAACCGTATCATTTTTCGCTTGACGGAATAGAATCGGATAATGATTTAATGAATACTGGTTTTGGACAATATGGCGAAATGAACAACGCTTGGACATCGGATGACGCCAAAGGATTTATCAAGATTTTAGGGAATGCACAAAACATATTTTCATCTGTAAATCATTTAGATTATGATTAATATAGGAATAATTGGCGGTTCCGGTTATACGGCTGGGGAACTCATCCGAATATTGATGTTTCATCCCAATGCCAAAATCGATTTTGTATATAGCACTACCAATGCTGGAAAACCACTTTCGATCGCGCATCACGATTTGTTGGGCGATATTGAAATGAATTTTACCGACACTGTGAATCCCAATGTGAATGTAGTTTTCTTGTGTTTAGGCCACGGTAAATCGAAAGCCTTTTTAGAACAAAATCAATTTGCCAATACATGCAAAATCATTGATTTAGGAAATGATTTCCGATTGACAAAAGACCATCGTTTTGATGGAAAATCATTCGTTTATGGCTTGCCGGAATTGAATAAAACAGAAATTAAAAACGCTCAATTTATTGCTAATCCGGGCTGTTTTGCTACAGCAATTCAACTTGCTTTGTTGCCGCTCGCCGCAAATGGACTGTTGAAAGAAGACATTCACATCAATGCTACAACGGGGAGTACTGGTGCTGGAGTTACGCCTTCGGAAACCACACATTTCAGCTGGAGATCGAATAATATGTCGCATTATAAAGCTTTTGATCATCAACATTTGGGTGAAATAAACCAGAGTGTGAATCAGTTGCAAGCCGAGTACGAAAACGAATTGATTTTTATACCCAATAGAGGTGATTTTGCCAGAGGAATTTTCGCCACTTTATACACAACTATTGAAGAAAGTTTTGAAGATATCGTTACAAGATATGAAGCTTTTTATGCAGACCAACCATTTGTAACCGTTAGCACTACAGCTATTAACATGAAACAAGTGGTACAAACTAACAAATGTATTATCAGTTTAATGAAAAAAGGAAACCGATTATTAATCACTTCGGTAATTGATAATTTAGTAAAAGGAGCCTCAGGACAAGCTATTCAAAATATGAATTTAATGTTTGGATTGGACGAAAGCACTGGATTGCATTTAAAACCAAGCGGATTTTAAAAAAATAGTTCGAAGGTTTAAGGTTTCTGAACGAACTTTAAACTTTAGACTTTAAGCCTAAAACAAAAAACAAAATGAACTTATTTAACGTTTACCCCTTATATGATGTCACACCTGTAAAAGCGCTGGACTGCATCATTACGGATGAGAAAGGAATAGAATATTTAGATCTTTATGGTGGTCATGCCGTTATATCTGTTGGCCATACACATCCTGAATATGTAGCAAAACTTAAGGATCAATTGGATCATTTGGCTTTTTATTCTAATGCAATACAAAATCCAATTCAAGAGGAATTAGCCACTAAACTAGGTAAACTTTCCGATTGTGATGATTACGATTTATTCCTCTGCAGTTCTGGGGCTGAAGCCAATGAGAACGCATTAAAATTAGCCTCTTTCGTGAATGGAAAATCAAAAGTAATTGCATTCAATAACTCTTTTCATGGAAGAACATCTGCTGCTGTAGCTGTTACTGATAATGAAAAAATAAATGCCCCTTTAAACAAGCAGCAAAAAGTTACTTTTTTGCCGTTTGATGATGTAGAAGCTTTAGAAAACGAATTAAAAAAAGGAGATATCTCCTCTGTTATAATTGAATCCATTCAAGGTGTAGGTGGACTAGACCAAGCATCGACACTATTTTTCCAAACTTTAGAAAAATTATGTAAAACCTATGGAGCAATTCTAATTTTAGATGAAGTGCAGGCTGGCTATGGCAGAACGGGTAAGTTTTTTGGTTTTCAGCACCACAATATCAAACCTGACATCATTACAATTGCTAAAGGAATGGGAAATGGTTTTCCAATTGGAGGCGTTTTAATTGGAAATCATATTCCAGCAGTTTCTGGTATGCTAGGAACTACTTTTGGCGGAAATCACTTGTCGTGCGCTGCTGGAATAGCCGTTTTAGATATTATAGAAAAAGAAAAATTAATTGATAATGCCATTTCAATTTCAGCTTATTTTCAGGAGCAAATTAAAAGTGTTCCTGAAGTAATCCAAATTAAAGGAAGAGGATTAATGTTAGGAATTGAATTTGATTTTGACGTAAGTGCTTTACGAAAAAAATTAATTATCGAAAAACATGTTTTTACAGGAAGTGCGAGTAATAAAAATTTATTGAGAATCCTTCCGCCATTAACTATCAAAAAAGAGGCCATTGATCAATTTATCATTGCTTTAAAAGAAGCTTTGGCCGAGATAAAATCATAAAAATGAAAACATTATTATCCATAGAAAAACGAAATGCTGTTTTGAAAAGAATGGCAGAACTCTTGGAACAAGAAAGAACGCCTATTAAAATGATTAATCAGCAAGATCTTTCTAATTATTCCGGGGATGATTTGGCTATGGAAAAAAGGCTTTTGGTCGATGATGTAAAAATTGACGGAATGATATTGTCTATGCAACAATTGGCAAGGCAGGAAGATCCTGTTGGAGTGGAACGATTTCATTTCGAACACGAAAACGGAATGAAGATCTATAACAAAACGGCAGCTTTTGGTACTATTATGATCATATATGAATCTCGCCCTGACGTAACGGTTGAAGCAGGCGGAATTGCTTTCAAGTCCGGTAATAAAATTCTTTTAAAAGGTGGAAAAGAAGCATTACAATCCAACTTAAAGATAGTAAGCCTTTGGCATCAAGCTCTTGACGAAAATAACATTTCAAAGGAATGGGTAGAATATTTGAATTATAATCGGGAAGAAACTCAGGCATTTTTAGAGAAACCAACCCAAAAAGTGGACTTAATTGTTCCTCGTGGTGGCGAACAATTAATTGCTTTTACAAAGAAACACGCCACTTGCCCTGTGATCATCAGCGGTCGTGGAAATAATTTTGTATATATACACAAGGAAGCTGATTTACAAAAAGCATTGGATATTATTATCAACGGAAAGACCACAAATATTGGCGTTTGTAATGCTTTGGATAAGGTATTAATAGATTCAAATCTAGAAAACTGGGAATCATTCGCGAAAAATTTAGTTGCCGAATTACAGCAGTATAATGTAGCAGTTTTAGGAGATGAAATCCTCTCAAAAGCGACAACTATTCCTCAGATTGAATCGGATTTGATTTGGTACGAAGAGTTTTTAAACTATAAAATTGTAATTGGAATCGTAAATTCTGATACAGAAGCAGTTGCAAAAATTAACAAATATTGCGGTGGACACTCTGCCTCGATTATCACCCAAAACAATGCTATTGCTCAACAATTTATGGAGCAAATAGATTGTGCCGCTGTATATCAAAATGCTTCTACTCGATTTACCGATGGAGGGCAATTTGGTTTGGGCGGAGAATTAGCGATAAGCACTGATAAATTACACCAAAGAGGCCCCATAGGATTGCAGCATTTGGTAACCAATAAATGGTATATATATGGTGATGGACAAATTAGATAGCCTAAAAAGATGTAATTTTTACGGCTAGTAATGAAGTTTGAAATTTAGAAAAAATGGCAAAAAAAAGAATTTTATTAAAAATAGGAACCAATACACTTACCAAGGAAACCAATCACATTTCGAGAGGAAAGATTGAAGATATTGGTATGCAAATTGCGGCATTGCAAGACCAATTTGAATTTGTTATTGTGAGCTCTGGAGCCATTGCTGCAGCCAAGCAATTTGTAAAACTCGTAACTAAAGACAAAGAAATATTTGTAAAACAGGCTTTGGCTTCTATTGGCCAGCCCCATTTAATGCGTATATTTCAGGAGAATTTCAATGATTTAGGGTTGCTAACCTCGCAATGTTTATTGTCATATTCTGATTTTGAAAAGGAACAGTCCAAGTTCAATATTGTAAATACGATTAATGTATTGGTTGAAAATAATTACATTCCCATTATTAACGAAAATGATACCGTTGCAACCGATGAAATCCAGTTTGGAGACAACGATAAATTAGCTGCATTAACGGCCGTTTTATTAGATGTAGACTTATTGATAATTGCCACAAATACACATGGGATTTATACCAAAGCGTCCTTGAATAGTTTGAAACCAGAAACTATTGAATTGGTTACTGACCTTAAAACATTAGATACTGAAATTGGCGCTGCAAAATCTTCTCAGGGAACTGGGGGTATGCAATCAAAAATTGAAGCAGCAGCTATTGCTAAAGCAGCTAATATAGAAACCTGGATCATCAACGGCCTAGAAGATGATTTTATTTTGAAGGCATTAAAAAACGAAATTCACTTTACAAAAATAGTATAATGATGAACTTTACTTCCATAAAAGATATTGACAACCTATCGGAATGGGTTTCAGCAGCACTTAAAATTAAGGTCCAGCCATTAAAGAAAAAGAAATTAGGAAAGAATAAGACTTTGGGGATGTTATTTTTCAACCCTAGTTTAAGAACCCGTTTGAGTACTCAAAAGGCCGCTTTGAATTTGGGAATGAACGTGATGGTCATGAATTTCACCAATGAAGGCTGGACCTTAGAATTTGAAGACGGAGCCATTATGAATTCAGGTGCATCGGAACATATTAAAGAAGCAGCTGCAGTTGTTTCACAATATTGTGATATCATTTCTGTCAGAGCTTTTGCAGGTCTAAAAGACAAAGAAAAAGATAATGCCGAAACAGTTCTGGCTGGTTTTGTAAAATATGCTACTGTTCCTATCGTAAATATGGAAGGTTGTACCGGTCATCCGTTGCAATCACTTGCTGATGCTATCACGATGGAAGAGCACAAAACAAAACACAGACCAAAAGTAGTTTTAACTTGGGCACCGCATCCCAGGGCTTTGCCACAAGCGGTTCCAAATTCTTTTGTAGAAATGATGCAAAAACAAGATATGGACTTTGTAATTACACATCCTGAAGGCTACGAATTAAATCCAGAAATTACTAAAGATTCCCGAATTGAATACGATCAAAATAAGGCGTTCGAAAATGCTGATTTTATCTATGCTAAAAACTGGAGTAATTATAAGGAATATGGCCAAATCACTAATAGTGATCCAAATTGGACTGTTACTGCCGATAAAATGAAACTAACTAATGATGCTAAGTTCATGCATTGTTTACCGGTTAGAAGAAATATAATTGTGACGGATGAAGTAATTGACAGTGCGAATTCAATAGTTATCGAACAAGCCAATAACAGAACCTATTCTGCTCAATTGGTTTTGCAAAAAATATTAGAAAATGCAAAATAAAAAACCACTTAAGCTGGTTAAAATAGGTGGAAACATCATTGATAACCCGACCGAACTAAAACAATTCCTCTTGGATTTTTCAAAGATTCAAGGTCTGAAAGTCTTGGTACACGGTGGTGGAAAGTCAGCTACAAAAATGGCCGAAAGTATTGGTTTAACTCCCCAAATGATTGAAGGACGACGCATTACTGATGCTGCTATGTTGGAAGTGGTTGTTATGATATATGCAGGTGAGATTAATAAAAATATTGTTGCCCAATTACAAGCAAATGATTCTAATGCTATGGGTTTTTCAGGTGCTGATGGAAATTTAATTGCATCAACAAAAAGAAATCATACAAGTATAGATTATGGATATGTAGGTGATGTAAAAAAAGTAAATACATCGCTTTTAGAAACTTTACTGAACCATCAAATAGTGCCTGTTTTTTGCGCAATTACACACGACGGAAAAGGACAATTACTAAACACTAATGCCGATACCATTGCCAGCGAATTAGCCATAGCTTTATCGGAATTATTTGAAGTAACATTGAATTATTGCTTTGAAAAGCCAGGGGTTTTATTTGATTCAGAAGACGATTCCTCTGTGATTGAGAACATCAATCCCGAATTATATTCCAAATTAAAAGCCGAAAAAGCGATACATTCCGGTATGATCCCGAAGTTAGATAATTGTTTTAATAGCTTATCAAAAGGAGTTCAAGAAATTCGAATTGGACAGCACGCTATGTTAAAAGATTCGGATACCGTTTGTACGATTATTAAATTATAAAAATTAGATTGAAAAAACAGATAAAAACGTTTCTTTTTGGCAAAATAAAAATATGAAAAATATAGAAATATTAACTCAAGAAGCTATTGCCTTATTAGAAAGCCTGATAGAAACTCCATCCTTTTCAAGTGAAGAAGTGCAAACTGCAGTCTTAATAGAAAATTGGTTTAGACAAAATAACATTCCATATCAAAGAGAAAACAATAATGTATGGGCCGAAAACAAGCATTTTGACGCTGCTAAACCAACACTTTTACTTAATTCTCATCATGATACCGTTCGGCCAAATCAAGGTTATACTAATGATCCTTTCAAGGCAATTCAGAAAGACGGCAAATTATTTGGGTTAGGAAGTAATGATGCTGGTGGTTGTTTAGTTTCGCTTTTAGCCAGTTTTGTTCATTTTTATTCCAATGAAAATTTGCCCTATAACATTATAATGGTTGCTTCGGCAGAAGAAGAAAGCAGTGGGAAAAACGGATTGAACAGTGTTTTAAAAAGCTTGCCCGAAATTAATTGTGCGATTGTGGGAGAACCTACTTTAATGCAATTGGCTGTAGCCGAAAAAGGACTATTAGTTCTGGATGTTATAATCAAAGGAACGGCCAGTCACGCGGCTCATAACAATGATGACAATCCGATTTACAACACAATAGAAGTTATAGAATGGTTTAAAAACTACCAATTCGATAAAATATCTAAAGTTTTAGGACCCGTAAAAATGACTGTGACCCAAATAAATGCTGGTAAACAGCATAATGTTGTCCCTGCAGAATGTGCAATTGTGGTAGACATTCGGGTTAACGATTGTTATTCTAATCTCGAGATTCTGGAAACAATAAAGGCACATTTATCAGCCGAGATTAAACCGCGTTCGATGCATTTAAACGCGTCCTCTATTCCGATTTCACACGGTTTGGTTCAGGCTGGAATTGCGCTAGGAAGAACAACTTATGGCTCACCTACCCTATCAGATCAGTCGGTTTTGAGCTGTCAATCCTTGAAACTAGGACCTGGTGAAACTTTACGTTCCCATTCGGCAGACGAGTTTATATATATAAATGAAATTAAAGAAGGCGTTCAGTTGTATATCAAAATTATGACTGACTTTTTCGAAAAAACAATTAATACAAAATAGCATCCTGACTTTTCAGGAGCTAATTCCGCTATTTGCTATATCCAAGCTAAAAAGTTTGGGATACTGCTACAATCGGAGCTAAAAAATAAGAACTATGAAACTTTGGGAAAAAGGAATTGCCACGGATAAGCAAATTGAACATTTTACAGTAGGAAATGACAGAGAGTTGGATTTGGTTTTAGCCAAATATGATGCTTTAGGATCTATTGCTCATGCTAAAATGTTATGTGAAATTGGACTTTTAACTAATTCTGAAAGTGATGAATTAGTATTAGCTCTAGAGGATATTATTATTGATGTCGAGAAAGGAAATTTTGAAATAGAAGATAGCTTTGAAGACGTCCATTCTAAAATTGAATATTTGCTAACCGTAAAATTAGGGGATGCTGGAAAAAAAATTCACACGGCTCGTTCTCGCAACGATCAGGTTTTAGTTGATGTTCATTTGTATCTAAAAGACGAACTAAAAGCGCTTAAAGAACAAGTGAGAAGTCTTTTTGAAATATTGATGGAATCGGCAGAAAAACACCAAAATATATTGTTACCAGGATATACCCATTTGCAAATCGCAATGCCTTCTTCTTTTGGAATGTGGTTTTCAGCCTATGCCGAGAGTCTAATAGATGATATCACTATGTTAAATGCTGCTTTAAAAATAGTAGATCAGAATCCCCTAGGTTCAGCAGCTGGTTATGGAAGTTCGTTTCCTATAAACAGAACCTTTACCACTAAGGAATTGGGTTTTGAAACCTTAAAATATAATGTTGTGGCTGCTCAAATGAGTCGAGGTAAATCAGAAAAAACAGTCGCGTTTGCCATGAGTAGTGTGGCGGCTACTTTGTCCAAATTTGCTATGGATGTTTGTTTGTATATGAGTCAGAATTTTGATTTCATCAATCTTCCCGCACATTTAACAACGGGATCCAGCATCATGCCTCACAAGAAAAACCCTGATGTTTTTGAGTTAATTCGTGGGAAATGCAACAAAATTCAAGCTTTACCCTATGAAATTACATTGATCACTAATAATCTTCCAAGTGGCTACCACAGGGACTTACAATTATTGAAAGAAGGTTTATTTCCTGCTATTCAGAACTTAAAAGCGTGTTTAGATATCGCTGTTTTTGCTATTAAAGACATTAGTGTAAAAGAACACATATTGGACGATCCAAAATACAATTATTTGTTCACGGTAGATTCTTTAAATGAAATGGTAGTTGCTGGTATTCCATTTAGAGATGCTTATAAAACGGTTGCTGAACAACTCGAAAACGGCAGCTTCAAATCGCCTAAAGAGACCAAACATACTCATGAAGGGAGCATTAATAATCTCTGTTTAGAAGCTATAAAAACAAAAATGAGATTGGCTTATTAGAACTATATTTTACTTTTCAATTCAGTGGCGTCAATATCACTGTGTGTCACGCTATAAATCGCTTTAGCATCTTTGATTAATAACAATTGTGGTGATTGATGCTGAATTGCAAAACGATTCGCAATTTCGTTAGAAACGGCTCTATATTCAATTAAATCCAGGAAGTAAGTATCCACTTCTTCTGCGGAATCAAATTCCCTTTCGAACTGCTTTAGGGCCATGCGGCTAATACTACATCTGGTGCTATGCTTAAAAATTACAATTGGTTTAATGGCAGAAGCCTCTGAAATTTGATCTAACTGAACCAAATCAGTTAAAGCGATCCAGTTAATTTTACTATCAGATGTATTCTGATTTTCTGAATTCCCGAATATATTATTAAAAATACTCATTTTGTCTTATTTTAAGTCATTTTGTCTTCCCCAAAACCTTTATTATCAGTCAGATTGTCGTAACTTCAGTAATGGAATAGGAATTGACGTTTATTCAGCAAAGTTAATCAAAACCGAAACTTTAATCCTTAATTTTTAGATAAAATGAATATTAATAGTTTTACCATCAAATCGCAAGAAGCCATTCAAAAAGCACAAGTTGTAGCTCAGGAAAATGGAAACCAACAAATAGAAAACGAACATCTTTTTAAAGCTATTTTTGAAGTAGATGAAAACGTAGCCCCTTTTCTTTTGAAAAAACTCAATGTAAATGTTCCGCTATTTTTACAAATTGTAGACAGTAGCATTCAGAGTTTCCCAAAAGTAACTGGTGGTAACATGATGCTTTCTCGAGATGCTAATTCTGCTTTGAATGAGGCAGAAATTATTGCCAAGAAAATGAATGATGAATATGTTTCGATTGAACATTTGATTCTGGCCATCTTTGGATCCAGAAGTAAAGTCGCACAGATTTT
>Ga0114958_10003329_pt1 | contig 11531 bp, 14 predicted proteins | sample C_130208_EF_Meta_FD_89577 | JGI IMG/M metagenome (GOLD analysis project Ga0114958, IMG submission 89577) | Freshwater microbial communities from Lake Croche, Canada to study carbon cycling - C_130208_EF_MetaG | ecosystem: Environmental > Aquatic > Freshwater > Lake | place: Lake Croche, Canada... | reverse complement strand
AGCCTCGGCCAGTTGTTCATTAATCAGCAAAATAGGCACAGCAACTTCATCTGCTTTGAGTGTTGCAAGGACGGATTCAGGTGCTCCCGTGGTCGTGATCTGATCGCTTGTTCCAAGAAAGAGAGTCAAAGTAAGTAACGTTGCTAAGCCGGCACAGCAAGCTGCCCAGCTGCGCCGGTATCGAGCCATTGTGAAACGTAATTGCGAAACCAAAGTTGGCAGTGGGCCCATTTAATGAGCGTATGTAGAAGGGTGCGCGTTGGGGAAACGCTTATCCACAGGTCAGTCTGAAGACGAACTGCTGCTTGCTGAACTTGTTGAACTGCTCGAGTCACTTGAGGTTGAGGCGCTGGACGCACCTGTGCTCGATGAACTCGTGCTTGGAGTGCTGGATGAACTGGTGCTCGCGCTGGAGTCTGAACCACCAGAACTGCTGCGGGAGTCATTGCGGTAAAAACCTGAACCCTTGAACATCACGCCGACGTTATTGAACAACTTGCGAAGTGTGGGTTCCTTGCATTCTGGGCAGTCCACGAGGGTGGAGTCAGACATTTTCTGCACAACCTCGAGCTCCGCGCCGCAGCTAGAGCATGAGTATTCGTAGGTTGGCACTGATCCTCCGGGCTTGCGTGAACATTCTTATTAGAAGGCTAATTGTGCCTGCCGCTAGAGCCAAGGGCCAAATCAGGGGCCAACGGCCTAGGGTTTCAGGCGTGACTAGCCGATTTCCCCCTCGAGTCTTGGCTGTCATTGCCCTTGGCGGCGTACTTGGATCTTTAGCCCGATTTGCCATTGCTCAGGCATTTGGAATGGATCAGTTACCGACTCTGGCCGCGACTTTAGTGGTTAACGTGGTCGGTGCCTTCGCTATCGGGTTCGTATTTCCCTTTCTGCAAAGCCGAAATGTCAGTGCCTTGCTGCAGCCGTTTCTCATCACGGGAGTTCTTGGTGGCTTCACAACCTTCTCGGCGTTTGCCGCGGAGGTTGTACTGACAAGCGATGGCCCAATCATGATCCTTGGCTATGTCGCGGTCACGTTGGTTGCTGGGCTAGTTGCAGTGCCTCTGGGTATGCGCGTTTTCCAAGCAACGGTGCGAGCATCATGAATCTTGCAACGATGGGCTGGGTCGTATTAGGCGCAGGGATAGGTGCGCCTATGCGTTTCATTATTGATCGCATGGTGAGCGAGAAGTCGGCAACGAGTCGGATCCCATTGGGGTTGCTCGTCGTCAATATTGTCGGTTCAGCACTGCTAGGAATAGTTCTTGGATTAAATAACCCAACCTTGATCGTTGTTGCAGGCAGCGGCTTCTGCGGGGCACTCACAACTTTTTCAGGATTTGCGTGGGAAGCCAACGCAATGTGGCGTCAACGTCGAGCAGATTTTTGGATCTTCGCCACCGCAATGGTTGCGTTGTGCATATTGGCTTTTTGGTTAACGTGGACGATTACTTCTGCATTGGTGTGATGTAGCGAACGCGACGTTCAGTAACCACCACATCCATTCGTGCGTCATGCGATTCCACTGGAATGTCAAGAAGATCTTCGCGATCATGCACAACAGCAATCAATAACGGTGGGTCTGGAAATGCGGCCAGCGCTCTGTCGTAGAAACCGCCACCTTGTCCGAGTCGAAACCCCATCGGATCAGTTGCCAGGGCTGGGATCACTATTACCTGCGCATCGCTAAGTTCTGCAGTTTCATCACCTTGAACTTCACGAATGCCAAAGGCCCCAATTTCCACCGAAGAGTCCCTTGTCGTTACAACCCAAATGAGGCCATCGCCTTGGACTCGTGGAGTCAGCACGTGAATTCCGCCAGCCCATAATGAGTTAAGGAGTTCGTCGGTGCTTGGCTCAGTCGCAGTAGAAAAATATGCAGCCACGCAGGTTGGCCGGATGGAATTAATCACTTCCATCACGCCATGGGAAATGGCATGTTCGACCTCATTTCGATCCAACGGAGTCTGGCCAGCGCGACCATCTCTGATGCGTCGTCGAATAATCGCTTTGCGTTCCGTCTCTTGCGTTGAATTCATGCCCACGCCGCCATGGTGCCGTATCAATGCCGGCTAAGGTTTACCCATGTCAAAAGTCGTGCGTAAAGCAGTGGTGCCAGCTGCAGGCCTGGGCACGCGATTCTTGCCCGCAACTAAGGCAACCCCCAAAGAAATGTTGCCAGTGGTCGACAAGCCGGCAATTCAGTACGTGGTGGAAGAAGCCGTTGCGGCTGGGCTTGAAGACGTACTTTTCATTACTGGACGAAGCAAGCGTCCGCTCGAAGATCATTTCGACCATAACTTTGAACTTGAAGCAGCACTCAAACGTAAAGGCGACTCCGAGCGTTTGGGTCTTGTAACTGACCCCACTGAACTTGCGCGCATTCATTACGTGCGACAGGGCGAGCCTTTGGGATTGGGGCACGCGGTTTTGGTGGCTGAAAACCATGTGGGCAATGAGCCGTTCGCCGTACTGCTCGGCGACGACCTCATCGATCCGCGCGATCCGATCCTGCCAAAGATGATGAAAATCCGTGAAGAACATGGCGGTTCGGTGATCTGTTTGATGGAAGTGTCGCCAGAATCAATCTCGCTGTATGGCTGTGCAGCAGTTGAACCAACATCCGAAGACGATGTGGTGCAAGTAACCGACCTTGTTGAAAAACCAGAGGCATCGCAGGCGCCAAGCTCTTTGGCCGTCATCGGTCGTTATCTCTTGGACCCTGCAGTCTTTGAAGTGCTCCGCAACACAGCCCCTGGTCGAGGTGGCGAAATTCAATTGACTGATGCCCTCCGAGTGCTGGCATCAATGCCAGCGTCTGAAGGTGGTGGAGTTCGCGGCGTCGTGTTCGGCGGTCGCCGTTATGACACAGGGGATCGTCTTTCATATTTGCAGGCAAACATCATGCTGGCTGCCGAGCGAGAAGATCTTGGTCCTGATCTACGCGCGTGGCTACATGAGTACGTCGCAACGCTCTCGTGACCTGGCAAGCAAAACTTTTTGAAGGCGAAGTAGGGCTTCGCCCGATTCGGCAACGCGATGCAAAAGTTTGGCGGGAAGTTCGCCTTAGAAACATGGCCTGGCTCCAGCAATGGGAAGCAACCGTGCCCGAAGAGGGCCTGCTTGCAGGCGAAGTGCCAGCAACCTTTGGAGTTATGGTGCGCACCCTCCACCGCCAAGCCCGACTTCGCAAGGTCGTGCCCTGGGTGGTCACCTACAACGGAGAGCTCGTCGGACAGGTGACGATCGGTGGCATTGCTTTCGGCTCGATGCGTTCGGCGTACATCGGGTACTGGATCGATGAAAAAGTTGCTGGGCGCGGGATCATGCCGACAGCTGTTGCGATGGCATTGGATTATTGCTTTGAAGAACTTGAACTACATCGTGTCGAAATTCATATTCGTCCAGAAAATTTGGCTTCGCGCCGGGTCGTTGAAAAACTTGATATTCCAGAAGAAGGTTTACGGCGTTCATACCTGCATATTGATGACGCTTGGCGTGATCACATTTGCTACGCCGTCGTCGCAGGCGAGCGCCCGCAAGGGTTTTTAGCCAGTTGGCGCGCATCGCAAACTCGATGACGTATACCCAAAATTTCGCGACACGCCAAATGTCATAATCCTCACATCCAACTTGTCCCGTGCTTCGGGGCTTAACGTACGGAACGTGACCGGGCTGATCTATCTAGTGATCATCGCTCTTTGGGCTGCCGTTCTGATTCCGATGTGGCTACGACGTCACGATCAAGTCAGCGAAGTTCGGTCAACCACCAGATTCAGCACTGCAATGCGTTCGCTGGGCACTCCACGTTCAGAGGAATACATGACAAATCAGCGCAACTCACAAACTTCACGTCAGAATGCTTCGGTGGCGCGCGCCGCGCAGCGTCGAACGATGGTTCTCGGCTCACTTTCAGCGCTCCTCGCCGTTACTTTGTTGATGGCTATCGGATCAATGGCGCCCAAATGGCTGCCAATGCTGACGGCAGTTCTTGTCGCTGCATTTGTGGTGGCCACGGCGATGACCGCCTCGCAGCGCACGTCCGTTAAGACTTCTCGCTCGGCATATGTCGAACCAGCTCGCAACCGACGTCCTATCGCGGTTCCTGAAGCTCCTGCAGCACCCGTTGCCCCTGCCATTGAAGATGCCTGGGAAAACTGGAACGCTTGGGACGACGAAGACTCTTGGGAGGCTGTGCCTTCCACCCTGCCAACGTATGTGAATTCACCTCGCGCTTCCGTTATTCCTCGCCCCATCGACCGTAACCGCCCCAATGAATGGGACGGAATGGCGATGGTTGACGCAGCCAGCAAGATGCGACGCCATACCAATGCAGCAAATACACAAGCGCCTGTTGGCCACCATGCCCAGACTGAAGAAATTCCGATCATTCGGGTTGCAAACGGCTAACTGCTCGACCTTCGACGCTCATTGCTAGTGTTGCGATGTTCTAGGGGCTGTGGCGCAGTTGGTAGCGCGTCTCGTTCGCAATGAGAAGGCCAGGGGTTCGAATCCCCTCAGCTCCACCACTTCATTTCTACACGATGTCTGGGCTCGGTATGCCGGCCGCAAATCAGAGAACCTGTGATTGAGACGCGAGCCAATGGCTCTTCCCGACGCTGCACTTCACGCTCATCTTGTGAATAGGCGTTTGAAGGACTTCTCTTGATTTTGCTTTCGCTAGTGAGCTCTCCGGAAACGGCTGCATCGATTCGGAACACGTCTGACTTCTTGGAAATCTTGGAGTTAAGTCCCACCGCCCTTAAATCCAGGTGGGCATCCACATGCGCATCTGCCATTGGTTGTACGGGATCGGTTGGCCAGTCCACACTGGATAAAACCACCACGCAGCAGCCATGACGAGTGCAACCAGAATGGTGATGGCGATCATTCCGCGCTTTTTGCGTTGGGCGGTTGCATCTTGCGGACCAAGCAGTGCAGCGGCTGACATGGCAAGCGCGATTGCCAGAAACGGCACGAAGACAACCGTATAGAACGTGAAAATTGTGCGGTTCAGATACATCATCCACGGCAACCAGCCCGCTGCGATTCCAACCAGCACAGCCGCCGAACGCCAATCTCGTTTACCTAACCAACGCCAGACTTGATAAACAACAGCAAGAATTCCGGCCCACCAGATAATCGGGTTACCAAGGGCGAGAACTTCAGAGGAGCAGTAATCGACTTGGCAACCTTGACTGTGATCTTTGATGTCAGCCCATTGGAATGACGTCGGTCTGGATTGGAATGGCCAAGACCACGGATTGCTCGCATATGCATGCTCGGTGGTGAGGCCGACATGGAAATTCCACATTTCGGAGTGATAGTGAAACAGGGAACTCAAGGCGGCTAAGACTCCAGTGCCGGCAGCCCATGAGCGATCCCAACCTTCATCGCTAAGAAACCACCCAGTCCAGGTCGCTGTGTAGGTCAGCAAGATGATGACAGCGCTCAGTACAGCAGTACTTGGCAACGAGCGAAGAAGTGTCGCGCGCCAAGGCCGAGTGACACCAATGGTTTTTCGAGCAGAAATGTCCCAAACAATCGACATCAAGATAAAGGCAACAGCGAAGTAGATCCCAGACCATTTCACGCCGCAGGCCAAGCCGAGTGTGAATGCAGCCGCCCATCGCAATGGCCGCATACCAAACTTCGGCCCCCACGTAGTAGCAGTGGCTTGAATGCCTTCTTTCTCGATCAGCATCGCTAATCGTTTGCGGATCTGATCGCGATCAAGCAGATATAAGCCAAAGGCAATAAGAACAAAGAAGCCAAGAATGATGTCGAGCAAACCCGTGCGGCTCATAACTAGGTGAATGCCATCAAGGGCCACAAAGAGTCCAGCTAATGCACCAACCAGATTTGATCGGGTGAGCCTGCGAGCAATTCGAGCAGTTATGAAGACTGAAAGGATGCCAATGATTGCAACGCTTATACGCCAACCGGTGGGTGTTGCTCCGAGGGCAAGTTCGCCAAGAGCGATGATCCATTTACCCAGAGGCGGATGGGCGATGAAGGATCCGGCATCCGTGAAGATCTGAAGATTCCAAATATTTCCATCAGAGGCAAGCAAGATTTTGTCTGCGTCTTTTACCGTGCCGTGCTCTACGCCAAAGCGAATCAAGGCCAGCGCATCTTTTGGATAGTAAGTCTCATCAAACACAATTTCGTGAGGCCTACCTAGATTCACGAGGCGCAGGATCGCTCCGATGATGGTCACGATGATTGCGCTTGCCAATCCCGAAGATCGGGGCATCGGCGGAACAAGTCGCTTTGTCAGCGATGCGGTGTCGCGGGCCACAAGCACCCGCCCATCGTAGATGGGTGACAGGATGGAGCGGTGATTGAAGCAGCGGAACCTTCGACGGGGCGAATAGTCCTAGCTGCGACGCCATTGGGAAACATGGAAGATGCCTCGCCGCGACTGGTTCACCTTTTGAAAACTGCCGACATTGTTGCGGCTGAGGACACTCGCCGATTGCGGCGCCTCGCTTCAGGATTAGGACTGACCATCGGCGGCAAGGTCCTGTCGTATCACGATGCAAATGAACGAGAACGCGCAGTTGAACTTGTTGATGCAGCGCTGGCCGGCGCGGTCATCGCGGTGGTTACCGACGCTGGCATGCCTTCGGTGAGCGATCCGGGCTATCGAGTGGTTGCAGAAGCGGTCTTGCGCGGGGTTCCCGTAACTGCAGCCCCTGGCCCGTCCGCAGTCTTGATGGCACTGGCTGTTTCTGGGCTACCCGTTGATCGATTCTGTTTCGAAGGATTCCTGCCACGAAAGGGCGGGGAGCGATCGGCTCGAATCGCTGATCTTGTCGGCGAGCCTCGAACGATGGTTTTCTTTGAAGCCCCCCACCGACTTGAAGTGATGTTGCAGGCGCTGGTTGTCGGTCTTGGCGCCGAACGGCAGGGCGCCGTGTGTCGGGAACTCACCAAGACCTATGAAGAGGTCAAACGAGGCAGTTTGGCCGAGTTGGCGTTGTGGGCAGCTGACGGGGTGCGGGGTGAATGCACAGTGGTGGTTACCGGAGCTTCCCTTGAGGAGCGTCGGGCGGCCAGAGGGCTGATCTTGCCGGCGGACTGGGTGGTCGAGGTTCGTCGCTTAGAGGCAACCGGGCAAGACCGAAAGGCTGCAATTGCCGATGTTGCTCGAGAGGCTGGCATTGGCCGACGTGAGGTCTATGACGCTGTGGTCCAAGCCAAGAGCACACAACCGTAAGATCCGGCCATGGCTTCGACTGATTCTTCGGCATCCTTTTATGTCACTACGCCGATCTATTACGTCAACGATGCGCCGCATATCGGCCACGCGTACACGACTGTTGCCGGCGATTTCCTGACCCGCTGGCACCGTCAGCGTGGGGAAAACGTTTGGTTCCTCACCGGCGTTGATGAACACGGCACCAAGGTGCAGCGCGCAGCAGATGCTGGCGGAGTTACTCCACAAGAGTGGGTTGATCGGCTCGTGTCTACCGATTGGCTTCCGGTTCTGGGAACCGTTGATGCCGCGAACGACGATTTCATCCGCACTACTGAAGTTCGCCATATCGATGCAGTGCAGAAATTTTGGGAAGCTGTCCGCGAAAATGGTTATGTCTACGCGGCACCCTATGAAGGCCCGTACTGCGTGGGTTGTGAAGAATTCAAACTTGCGGGCGATCTGCTTCCTGGAACTGGTGAATTTGAAGGCCAGCAGGTTTGCCCCATTCACGGCCGACCGGCAGAACAGCTCAGCGAAGAAAACTGGTTCTTTAAACTTTCAGCTTTTGCAGAACAACTCATTACTTATTACGAAGCAAATCCCGAAACCATCCAGCCAGTAAGTGCTTACAACGAAGTTATGAGTTTCCTTCGTGGTGGACTTGTTGACATCTCGATGTCACGGTCAAGTGTGGGCTGGGGAATTCCACTGCCTTGGGATGAAAAGCAAACGGTGTATGTCTGGTTCGATGCTTTGTTGAACTACATCACTGCCGTTGGGTATGGCCAGCCAGCAGACACAGATGCAGGGAAGTTGTTTGCACAGGTTTGGCCAGCAGATGTGCACCTTGTTGGAAAAGACATTTTGCGGTTCCATGCGGTGTATTGGCCAGCAATGCTGATGGCAGCGCAATTGCCCGTACCGAAAAAGGTATTTGCGCATGGTTGGCTACTTGTCGGTGGCGAAAAAATGTCGAAAACAAAGCTCACGGGAATTCCGCCAGCACAGATCATTGACCACTTTGGCTCGGATGCCTTCCGTTATTACTTCTTGCGAGCGATTGCATTTGGCCAAGATGGCTCGTTCTCGTGGGAAGATATGAGTGCCCGTTACACCGCAGAGCTCGCTAACGGCCTTGGCAACCTTGCTTCACGAGGCACCGCAATGGTCAATCGCTATTGCGAAGGCAAGCTTCCGGCGGCAGGTATCGCAACCCCGGCAGAGACCGCACTCAGTGATCACCTCACAGCAGTTCTTGTAGAAGCCGAAGCTGCGATGGATCGCCTTGATTTCTCCACCGCAATCGTCGCGGTTAAAGGTTTCGTAGATGCCGTGAATATGTATGTGACGGAGCAAGAGCCTTGGGTGCTGGCCAAAGACGAAGCAAATACTGAACGCCTACACACAGTTCTCTACACAATTTGTGAATCCTTACGCGCGATGGCAGTGCTCTACTTCCCACTGATGCCGAAAACGATGACAGACCTTTGGGATCAACTCGGTGCTGCAGCAACCATCGGCGATATTGCAGATCAACGTGTCGGAGATATCGCTCGCTGGGGCCAGTTGCCCGTGGGCGCACCAGTAACTAAGGGCGCCGGTTTGTTCCCTCGGCTGGAGGAAGTTGCCGAATGACCATTGCATCGCCAGAAGCCTTGGCTGCGCCGGTTATTGATACGCACTGCCATCTGGACATTCACGACCGTCATTTGCACGGCGGCTCGATGCCCGATCCTGACACCCTCATTGAGATGGCAGCGGCCGTTGGGGTCACTCGCATCATGCAGATCGGCTGCGACCTTGAAGCTGCACGACTTTCGATTCTGTTAGCGAAAACTCGCCCTGCTCTGGTGGTTGGCGTTGGCTTGCACCCAAATGAAGCTCCGCGGATTTTTGAGGTTGATGGCAGAGTCGGGCTGGACCTTGCTTATGCGGCGATCGAAGAAATGGTGAAAGACGAGGTAGTGCGCGCTGTTGGAGAAACAGGGCTTGATTACTTTCGCAGTGATGAATCAACTCGGCCAATCCAGCAAGAATCCTTTCGTCGACATATCGATATTGCTAAAAAAGTGGGTAAGACGCTCGTAATTCACGATCGCGAATCCCATCAAGATGTGATGGATATTTTGATCGAAGAAGGCGCACCTGAACGCGTGATTTTCCATTGCTTCAGTGGTGATGCTGCAATGGCGAAGTTCTGTGCTGATCAAGGTTGGTACCTTTCTTTTTCAGGTGTGGTGACGTTCAAGAATGCAACCGACTTGCATGAAGCAGCCGCAGTTGTGCCAAATGACCTGATCTTGGTCGAAACTGATGCGCCATATCTGACTCCGGTTCCTAATCGCGGCAAGCCAAATGCTTCCTATCTCATGCCGTTCACTGTTCGCGCGCTTGCGTCTTTGCGTGGCGTCGATGAAGTGACCATGGCTGGCCACCTTTGGGATAACGCACAGCGGGCGCTCGGTGTCTGGTGACTAATCTTCTAGGAGCACGCGAAATTCGCGAACTTGCTACTGCACTTGATTTGCGCCCTACCAAAAAGCGCGGACAGAATTTTGTTATTGACCCCAATACAGTTGAACGCATTGTGCGACTCGCGGAACTTCCTGCAGGCTGTCAAGTACTCGAGATCGGTCCTGGTCTTGGAAGCCTGACTCTCGCACTCTTAGAAGCCGATCATGAAGTCGTTGCAGTGGAAATTGAACATCAGCTCGCGCAACAACTGCCGATCACCGTTGCCGCGCACCTTCCCGAATTAGTTTCACAGTTGACCGTGATCGAAGCTGATGCGCTGTCAGTTACTTCAGTACCAAAAGATGTCACGGCTCTCGTTGCAAATCTTCCGTACAACATCTCGGTTCCAGTGCTCTTGCATTTTCTGGAACTCTTTCCAAACATTGAACGCATGCTGGTGATGGTGCAAAAGGAAGTTGCAGATCGTTTAGCTTCAGGACCAGGTAATCGCGTGTACGGCACGCCGAGCGTGAAAGCTCGTTGGTATGGCGAAGTTGAACTTGTTGGCACCGTTGGTAGGTCAGTGTTTTGGCCGGAACCAAATATTGATTCAGGTTTGGTGCGAGTTGTGCGCACAGCGCCACCAGAGTGCAAGGCCCCACGCGAATACGTCTTCTCAGTGGTCGATGCGGCCTTTAGCCAACGTCGAAAGACGCTGCGAGGTGCGCTAGCTGCGTTTGCTGGCGGGCCAGATCGTTCAGAGGCAGCCTTGCGAGCAGCTGGCATCGATCCAGGTGCTCGGGGTGAGACGCTCACAGTTGTTGAGTTTGCCAGGTTGGCTGAAGCCTTAATGCAAGCCTGAGTGCGCATCCATGCTGGCTAGGACTTAGCCTTCAGGTATGCCAAAAACCGAGGTCACTGTTCGAGTGCCCGGAAAAGTGAACTTACAACTTTCTGTTGGTCCTCGACGTGATGATGGCTTTCATGATTTGGCGACAGTTTTCCACGCAGTGGCGCTTCATGACGATGTGACAGTGGCGGTTGCACCAATTGGCTCAGGAATTTCACTGACATGCGAGGGTGAAGGTCAGGACCAAGTTCCAAATGATGCAACAAATCTGGCCTGGCAGGCAGTGCAACTCCTTGCAGACTCAGTTGGGATCCAACCCAATGTGCAGATCCGCATCCACAAACACATCCCCGTGGCTGGTGGCATGGCTGGTGGCAGCGCTGACGCCGCAGGCGCGCTCATGGCCGCTGATTCGCTCTGGAAGTTAGGCACACCGAAAAACGTCTTGAGTGATCTTGCTGCGGCCATTGGCTCTGATGTTCCATTCGCGCTTCATGGCGGAACGGTCATTGGTAGCGGCAGAGGCGAGCGCATCACGCCGGTACTCGCCAGAGGTACCTTTCATTGGGTTTTTGCGCTTGCTGCTGAGGGTCTTTCCACCGCTGCGGTCTACGAGGAGTGCGATCGACTGCGCGAGGGCCGCCATGTTCCTGATCCATACATGTCAGACATGTTGATGCAGGCACTTCGAGCTGGCGATCCGGTGTTGCTCGGGAAGTCTTTGCATAATGATCTCCAACAAGCAGCTTTTTCATTGCGTCCGATCTTGAGCCGCGTGCTCGAGGCCGGCGAAGAGGCTGGCGCATTGGGCGGCATTGTTTCGGGAAGCGGACCGACTTGCGCATTTTTGGCCCGTGATGCAGAGCACGCGTTAGATATTGCGGTACATCTGACATCAAGTGGCATTGTGCGTTCGGTTAAGCGTTCTTCAGGGCCAGCTCTTGGTGCCCGAATTATCTAACGTGACTTGCTGATCAACTTGGGCTTTGGGTCCATGTGGCCTAATCCGTTCCAGGCTAAGTT
>Ga0114958_10003328_pt1 | contig 11532 bp, 9 predicted proteins | sample C_130208_EF_Meta_FD_89577 | JGI IMG/M metagenome (GOLD analysis project Ga0114958, IMG submission 89577) | Freshwater microbial communities from Lake Croche, Canada to study carbon cycling - C_130208_EF_MetaG | ecosystem: Environmental > Aquatic > Freshwater > Lake | place: Lake Croche, Canada... | reverse complement strand
CCTTCGGAAAAAATATTCTGTCAGGTCTAACAGCGGACTCGTTATAATGGTTGTAATAATAGCCATAATAGTGAGTATGGCAAATAAGGCCGGCGATAATATGCCCAGCTCATAACCAATATTTAAGACCACCAATTCCATTAATCCGCGTGTGTTCATAAAAATGCCGATACATATCGAATCTTTCCAATTCATACCCAATAGCCTTGCAGGAAGCGCGCTTCCTATGAACTTTCCGATTGTGGCAACCAACACAATACCCACACATACAAATACCATGTCACGTGTGTCGAGTAGACTTACATGTAATCGCAGTCCTGTCAACGCAAAGAAAATCGGCAGTAATAATAAGACGCTTACGTCTTCTAATTTTGAAGAGAGTGCTTGTTTTAAGGTGTCATTATGCGGAATGAGTATACCGGCTAAAAAGGCGCCGAATAACATATGGATGCCTATGAACTCGGATATGAATGCCGATAGTAATAACACGATAAATGAGAGAACAACCACATTGCTGTCGCCATAATGCGCAGTGCGTAATCTGGAAATTAGTTTTTCAAGAAAAGGACGAACGACAAATAGCATCAGCAGAATAAACACCAATGTGCCAATCAAGGTAAACAAGGTCATTGAAAACGATCCTGATTTGGCAATAGTAATAATAATCGCCAATATACACCAAGCCAATACATCGCTCAAGGCTGCAATACTTAATACCAAGGTGCCGAACGATGTTTTTTGCAAGGCCCTGTTTTTAATGATTCGTGCCAACACAGGGAAAGCCGTTATGCTTAATGAGATGCCAATAAAAATAGAAAATACAAGGAATGATACACTTGGCATCGAGAATTGTGGGTATAGGTAAAACGCTAAACCTATGCCACACATAAATGGAATAGCAATACTGCAGCTGCTGATGATGAGTACAGATGTTGCTTTTCGCTTCAGTTCATTGAGGTCGAGTTCCATGCCAATGATAAACATAAAAAAAGCCAGACCTATTTTACTAAGTACGTCTAGGTTGCCGATGGATGTCGTAGGAAAAACAACATTGAAGAAATGAGGCCATAAGGATCCGAAGACGGATGCGCCTAGAAAAATACCAGCAACAATTTCTCCGATGACAGCAGGTTGCCTGAGTCGTGCGAAAATCAATCCGAAGATTCTTGACACGAGCAGTATCAGTATAATCTGCAACAACAAAAGACACATCGGATGCTGCAATTGCACTAAAAGCTGTGCGCCGATACTTGAGTGATTCGCTGTCAATATTGTCATTGTTGCTAAGGGGTATAAAATGCGAAAGTATTGAAAAAACATTAGGGCAAGAACACGACATTGATAAGATTTAAACTGCTGTCATGCGGATATTCTTCATTCGAAATAATAACAGTAAGCCGAAGATGAAATAGACTGATAATCCGATGGTAGAATTACGCATGCCACCAAGACTTTCAGCGATGATGCCGAATGAAAGTGTGCCGATAACGATACCAACTTTTTCACACACATCATAGAAACTGAAATACGAAGCCGTATCCTTTGTGTGTGGTAATAGTTTTGAATACGTCGAGCGAGACAAGGATTGTATCCCGCCCATAACCATACCAACACAAAAAGCGAGTGCATCAAATTGAATGATTGTCTTGACGTAATACGATGATATGCAAATGCCGATCCAGATAATGATCAGTGTCGTCAACGCAAATGTATTTCCTTTTGAATCGGAGAGTTTTGCAAATAATCGCGCACCAGCAATCGCCACTAATTGAATGATTAATACGACTGTCAATAGCTGTGTTGTTTCCATTTTTAATTCATCACTAGCAAAATAGGTGGCCATATACATCACCGTCTGCACACCCATATTGAAGAAAAAAAAGGCCAATAGAAATTTTTTCAATTCGGGTGCATGCGTTAGACTGCGCCATACTTGTTGAAGTTCCTTATAACCGTTGAGAAAAATTGAAAGATGATTATGGCTATGATCTTTCCTTTTTTCAGTTAAGGTGTTAAATGTAATCTGCGCAAAGGCTATCCACCAGATGCCTACCATCAGAAATGAAAGTCGAACGGGCAAGGTGCCTAATCCCCACTGAAAATGATCATTAAGAAGTATGAACATAAAGCAGACCACCATCAAAATAACACTACCGATATACCCCATCGCAAACCCTTTGGCGCTCACATCATCTTGCTTTTCTTTCGATGCGATTTCAGGAAGAAAGGCATTGTAAAATACAATACTTCCGCAATAGCCAATGGAGGCGATGATGGAACAGATTAAACCAAAGATGACATTTGGTTGACCTGCACTGTCTTTCTCAAAAAAGAATAGCGCCATACACGCCAAGGAACCGAGATAGCAAAAGAAACGCATGAAGGCTTTCTTATTTCCCTTATAATCGGCTATAGAAGAGAGGATTGGCGAAAGAAGGGCGATGAGAAGAAAAGAAAATGAAATAGAGAACGATGCCATGGCCGATCGGTTGAAGTGTCGTCCGAAAAGCTCGATTGATTTCGGAACAATAGCAGTATAATATGCAGGGAAAATAGCGGAGGTGATAATCAGCGAGTAAGCCGAATTAGCCCAATCGTAATAGGTCCATGCGCGAATTATTTTTTTATCATCCATGTGCGAATTGTTTGATGGCTGCTAATGTAAAGTAGTAACATTAAATAGGGGCGTAATTTTTTTTGCTACCTTCTTTTTCCAAGGCCATAAAGTAAATAGAAATTATATCCGAAGTTGCTGTTCTTATCGCCACGCCCATATCCTGCAACATAAGATGGCGGCAGTTTCTCAAATTTCTTGGGGTTGATAAATGTTCTTGCGCGTATATTCCAACCCACAAAAATATTCTTCATGAGTTCCATCCTGAAGCCTCCTGTCAATTCAAGCCAATGCGCTATAAAATGTTCGGCAGGTATGCGTCCTTGCGTGTTTCCCCAAATAATGTCTTGAATCGTGTAAGAGGCTTCGCCTCTGTTGATTAGTCCAACGCCATACCGTAATCCTACGAAGGCATTATCAAAATCGCCTCTGAAATCTTTTGAAAAAAAAGTCTTGTCTAATCCGAGGCTTATAAATGTGTTTTTGCTTTTGTAAGTCAAGAAATTATTTTCGACTAGTGAGTTGCCTGCTCCGAATTCAGCTGCGAAATACAAATCTTTTTTATAATAGACATCCGCTTGAAATTCCAGTACATCATATTGTTTCTGCAAGAACGAGGATGCTACTTTCGAAAGATCAATACCAATTCTGACATAGGTGAAGGTTGGACTTTTTTGCGTTGCCTTTTTTACACTACACACTGATGCCGTATCAGACGCAATGCTTTCTTGTGCGCTTACTATCAGTGGACTGACTGTCATCAAAAGAAAACAAGCGCAAAGAAGCTTCAGTAATTGATATGGATTATTTTTTGACAATGATTTTCAAGTGTTCTTTTACATCGTTACTGATATCAGGAATGGCAATTAGCACTGAGTCAATGATATGATTTGTGCTGAATGCTGTTTGCAGGGTGAATCGGGTTTGATAACCACAAGCCACTGAAATGAAATGTAATTCGCGACGATAGATCAGTTGCATCGTATCAATCGAATTGGCCGCTACTGAAGACGAGTCTGATTGAAAGATAGCCTCAATCGTATCATTGTCTTGCGAAAGCGGGAAGCTGAATTTGCTGCTATTTTTTAGTTGTTGATAAAATGAATAACCCACACCAAATCGCAGGTTGGCGTTGGTCAGCAATGTATCTTGATTGTTGTTGGCCGTATCCTTGGTATAAAAACCGCCTCGCATCGAAAGCGCTTGTGGTTCCAAACAAATACTGTTTTGCGAGCAAGAAGATACGAATGACCATCCTATGCACATTGCACAAAAGATAAAAGGTAAAGACATACTCTTGTTTCGCATCGCAGGAGTTTAAATCACAGTCCAAGTTTCGTTACCTGCAATCAGCTTATCCAAATCACCGATACCTTTTTTGTCGATGGTATAATTGATTTGCTCGTGCAATTTATCTTCATAGCAAGGTCTGTCGTTTGTATAAAATACACCAAACGGTCGTGGGTAATGATGCTCGCTTGTTGGGTTGTCAAACAAGCGAGTGAGTATTTGTGCTTTGTTGAGGTCTTTCTCGTCATGCACCCAAAGGTCGCTTTCTGAATAATCGTCTCCTAGTGTGACAACTTGCGGTGTAAAGCCATCCATACGAATTCCTTTAGATCGATTGGCTCCGAAAACCATTGGTTTGCCATCCTCAACAAACAAGGCTTCCTCAGCCTTCGATGATTTTTCTGTAAAGATTTCAAAGGCACCATCATTGAAGATATTACAATTCTGATAAATTTCTAATAGTGACGTGCCGTGATGGGCTTCACTGCGACGGATCATTTCCTGCAAGTGTTTTACATCGCGGTCCATACTGCGTGCCACAAAGGTTGCATCGGCGCCTAAGGCAAGGGCACTTGGATTGAATGGATGGTCGATACTGCCGAATGGTGTTGACTTTGTAATTTTCTTCTCTTCACTAGTAGGAGAATATTGCCCTTTTGTGAGGCCATAGATTTGATTATTGAACAATAAAATCTGCACATTGAAGTTGCGTCGAAGAATATGAATTAGATGGTTGCCGCCGATACTCATGGCGTCCCCATCTCCGGTTACGATCCACACACTTAATTCAGGTCGGGTTGCTTTTAATCCACTAGCAATGGCTGTTGCACGTCCATGAATGGAATGCATGCCATAGGTGTTCATATAATAAGGGAAACGTGATGAGCAGCCGATACCAGACACGATGACGATGTTCTCACGTGGAATATTTAATGTGGGAAGTACGGTCTGTACTTGTTTCAGTATACTATAATCGCCGCAACCGGGGCACCAACGTACTTCTTGATCAGTAGTAAAATCTTTGGGTGTTAAAACGTTTGTTTGTTCCATAACCTTCGCAGTGGGGTTTATAAAAAGTGGCACAAATGTAAGAACCTGAAGGCGATTTGTGAATGTTTATTTAGGAATAACCAACAAGAGCCCTGTGAAATGGTGATTGTGCAAAAAAATAATCTTGTAAACTATCTTGAACGCAGTGGCTTCGAGTTAATTTTTATTTCCTAATCATCATTTTTTTGCAGTTCGCTTTTACGCAATAAAAAAAGGGTCACTATAAGCAACCCCTTTTTAATAAATTCAATGAATAAATTATTGTTTCATGAATTTCGCAAATTGGCTCTTGCCTTCTGCGTCAGAAATTTTAACCATATACAAATTCACTGGTAATGTGTTGATATCGATCGCTTGGTTTCCTTTTGATGTTGTAGAAAATAGTTTAGCTCCGTTCACATTGAAAATTTCAACTTGATACGTTGTTTTACTATCGCCAATGATAAATAATTTGTCATCAGCAGGGTTAGGATACAATGTCGCTTGGGTTTTACTAACGTTATTCAATCCTGAAGGCGCTTGGAAATTGATCGTATACATAGCTGTTCCTTTGTTGATAGTGGCATTCACGCAGAATGAATCGAGACAATTATTACCTATGACAACTAAACAAATCGTATAGTTTCCTGCAGCAGCATACGTGTGTGAAGGATAAGCCCCGCTTCCATTGGCACTGCCGTCGCCCCAAACCCATGTATAAGAAAGACCTGCGCCTGTGCTAGTGTTAATGCCAATATACGTGTGAGGTGCTGCACCTGCTGATGTATCAGGATAAACAAAAAAGCTGGCATTGCACGGATTGCTTGAGCTACCTGTAATAGTTTGCCAAGTAGAATCAGAACAACCATTAGGATTTGGACTCATGACGCTCAATGATACCACATAAGGCCCGGCAGCAGGGAATGTATGTGTTGCATTTTGTGTCGTACCATACGGCGTTCCGTCGTTCCAATACCACAGATAGCTTAAATTAGAGCCTGTGCTTGTGCTTGTAAAATCAAATGTATTGGCTGCTGACGTGTTGGCTGCATATGTAAAGCTTGCACTGCAAGGTGTTGTGCCTGCAATCGTAACGGTATTGCAAGATGTATCGATACATGGGCCACCTAGTGTAGAAGAATCTTGTACAGTTAAGCAAACAGTATACACACCCGGTGCATTGTAGGCGCAGGTAGTTTGTGGGCCATAGCCACTAGTGCCGTTTCCAAAGCTCCACGTAAAAGACTGTGTGCTGTTGATAGTTGTTGAGTTGCTGTAGAATGTAACCACACCGCTAGGCGATACGGTATAAGAGAATGCAGCATTGCAAAGCATCTGTGCATTCGAGTTAAAGGCTGCCACAACAAGCATGGCGAATAAGAGGATTCTTGTTTTCATAATTTTGAGTTTATAATTTAAAAATAAAATTGTTTGCAAGTGAAGACGATAACGTTGATTACGTTGTTAGCGAAACTGAAAAAAAATTTGTTTAGCGTGCAAATATAAGCGCTGACTCGAACAATTTATAACTGAATTTATTGAACGAATAGCTTCTTAGGTAAATTTTGCCGTTTCACTTCCTTTAATATCTTTGTTGTTGAACTAATTAACGCACTAAAATGAAACGACTTTTTTCGGTCCATTATAACGACCATGCTCTTGATATCGGATTTTTTTTGCTGCGTATTGCAGTAAGTCTAGCTATGATCTTTTATGGTTTTCATAAGCTGACGCATTTTACCGAAATGGCACAAGAAGATTTTTGGGTGAAAGATGTCAATTTTATGGGTAAAGGAGGCGCTGTGTCTTTAGCCTTGACAGTCTTTGCTGAGTTTTTCTGCAGTCTGTTTATTATTCTAGGCTTCTGCACCAGAATCAGTCTTGTGCCGTTGTTGTTTTGTATGGGTTATATTGTGGCTATTGTTGATAAGTATGAAATTGTTTCTTCAGGGAAACATGGTCATGAATTGAATCATGCATTTTTCTATTTCGTTATTTATTTTGTCTTATTGCTTTCAGGGCCTGGTAAATGGAGCATCGATCGATTGATTTCAAGATAACTATCCAATGGTAACTGTCATCTTGTAATACCAATCGGTATAATTATATTTGCCAGATGAACAAACGGGAAATACTCGAACAGAAAATAGCCGACGCGAAAGTAGGCGGAGGAGAAGCACGTATTCAAAGTCAGCATAAGAAAGGTAAACTCACTGCTAGAGAGCGTGTCAATATTTTAATGGATGAAGGTTCTTTTGAAGAAATTGGCATGTTGGTTACCCATCGAAGTACTGATTTCGGAATGGAAAAGGAACAGTATCTTGGCGATGGTGTGGTGACAGGCTATGGCACTATCAATGGTCGCTTAGTCTATGTGTTCTCGCAAGATTTTACAGTATTTGGTGGCAGTCTCAGTGAAACACACGCCGAGAAGATTTGCAAAATCATGGATTTAGCTATGGAAAACGGAGCGCCCGTGATTGGTCTCAATGACAGCGGTGGCGCACGAATTCAAGAAGGTGTTGTTTCTCTTGGCGGCTATGCCGATATTTTTTATAGAAATACCAGAGCATCAGGCGTCATACCTCAGCTGTCAGCTATTATGGGGCCGTGTGCAGGCGGGGCGGTGTATTCGCCGGCTATTACCGATTTTATTCTAATGGTAGAGCATACGTCGTATATGTTTGTGACTGGTCCAAATGTCGTAAAGACAGTCACCCACGAGGATGTTACTAGTGAAGAATTAGGCGGAGCGCATACACACGCAAGTAAAAGTGGCGTCACACATTTTGCCTGTAGCAACGAAGTCGAGTGTATTCAGCATATCAAACAGCTATTGAGTTACATGCCTCAGAATTGTGAAGAGGATGCCCCTGTTTACCCCTACGAGGCATCAGATGAAGTGCGAGAGAAACTGAACGATATGATTCCGCTCAACCCGAATACGCCGTACGATATGAAGGAGGTGATCGCTGAAGTTTGTGATGAAGATTCGTTCCTGGAAGTTCATAAAGACTATGCTGAAAATATCGTGGTTGGTTTTGCTCGTGTCGCCGGACGAAGTATCGGTGTGGTAGCCAATCAACCTGCATCGCTTGCCGGTGTGCTTGATAATAATTCAAGTAAGAAAGGTGCACGATTTGTGCGCTTTTGCGACGCCTTCAACATTCCTTTATTAGTGTTGGTGGATGTGCCGGGCTTCTTGCCGGGCACCGATCAAGAATGGCATGGAATTATCAGCAATGGCGCTAAATTGTTATATGCGTTTTGTGAGGCAACGGTTCCGAAAATTACTGTGATCACGCGCAAGGCTTATGGTGGGGCGTATGATGTGATGAACTCAAAACATATCGGTGCCGATTTGAACTTTGCTTTTCCAAATGCCGAGATAGCCGTTATGGGTTCGAAAGGTGCCGTAGAAATTATTTTCAAAAAGGACATCGAATCTGCTGAAAACCCACAAGCTAAATTAGACGAGAAGGTGGCCGAGTATGCCGAAAAATTCGCCAATCCTTATGGCGCAGCAGCCCGCGGTTTTATTGATGAAGTGATCGTGCCAGCCGATACCCGCAAAAAAATTATCAAAGGATTTACGATGTTGCAAAACAAAGTGAGCAATATGCCTCGCAAGAAACATGGTAATATACCAATGTAATGCGTGTGAGTAATCAATTTTAAATGATGTTGATTTTAAAGCACGCCGTCGGCTTTCTTTATTTCCACCAAAATGACATAAAATTGAAGATCTTTATTAATTCGCTCATTAATCGAAGCATCAATTTTTTTTAGAAAGAGCAAGGTCAATTCCTTGCTCTTTCTAATTTTAGCTACCTTAGAGTTTTAAATGTTCGCTGTCTTATGGTCAAATTTTATCTACGTGTAAAAATTACTCTTGTTTGTTTAAGTCTATTTAGTTTGCTTTCTTGTAAAAGGTGTGAGCAGGCCGATTGTACTGGTTTTGAAACTATCTCACTCAACCTGATTCATTATACCAACGCCGAATCAGATACTATGATCATTCGCAAGTTTGCCCAACACAGTAATTATGCCAATCAACTTGATTCTATTATCGCGCAGGATACCTATTACTCTGGCGATACGATGTATCTTTATTTTGTCGATCGACAGGCACATTCTTTAGATGAATTAAAGTACGATTACGATTTAGAGTTGTATAACCCCTTCGATCAGAAAGCAATTCGGATTTTTGATATTGATCGTGAACACGCCACACAAGAAGTTTGTCGTGGAGGCTTATTTGGCGGTGGGAATACTTCACTCACCTGCAACAATCGCTTAGTTGGTTTTAAGTATTCAGTTAATACCGGTACCATCAACGCCTCGGCGAATACTATCTTTGTTACAAAATAAAAAGGTTGAATCTTCGTCACCCCTTATCTGTTTTCATCCTCAAAAGCAACCTGTTCATTTCGCTTTGCGCACTAGCAATGAGTGTTGAAACATCGGTGATTCTGCACGCAGGTTGGCAGTCGGGTTGGCAATATGCCTTTGTTTTTTTTGCAACACTGAGCAGTTATAATTTGTATTATATCAAGTCAACAGAATTTTCCTACCACGCTATACTCACAATAGTTGGAACAGCAGGGTCTGTTGTATCCCTGATAATGATGCCCATCATTCCATATGTCTATTTAGCTTTTATTACGATCTTGTCATTGCTTTATCTCTTGCCTGTATTTGTGTCATTTCGTAAGTCAAGTAGTTATTCATTTCAACGCTTGCTTATTCTTATTTTGGTCTGGGTACTGTTTACGTTTCAATTTCAAACACCACACCACGTCATTGACCTGCGCTATGGCCTTTTGCTTTTATATCGCATACTACTGCTAAGTCATTTGTGTGTCATATTTTTTATTCGAGATGAACGCAATCAAACGTATAAAAGGATGGCCGCTATTTCTTGCATCCCACTTGGAGTGTTACAACTAGTCGTTTCTATACTCATTATGTTGCAAGGCGATATAATGCTTGCAGTTATTTATCTGTTCATTAGCTTGCTGATGATTAGGGTCAGCAGGCATGTTAGAACGAATTCAATGTCTACGACGTATTACTTGCTTTTTGTCGATGGTATCATGCTGTTACAAAGTGCCTTTGTTGTAATTACATTGTTGAGCACATCTTGAATTGATAGCAGAGCAACAACGTAGCATCAATACCGTAATTGAAATGAAGTAGTCCATATCCACAACGGATTGATTTCAATAAATTTACGACGTATTTTTATCATCGATAAACCGTTACATTGTAGCCTTTCCAAAGTACTTTTACCGAAATTAAAAAAAATGAAAACCTGCTTATCCCTTTTACTGAGTCTTTTTTGTATGACTGGTATCTTGGCTCAGAAAACTGATTCGCCCGTAAAAATGATGCAATCCGACGATTTTGAATCGCCTGGTCGGCACGAAATACTATCTCCTATTCCTTATGGAGAAAAAGGAATACTTCAGGTGAATAACAAAGGCGTTGCCTCATTTAATTTTCAACTATTTTCCAATAAACTTACCCTAATCAAAGAGAATACAGTGGAGCCTGAAGATAAATTGAGCGAAAGGGCTGGCTATCCAAGTTTTGTTAAAATCGGCGATAAGAGTTACCTGTTTGTGCGCGACGTGTATAGAGACCGCGACAAGGAAGGTGTTTCTTGTTTAGGATTTAATATTGATAAATTAAATTTTGAACCTAAAGCCAAGAAATTGTTCGAATCATCTGATAAGGTGGCCTATAATGGACTCTTTGGTTTTTCGGATGAAAGTTTTGTCGATGATAATAATATCAGTTTCGGTTCATACAAAATGGATATTTCTAAGAACAAGAAAACAGTGCTTTTTACGTATCGACTTCGTCCAGAAAAACGAAACGATCGATTGAATAATGATGTGATTGGTATGCAGCTTTTTGATCAGGATATGAATAAAATTTGGGGCGATGAAATGCGTATGCCATACACGGAAGCTAAAATGGATAATCTCTCCTTTATTGTTTCTGATGACGCAAAAGTCTATATCCTGTCGCGCGTGTATGAAGGAGAAACACCGCGTGAAAAAAGAGATCGTAAGTTGCCCAATTATCATCTTGAATTATTGATTTATGAAAAAGGGAAGCCGACACCTGATATTGTTCAAATCAAATTGAATAATCTTGTACCTAAATCGGCCTATTTATTTGAAACAGAAACAGGGGATATTTTGTTGGGTGGTTTTTATGCCAAATCACTTATCAAACCTACTGACGGTGCGTTTGTGTTGCAATTGGATAAATCATCAAAAACAACTAGCATACTCAATGGCGGCTTGTTTGAAATTCCAGCCGAATTAATTCGTGCCAATACAAGTGGACGCGAAGCAAGACAACTTGAGCGCAAGGAACGCAAGGATGATGAAGGTGATATCGGCGTTGATAATTTGGTGATCCGTTCGATTTATGTGATTAATGATGGTACGATTCTACTAACAGCCGAGCAATACCGAGTGATTACACGCACGATGACTTACAGCACAGGTACAGGCGGCATGTCTACGCGCACCACATATGATACCTATGCTGATGACATCTATGTGATTAGCGCAACACCTGAT
>Ga0114958_10003325_pt1 | contig 11538 bp, 3 predicted proteins | sample C_130208_EF_Meta_FD_89577 | JGI IMG/M metagenome (GOLD analysis project Ga0114958, IMG submission 89577) | Freshwater microbial communities from Lake Croche, Canada to study carbon cycling - C_130208_EF_MetaG | ecosystem: Environmental > Aquatic > Freshwater > Lake | place: Lake Croche, Canada... | reverse complement strand
GTCAATGTCGTGAGACTAGATTGCGTACAACCATTGGCATCCGCTGTAATAACAGTATAGATTCCACCTGCCAACCCTGTAAATAACGAATTTATTCCAAACGAACTGCCGTTTAAAGAGTATGTCAATGGTAGCAAACCGCCGGACGCATTGACATGGATAGAACCTACATTTGGAAAACTGCAAGTCGGACTTACAGAAGATAGTGAGTTAATTGTTGGTCCTTGACTGCTTTGCAACACAATCACAGAATCGTGAATGCACCCATTAGCATCTTTCACATGAAGAAGATAAGTTCCAGCTACTAAGGGTGTAAATGTATTGGATGACACAAAGGCACCTGAACCAATTGCAAATAAATAGGGTGGCAATCCACCTGTTGCACCAACCGTTATACTTCCTTGTGCAATACATGTTGGTTCAATCGCAGTCGAATTAGAGAAATAGATGTTAGAGAGCGAACTAAGGACAGCAGTAGTCGAAACCGTGCAGCTATTTGCATCCTTCATCAATACAGTATAGCTACCAGCGCTTAGCGATACAAATGAACTCGATGTTGTGAATGGTCCGCCGTTAAGCGAATAGGTATATGGCAAGGTTCCGCCTGTTCCAGAAACTGTAATCACGCCAGCATTTCCTGTGCAACCCGGCTGATTGAGAGTCATAGACGAAAAGGCAACTTGACTTATCTGTCCGACAACAATCGATGTATCCTTGAAACAGTTATTCAAATCCTTGATATGTATAACATATAAACCTGAAGCTAGATTCGTAAAATTTCCTGTTGCCAAATAAGGACCTGAATTTAATGCAAATTCAAGCGAAGAAATTCCACCATATGCTGTAAGGGAAATCATTCCATTATTACTTGAACATGTTGCATTCACCGTACTTACTGTGTTCACGGAAATTTGCCCAGGAGATGAAATAAAAATCACCGTATCCTGAACACAGCCATAGCTATCCTTTACATGTATCATGTGATTACCCGGTGTCAAATTTGAAATAACATGGTTAGCAGAATAAGGCATGGTACCTACAGAATAAGACAAAGGCGGAACCCCTCCTATGGCATTTATAGTCACCGAACCACTATTAATTCCATAGCAAGTAAGGTTGGTTACAGAAGCCGAAGTGATGGAAATCATTGCACCTTGAAGCAGCGTTATTGAGGTATCGTGTGTGCAACCGACACTATCCTTAATAGTGATTGTATAGGTTCCAGCAAACAAACCGCTAAACATATTGCTTGATGTATAGGCCGCTGAATTTAGTTTATATGAATAAGGTGGCACACCGCCAATGCCGGAAAGAGTGATCACACCACTTGGTGAACCAGCGCATCCAAACTGCGTTGTTGCTGTTAATTGAACAGAAGGATACACCGTAAAATTAATCGAAGAACCTACGATCATCGCATTGCCACAATTATCAATCAATGTGTTTCCATCCACACCATTGACCACCGATAACGAATAGCTCCCAGGATTCAATGGGGCAGAAAAACTGATGTCAAATAAATTTGAGTAAGCCCCACCAGAATTACACAACACACAACTCACACCAGTTATAGCAGACGAAGAAGAATTCAAATTAAAATCACTCCCGTTAGGATCATACGAACTACACAGGACGTTTTCGGATAGCAGAATCCTCACTGACGTTGGACCGCTACAAGAGGCCGCAACAGAATCTCCTTTAATATAAGGTGGAATAGTATCTAGTATCTGACAGGTTGAGCCACCAAAATCTATCTTATAGCCAGCATTTATCAAGGAGGAGTTATTGATGACAATAACATAGGTTTGCCCAGCTATCGCATTAATAGCGCTACTGAACGATCCGCCACCTGCTCCCACAGAAGGATTCGAAGCAGAAACTGACAACCCAGTCAAACCACCGACAGAATTTGCCAAGGAAGCATAATTGCATCGAATTGGGGACAACCCTCCAGCAATAGCATCACACGATTTATCAGTGAGATCCCAAACGGCAAAATCATAATCATTCGAACCAAAGGGCGTTATCGTGAACACTAATGAGCCTGAGGTTGACGTATTCAGTATATACCAAACTGAATTGCTTTCACCTGTTGTCAGACAACCCTGATTAGAGCCATTTAACTCAGACATAGAGCCTGCTCCAGCGTAAGAAGTCATTTGTGTATAAACCGTTTGACAAATAGGAATAGCGCCCTTGCAATTTTGCGCAGGACTTTGTGCCCTTGCCGCGAAGACAGCACCGAGAAACAAGATTATGGCCAAAACTTTTTTCATCTAAAAGGGGATAATTCGTGGATAAAAAGTGGACAATATTTATCCAATGGTGGATAAAAGGGGGATAAAGTTACTCATTAATATTTTGAAATGCTGAATTTTATTTAAATTTTTTGTTATCAGCGTACAATTAGAGGTAGATTGGATGTGGTTTTTTTCGCGCAAACTGCCCATAATCCTATGTTTCCATTCAAAATTAAAAACCTATGGAATTTTATATAGAAGCAGGTACTTTCACAAACAGCAGTTGCTGTAGCATCTGAATTTCATACGCAACCACAAAATACAATTGCATTCATGATGTTAATTTTACCTAGCATATGTAATAGTTGTAACCACCGGAACGGATTTATAAACACCAATCCAATTAACCGAGCAGTATTAATTTGTTGCGTGTTGAAGCCGGCGAAGTAGGCAATTTGCCACCGGCCAACGAAAAGATTGAATATATTTCACCCTGAAATAACAATATCTCTATACTATGACAGCCTAAATATTAGGCCACCCCAAAAGGACCGTCCCGATTTTTAAAATTAATACCAGATCAAAATGAACATAGAAACCATCCTATCGCAAGAGCGTGAAATCGCCTTTCTTGATATTCAATTCATTACTTAATAAACAAGAGTACCTGATTAGATAATAATAAGTCCCTATTTCATAGTCCGAATCTTGAAACTTACCATCCCAAGCTCCATCGATCGAATTTGTGCTAAACACCTTATGCCCCCACCTATCGAAGATTTCAAAACTTTTAAGTTTAATCACACCAAAATCAATGATTCGAAATAAATCATTATAACCATCATTATTTGGAGAAAAGGCATTAGGCATGTAGATATCGCAACAAGGAACATAATCAATCACATAATGAACCGTATCGGTGCAACCTTCAGCATCCTGAACAATCAATACCTGATTTCCATATGATGCATTCACTAACATAGATGAAGTGTCGGTATATCCAAGCCACTTATATTGATAAGGCAGCAACCCTCCGCTGACGGACGCAGCGGCCTTGCCATCCTTACCATCACCTGAACAAGAAGCACCAACTGTTGCAACGGACGCAGCAAGTGTTGTTGAGTTGACTATTGTAATTGTAGTATCACATTTACATCCAACTGAATCTGTCAACTGAATGAAATAATTTCCTGAAACGAGATTATTTAATATACTGACCGTATCAATGAAATTTCCATTCACTACATAGTTAAAGGGTGCAAATCCATTGATTCCAAACCAGTCTATCATTCCCATGTTGTCACCATTACAAATATTTAAAACCAACTTATCTATCTGCACATAAGGCCTTTTAGTTGGAACAGCTATAACCAAACTAGCAGAAGACTTACACCCATTGCTGTCTATCACTTCAACCAGATAATTCCCAGCACTCAATTGCAGAAAGTTTGAATCAACACCGACAGGCCCACCATTGATTGAATACGCATAAGGCTTCACTCCTCCTGTCGCACCCATTTGCAATATCCCATCCGTTAAACCAATACAAGTTATCTCTTTCTTCCTTTTCAAATTTAATACTAACGGTGACGAAGGTTGTATTAATTGAACAACACTATCTTTCTGACATCCATAAAAATCTGTAACACTCATTGTGTATGTGCCAGCTGATAAAGATGTAAATAATCCACTTGCCTGAAAAGCGCCGCCATTGTTAGCAAATTGATACGGCGAAGTGCCCCCCATTGCGGATAGATCGATTAGACCAGTCTGTTCGCCAAAACATGTAACATTACTTAGTGTCATTGAATTAAAGTTCAACGCACTGGTCGGCTCAGTGATCGTAATCACGGTATCTTTCATACACCCCAATAAGTCAGCAACATGTATTGAATAGCTCCCGGCTTGTAAATTTAGAAAATTGCTGTTTGTTCCTGTCGAACTTCCATTCAATTGATACAAATAGGGTGAAACACCTCCGATCGTCTGCAAATTGACAAACCCGGAATAATCATATTTGCAATAAACATTTTGCGAACTCACATTTGTGAACGACATCAAATTACTAGGCACTAAAGTAATCACACTATCCTTTAAACAACCCTTAAAATCCTTGATATGAATTGTATAAGTGCCAGCCGCTAAGCCATTAAATAAATTAACCGTTGAAAAAGCACCTATATTTAATGCATACAAGTAAGACGGTGTACCTCCTAATGCTGTTATATTAATAACGCCTGTATTGATATTCAAACAAGGAGGATTCGTAATCGTAACCGAATTAAACTGAAGCGCTGTAGGCTCTGTAATGATCGCCACTGTTGTGTTTGCACATCCCACGGCATCCGATGCCTGAATAGTGTAACTTCCGGCAGACAATGCATTGAAGATACCTGTGCTATTGCTACTCGCACCCGCATTCAAATCATACACAATGGCCCCTGTTCCACCTGAAGCTGTAATAAAAATACTTCCTGTACTACCTCCATAACAGCTAACCTGCGTAATAACAGGCACGCCCAATGGTAATGGAGCAGGTTGGCTTATTGTTATTGCTGAAGTGATACTGCAGCCGTTCGCATCAACGGCATTGACAGTGTATGAGCCGGCCGACAGTGCAGCGAAACTTCCTGTTGTCGTAGAAACTGCATTGGGCAAAAGCGTATACGTTATAATGCCAGTGCCGCCTGTGGCCGAAAGTGTTATAGAGCCATTCGAATTACCGTTGCACAATGGATTCACTACTTGTGTATTCGTCCATGCCAATAAGGTCGGCGAGGTTATTGATGCTGTCATCGTTTTTGTACAACCTATGCTACTACTGATGGTGACTGTATATGTATTAGGGGGTAAATTAGTAAATGTGTATGGTGATGTCGTTCCGATAATCCCTGAGGGATTTAATGAGATTGTCATTGGAACACTCGCTGACCCTGTGGCTGTGATGCTACCATTCGCTAAACCATTACAAGTTATATTGGTATTGGTCAGACTCAATACTGGTAATGGATCCACCGAAATTTTTATAGTCGAATCAACCAAAGGGCAACCCGGATAGGAAGATGTAATCGTATAGGTTGTTGTTGTTGTTGGAGAAGCGGTGACATTACCTCCACTAGCGCTACTTAAACTCGAAGCCGGTGACCATGTAAATGATAGATTAGGATTGGATGGAACCGCTGTCGCACTTAACAGAACTGATTGCCCATTACAAATGGTATCATTCAATGATTTAATAATTTGCGGGTAATCCAAGATTGTTATTGTGAGGGTCTCAGTGACTGTCCCACCGCATATACTTCCATTAATACTTAATATCAATGTCTCAATCCCTTCCGTTATTCCATCCTGTAAAGCATTGACAGTGATTGTCGTTGACGTTGCATTGGCGGGTATGATTGCAGAACCACTAAGTGTTGTCAAATCGAGCCCATTGGTGGCAGTACCCGATATCGAATAGGTGACGTTTTGCGGGTAGGGTTTAGCCTGAGGTCTTGTGATGGTGACAACTGCAGGTGAGCAACCTTCTATAGCAAACGAATTGCCAGAAGGTAAGGTATTGCTTGAAGTGACACTCGTAACCGTAGCAATATCCGACACAAAACTCCCCGCTTGCAAAAACACACCTGAATCAAACACATGATCAGTTACATCCCCTATCGCAAATTTCATGTGATAGGTAGAACATGGCGTAACCGCAGCCTTTGCTTTTAATAATGATGTCAGCCCATTATATGTAATAGTCGTGCTAGCAGAATTATTGACATACAAAGAAGTGAATGGCGAGCCCGTGCCGAGTGAAGTACAATTTGTGAGAACGCCACCGCCAGCGGTATTAACCGTTCCGTTGTTAATCGAATTAATAGTCACCGGAATAGTGGTACCTGGCACAAGCGCTACATTAGTCGGTATTGCATATCCTGGACCTGATAGAAAGAACGCAAAAATATCATTATATTGACTACAGTTATAAACCGGATATTCTTCTGATCCAAAACGATAATTGAACTGAATGGTATCTCCTGTTGGAATAAAATCAAATTCAAGTTTACAAAGGTCATGTAAATTTGCTGAAGTCGTTCCCGCCGCTGTCGCCAAATTCGCATCGCCACCATTCGTATTATTATTTACCGAAGCAAGATCAGCCCCAGTGCCATTCACTCCAATCGCAGTGCCGCTTGTTTGCGCGCGACCTGTCGTTAACACAACGCCGCTATCGATTAAAACAGATGATGCTAACCCATTATTAAATTTCCCACTCGCATTACTCGGGCAAGTCAACGTAGGATTTGTATATATGATACCTGTTCCTACCAAACGACTAACAAGAACATTGGCAGTCACATTCGGCGTGATGATTATTTGAGCTGAAATCATCAGACTGTTAATCGTAATCACGGCGAGAAATAGCAATCGAAGCGGGAAATTAATTTTTATATTCATAGTCAATGATGAAAGTTTAAAAATGATCCGAGGTTGCAATCAATATATATAAATTTAAAAGGTTGAAAGTAGAAATAGAATTTGGGATGATCTACTATTCATCGATGAAAATACAAATTTACCTGATAAGTATTCATGGTATTACAATCCAATGACAATCCAATCGATGCAGTTAGCCAAAAGCGACACACTTTACCATAATAATATCAAAAAAACTCCTAGTCGACACGAATTACCAAATTAATAAATTTGTACCCTATATTTGCCCACTCAAAATATTCAACGTACATGCCATATTTATTTACATCTGAATCCGTTTCAGAAGGACACCCGGATAAAGTAGCCGACCAAATTTCCGATGCATTAATCGATCATTTTTTAGCGTACGACCCCAACTCTAAAGTGGCGTGCGAAACACTGGTAACAACCGGACAGGTTGTATTGGCTGGTGAAGTAAAATCAGAAGCTTATCTTGATGTGCAAGAAATTGCTCGTGAGGTCATCCGTCAGATTGGCTATACCAAATCAGAGTATATGTTCGAAGCTAACTCCTGTGGCATCTTCTCGGCTATTCACGAACAAAGCGCTGATATCAATCAGGGCGTCGATCGCAAGGTTAAGAAAGAAAGTTTTGAAACAAAAGCGAATGCACAAGGTGCCGGCGATCAGGGCATGATGTTTGGTTATGCAACACGCGAAACCGAAAACTATATGCCACTCGCATTAGACTTGGCACATAAAATATTAAAAGAATTATCACAGACGCGTCGTGCAGGTAAGGATATGAAATACTTACGCCCTGATGCAAAAAGCCAAGTCACCATCGAGTACGACGATAACAACAATCCAGTGCGTATCGATTCGATAGTCGTTTCAACCCAACACGACGATTTCGACAAGGATGCCAAAATGCTTGCTAAAATCAAAAACGATGTCATCAATTTCATTATCCCGCGTGTTAAAAAACAATTGAAACCATCGCTACAAAAATTATTCACCGATAAGATCACCTATCACATTAACCCGACAGGAAAGTTTGTAATTGGTGGACCTCATGGTGATACAGGCCTCACAGGTCGTAAAATTATTGTCGATACCTACGGTGGTAAAGGTGCGCATGGTGGTGGCGCCTTCAGCGGAAAAGACCCAAGCAAAGTTGATCGCAGTGCTGCCTATGCCACACGTCATATTGCAAAAAATTTGGTAGCCGCCGGATTATGCGATGAGGTGTTGGTGCAGGTATCCTATGCAATTGGTGTAGCCAAACCATGTGGACTATTTATTAATACGTATGGAACATCCAACGTAAAAATGACAGATGGCGAAATTGCTAACATTGTTGAGAAAATATTCGACATGCGTCCGTATGCGATTGAGCAACGCCTCAAACTTCGCAATCCTATTTATTCTGAAACAGCCTCTTATGGGCATATGGGAAGAAAAAATGAAGAAGTAACTAAAATTTTCAACAAAGGAAAGAAAAATGAAAAGAAAGTGAAGGTTGAATTGTTTACTTGGGAAAAACTTGATTACGTTACTCAGGTGAAGAAAGCCTTCGGATTGAAATAATAAAATGATGTATCATTTGTAAGAACTGCTTCAAAAGAGGCAGTTTTTTTTATGGGGTCGGCACTTCACCTCTCTTCAACATAGGTGGCGATGGCACCGTTCAACGGTATGTCATTACTCAACGTTATAAAACGAGACAACTTTCGCTCACTTGAATAGGAAGTGTCAGTCATTGTATTCAAACGATTCATTTTGGATGATTGCGTAAGCGTAACATTTAATCATAATAAAGACCACAAGCAAATAAAATTGACATGTGAAATTCATCTTTATATTTGCTGCACAAAACATCGAAAAATATGCTCAGGATCAAATTCGGAACCGATGGATGGCGCGCCATTATCGCACAGGAATATACAGTTCAAAATGTAGCCCGCGTGGCAGATGCTACGGCTCGTTGGCTTAAACAAAACAATCCATCACCTTCTATTGTCATCGGTCACGATTGCCGATTTGGAGGTGTCTTGTTTACCGAAACAGCTATAAAAATATTCTGTGCGCATGGTATCAAGGTATATACCCCTACCGACTTCGTAAGCACACCAATGATTTCCTTTGGCGTATTGACCTATAAAGCAAATCAAGGTGTGGTTATCACTGCTAGTCATAACCCGCCTGAGTATAACGGTTATAAACTCAAAGGGGCTCACGGCGGTCCTACACCACCCGAACTCATAGCCGAAGTCGAGCGATTAATTCCCAATCATGAAGTCGAAATCAAAGGAGATCTCAACGAATTCGAAAGAGCAGGTTTGCTTGAATATGTCAATCTCGAAAAAGAGTACGAAGATTATATCTGCACCAAGTTTGATATTGCAGCGTTGAACAATTCATCCTTCAAAATGGCCTATGATGCGATGTATGGCGCTGGCCAGAATGTCATGAGACATCTTTTCCCAAAAACTGTTTTTCTGCATTGTGAAGAGAACCCGTCATTTAATAAAATAGCACCAGAACCTTTACATAAAAATTTGCTCGAATTATCCGAAACCATGCGAACCACACCAGAATTAAAATTTGGGTTGGCTAATGACGGCGATGCAGACCGCATTGCACTGTACGATGAAGACGGCAAGTATATCGATTCGCATCATATCATCTTATTATTGATTCACTATTTACATAAGTATAAAAATCTCAGTGGTAAAGTGGCCATTGCTGCATCTACAACACTTAGAGTCAATAAAATGTGTGACATCTATGGTCTGCCTTGTGAAGTTACACCGATAGGATTTAAATACATCAGCCAAATCATGATGCAAGAAGATGTATTGGTTGGTGGTGAAGAAAGCGGCGGCATTAGTGTAAAAGGTCATATCCCTGAACGCGATGGCATTTACGACGGACTTGTCATCTATGAATTCATGAACGCAACCGGCAAGTCGTTAAAAGACCTTTGTCGCGAAGTGTATGATGTAGTAGGTGAGTTTTATTATGAACGTGCCGATCTTCATTTACAAGAAAGTGAGAAACAACGTGTCATTGAACTTTGCAAAAAAGGCATCAGCACGTTTGGCAACTATAGTGTGGTTGAAACCAATCTAATTGATGGATTCAAATATGAATTACCCAACGATTGTTGGACAATGATACGTGCTTCAGGCACGGAACCATTACTTCGTGTATACGCCGAGGGTAATACGCAAGAAGAAGTCTTAGATATTCTTACTACTGTAAGAGCCACCTTGGGAGTTTAGTAGTTATTTATCGCACTAATCAGTATAGAGATAAGCACTTAATACATGATATAAATAAAATGAGCCATCTTTTCGGATGGCTCATTTTATCATTGGTTAATTATTTTCTAGTCATTCTTGCGTACCTTCTCAACAAATGATAATTTATCATTTGTGAATATTTGCACGGTATAAAGTCCGTTTGCTAATTCAGCTAAGCTAATCGTTACATTATTCATCCCTGTTACTGATTTCAATAAGACACTCTTCACCGTTCGACCACTCATATCGCTGATGCGCACACTTGTCGTGGAAGCTTCCGTAGCAAATAAATCGATATTCAACACATCTGTTGTAGGATTTGGATACATAGTAACAGAATTTCCGTCATTATCCCAGATCAAATCAACAATGCGCGATTCGTATGTCGAATGACCATCTAAATCAACTTGTTGCAATCTATAGTAATTGTGCCCTATGGAAGGTTTAGTATTCTCTGAACGGTAATCAATATCAATGGAGCTATTACCACCTGGAGCTTTTGAAGATACCTTCGCAAGCGTACTGAAATTAATTGCATCAGTACCATGTTGGAGATTAAAATAAGCATTGTTTAACTCACTTCCAGTTGTCCATTCAAGAATATCCTTTGAAGTCCCTTTGTAACCAATGAAACGTGAAATGCTCACAGGTAAAGGACAAGAAACCGTTAATGTAAATGAACTATCACAGCCAGCAGCATTTTGGAAAGTTGCAGTATAAATACCCGAAGTGGTATATGTAACACCATTGACAGACCATGTGTATAAACAACTTGTAACGTTAGTTGATGGATTCACAGAACTGCTATTCACTGTTAATGACAAAACAGCTGTATTCAAACAACCAGACGCATTCAATGTCGTTTTTGTATACACTCCTGAAGCAGTATAAGTCAAACCACTTGTTGCCCAAGTATAGGTGTTACAAGCGGTAGCAGATAAACTACCTGTCGTGGTGCTGTTATTAATTGTCAAGGTCAATGTTGCTGTATTTGTGCAACCTGATGCATTCAATGACGTAAATGTGTAAACACCTGATGTGGTGTAGGTCAAACCACTTGTTGCCCAAGTATAGGTGTTACAAGCGGTAGCAGATAAACTACCAGTGGTGCTGCTGTTGTTGATTGTTAATGTCAAGGTCGCTGTGTTCGTGCAACCAGACGCATTCAATGATGTGAATGTGTAAACACCTGATGTGGTGTAGGTCAAACCACTTGTTGCCCAAGTATAGGTGTTACAAGCAGTAGCAGATAAACTACCTGTGGTGCTGCTGTTGTTGATTGTTAAGGTCAATGTTGCTGTATTTGTGCAACCAGATGCATTCAATGACGTAAATGTGTAAACACCTGATGTGGTGTAGGTCAAACCACTTGCTGCCCAAGTATAGGTGTTACAAGCGGTAGCAGATAAACTACCAGTCGTGGTGCTGTTATTGATTGTCAATGTCAAGGTCGCTGTATTCGTACAACCGGCTGCGTTCAATGACGTGAATGTGTAAACACCTGATGTGGTGTAGGTCAAACCACTTGTTGCCCAAGTATAGGTGTTACAAGCAGTAGCAGATAAACT
>Ga0114958_10003324_pt1 | contig 11540 bp, 12 predicted proteins | sample C_130208_EF_Meta_FD_89577 | JGI IMG/M metagenome (GOLD analysis project Ga0114958, IMG submission 89577) | Freshwater microbial communities from Lake Croche, Canada to study carbon cycling - C_130208_EF_MetaG | ecosystem: Environmental > Aquatic > Freshwater > Lake | place: Lake Croche, Canada... | reverse complement strand
TTTTATGTTTCACACCATCAACGACGCCAAACGGTGCGCCTTTTGGCGACTACTGCGTTATCTGAAAGAGTCCGGCTAAGGGCATAGAACATGACGCTAGCTTGCGCCAGACGCAGCGTTGCACAATGAAACTGTTCCAATGACTTCCGCCGCCGAGCTCCGCGCCTTCATCGCGAACCTCCCCAAGACCGAGACTCATCTCCATCTTGAAGGCGCGTTGCCCATCGAACTCGCGCGTCGTGTTGATCCCGTCGCGTTCGCCTCACCCCCGCCATATTGGCATCCGGATTACCGCTTCGACGGCTTCGCGCTGTTTCAAGAGCAGTTTGATTCTTGTTTTTTCAAGTGGTTCGTCTCGCCAGAAAATTATTACGAGAGCTGCCGCCGCGTCTTTGCCAATGTCGTTGCCCAAAACTGCGTTTATCTCGAGTGCAGTTTTCATCTCGGAACTGCCGAGCGCATCGGCGCGACCCCATTCCGCGAAATCGCCCGCGCGATTCACGCCGCCAAACCAACCGGCCTCGAGCTCAGGCTCTATCTTGGGATGTTTCGCGATCACTATGCCGGAACGCTCGCGCGTGTCGTGGATGATGCCATCACTTGGGAAGAAATTGCTGGCGTAGATTTGCACGGATTTGAAAGTCCAGAATTTCAACCTTGGAGCGCCGCGGTCTGGTCGCGCGTCCGTGCTCTCGGCAAAACCACCAAGGCTCACGCCGGTGAATTCTCACCCGCTTCCGATGTGCGTCGCGCTGTCGAATTCCTCGGGACTCGCCGCGTCCAACACGGTCTTGGAGCACTGCATGACCACGCTACGCTCGCCCTACTGCGTGAACGCGACGTCACCCTCGACATGACTCCGATCAGCAACGTCAAACTCCGTGCGGTTCCATCGATGCGCGAGCACCCGATTCAGCGTTTTCTCGACGCCGGCGTCCGTTGTACAGTTAGTACAGACGACCCCATGCTTTTCGGCAATCAGCTCAACGACGACTATTTCGCCTTAGCCACTCAAGCCGGCCTAAGCCGTGCCACGTTGATCCAAATCGCTCGCAACGGTTTTGAGGTCGCCGACCTGCCCGCCGCCACCAAGCAAAAAATTTTCGCGCAACTTGCTACACTAGCCACCACCCATGCGGCCTAAAACCCTCCTTATCAAAAACGCGGCGATCCTCGTCACCATGGACGACGCTCGCCGCGAGCTCCGCGGCGCCGGCCTCTATATCGAGGATAACCGCATTGTGGCCGTCGGGCCCACCGAGACACTACCAGCTAGTGCCGATGAAATTCTCGACCTTAGTGGTCACATCGTCCTTCCCGGCCTGATCAACACACATCACCACATGTATCAGAGCCTGACCCGCGCGGTGCCCGCCGCGCAGGACGTGGAACTCTTCGGCTGGCTCGAAACGCTTTATCCGATCTGGGCCCGTCTCACGCCTGAAATGATCCGCGTCTCCGCCCTCACGGCGATGGCCGAACTCATTCTCTCTGGCTGCACTACATCCTCTGATCATCTCTATCTCTACCCCAACGGATCTCGCCTAGATGACACCATCGAATCCGCCGCCCGCATCGGCCTGCGGTTCCACGCTAGTCGGGGCAGCATGAGCGTCGGGCGTAGCGCGGGCGGGCTCCCACCCGACAGCCTCGTCGAAAAGGAAGCCTCTATTCTCCGTGACACCCAACGGCTCATCGAGACCCATCACGACGCCTCCCGCTACGCGATGCAGCGCATCGTTGTCGCGCCGTGTTCGCCGTTTTCCGTCAGTCGGGATCTCATGCGCGAATCTGCCGCGCTGGCTCGTACCCACGGCGTTTCCCTTCATACGCACCTAGCCGAAAACGCCAACGACGTCGCCTACTCACGCGAAAAATTTAACCGCACGCCGGCCGAATACGCCGAGGAACTCGGCTGGGTTGGCCGCGACGTCTGGCATGCGCACTGTGTCCAACTCGACGATCACGGCATCGACCTCTTCGCCCGTACCGGCACCGGCGTCGCGCATTGCCCGTGCTCCAACATGCGCTTGGCTTCCGGCATCGCGCCCATCTGCAAAATGACCAAACGCGGCGTCGCTGTCGGCCTAGGTGTAGATGGATCCGCATCCAATGATAGCGCCCATCTTCTCGGTGAAGCCCGCCAAGCGATGCTACTCCAGCGCGTCGGTTTTGGCCCCGCTGCCATGACCGCACGCGACGCGCTCACGCTCGCAACTCGCGGTGGCGCCGCCGTTTTGAACCGCGACGATATCGGCGTGCTCGCCCCCGGTATGGCGGCGGACTTCATCGCCTTTGATTTAGCGAATCCCAATTTTGCCGGCGCACTCCACGATCCAGTCGCCGCACTGGTCTTTTGTACGCCCGCCCAAGTCGCACTGAGCGTCATCAATGGCCGTATCATCGCCCGTCACGGCCAACTCATGACCGTCGATCTCCCTGTCATTATCGAGCAACATAACCAACTCTCGGCTAGGTTATTTAACCACTGAGACTGATCGCGAAGACGTCTTTTGGGGATTGGATTCTTCCAAGCCTAAAACTCATTACAACAATTGTTTAGGCAATTGTGGCATCAACTTCTTAATATCCTGAACCGCGTCGCGGTGACACACGAGGATGGCATCGGCGGTTTCGACGACGACCAAATCATTAACCCCGACAAGTGCGATCGTACGACCGTTGCTGACCGCAATATTATGCTCCGCATTAACCGTCACGACGGAGCCACGCACGGCATTACGCGCTGCATCGCGTGCTAGATGTTTCGGCAACGCAGTCCAAAGTCCCACATCATCCCAGTCGAACTCCGCAAGCATCGTCTCGACCGCGACCGCCTTTTCCATAATTGCGTAGTCGACGGAAACCTTAGGCTCCAGCGCGGGAAATTTTGCCGCCAAAAATGTTGTTGGATCTCCCGCAGGAAACTCTCGAATAAAATCAGCGAGCATCGGTGTATGTTTCTCCGCCTCGGCCAAGAACGCCGCGGCGCTCCAAAAAAACATCCCTGCATTCCAAGCGTAGTGACCGCTCTCGACATAACGCGCCGCCGTCGCCGCATCAGGTTTTTCCACAAAACGTTTCACTTTACGGAAACCGTCCCCTGCGGCCTCGCCTAATTCGAGGTAACCAAAACCCGTGGCCGCATGGTCGGGTTTGATCGCAAACGTCAGCAACGCGGGTGAACTCGACGCACGTCGCAGCGCCGCGCTCACCTGCCGGGCGAGCGTCGCGTTATCTTTGATCAGTGCATCTGCAGGGAAGAGCGCGAGCACCCCTTGTGGATCGCGCGCCCGTACGAGCGCCGTGGCCAAAGCGGCGGCAGCGGCCGTGTCTCGTTTCGCAGGCTCCGCAATGATATTAGCCTCTGCAATAACCCCTGCTAGAGCCGCGCGAGTCGATGAGAGTTGCGCGGTATTCGTGAGTACAAAAATATTTATTAAAGGCACTACGCCCTCGAGACGGCGCACGGTTTCTTCGACGAGGGTACGTTCGGAAAATAATTTGAGTAGATGCTTCGGGGTAGCCGCGCGGCTCATGGGCCAAAACCGCTCACCACTACCGCCAGCCATGATACAGGCAAAAAAATGGGACGAATCACTCATGTGCGCGTTTCTTGTCCCAGCCCCACAGCCCCACGCCAAGCCCGAAACCTAGCGACTCAAAGCGTAATGGCGATTTTACCAAACTGCCCGCCGCGTTCCATCAGATCAAAAGCCTCACCCAAATGCTCCAGGGGAAACACGTTACTCACGACGGGCACGATTCTATGGCGTGCGACAAAAACCATCATCGCATGCCAATCCGCCGGTGAACCCATCGTGGTACCGAGCACCGAGAGATTACGCCAAAAAACCTTCCGCATCGGCAAAACCGGAGGATTTCCGCGGGTTGCTCCGAAAAACACGATACGTCCACCCGGTGCCGCGAGATCAATCAAAAGCTCGAAGCCTGGACCACCCGCGCTGTCCACGATTACATCAAAAGCTCCGCCCGGCACGTGCTCAATGACCTGACCCGCCCATCCAGACTGCGTGTAATCAAAGCCACCACGCGCTCCGAGGGCGACCGCTCGTTTAATTTTTTCTGAACTACTCGATGTCACCCATACCTCCGCGCCGTGAGCCAAGGCGAATTGCAGCGCAAAAAGAGCCACCCCACCGCCGATACCTGTGATTAAAATTTTTTCTCCCGCTCGCAATTGAGCGCGAGCAAACAAGGCTCGATAAGCGGTCAAACCCGCCAAGGGTAAAGCCGCAGACTCGACCCAATTCAAATGCGCCGGTTTTGCAGCGAGCTGCACAACGGGCACCGCAATCTGTTGTGCAAGTGTGCCGGCCCGAGGCAGTCCCAAAATGGTAAAGGCCGCACCTTGGGCACACTCGCTCGCACCCCAATCAAAACTGGGGTTAATCACCACTTCGCGCCCGAGCCACATTGCATCAACGCCTGCCCCGATCGCACTGACCACACCTGCCCCGTCCGAGCCTGGCTGCGCCGGATATTTAAGTCCCGCGTATTGCCCGAGCTTAATCCAGAGATCACGGTGGTTGAGCGCCGCCGCTCGAAGCGTTACCAGCGCTTCACCCGCGGCCGGCAAGGGCGCGGGCACTTCAGTCACGTTCAAACGGTTTAACGCGGTGAGCTGGGCAGCTTGCATAGTTTGCAAACTACTCCCTTCACACCCCGACAGCAAGCAGCGGAATGATTTTGCGAATTGAAGCGTATCAGTATGAAATAGTTTGGTGCTCCTCGTGTTCAACAAACCCTATGGCGTCCTCTCGCAATTCACCCCGGAGCCGGGCTCGAAGTGGCGCACGCTGGCCGATTATAAACTTCCACGCGGAGTCTACGCATTAGGTCGCCTAGACGCCGACAGCGAGGGTCTTTTGCTTTTCAGCGACGAGCCGGGGTTGAATTCCAAGCTACTTGATCCGCGCTATGGTCATCGCCGCGAATACTGGGTCCAAGTCGAAGGCCGACCTAGCCCCGAAACTCTTAAGCGACTCTCTGCCGGAGCAGTTGAACTTGATAGTGAACCTACACGCCCCTGTCGCGCACACTTGCTCGATCCTGCGCCCACGATCCCACCACGCGTCCCACCGATTCGGGTCCGGAAAACCGTGCCCGACACCTGGATTACACTCGAACTTACCGAGGGAAAAAATCGCCAAGTGCGGCGCATGACGGCCTCTGTGGGTCACCCGACGCTACGATTGATCCGCGTACGCACGGGCGACTTTAAGCTCGAAGGGCTCGCGCCGGGTAAATGGCGCGAACTCACCTCGAGCGAACGCTCCGAGGTATTCGCTTAAATGCGGACGATCAGTTCTTCGGACTTGAAGCGGACCTTGGGGGCGGCCGCGTATTTGTCGTCGTCGGCGCGGTAACCGGCTGGGCAGGCAACGATCGTCGTGTAATCGGTACCTGCAAGACCGAGCACTTCGTCGTATTTGGCGCGGTCGATACCTTCCATCGGGCAAGTGTCGACACCGAGCAGAGCAGCCGCAGTCATGAACTGGCCCAGAGCGATATAAATTTGGTGCGCCTGCCAGGTATCAAGTGTGCCCGCCTTGGCCGCTCCGGCGAGACTGCCAAGCATCATATTTTTATAAGGTGTAAGAGCCTCCTTAGAGCCGCCACGCAACTCGATCGTACGATCAAGAAACTTTTCAACATGATCGGCGCCTAAGTTTTTTTTAACGGCGAATACCACCATGTGCGAAGCATCGGCGGGCTGCGTCTGCCCCCATGAAAGAGGCACTAGTTGCGCCTTAACGGCCGCATTTGTTAAAACTAAAAATTTCCAAGGCTGTAAGCCAAACGAGGAAGGCGAGAGAATCAAAGCCTGTTCGAGCGTAGCCCACGTGTCTGCGGGAATTTTTTTTGTAGCATCGAATTTCTTCGTGGCATAGCGCCAGTGCAGGGCGGAGAGAAGTGTAGTCGAGGATATGGTGGACATAAAAATTATTAAGTGAACGAACTGGGTCAGGGCTTTTTGTCAAAACCCCTCGTTCAAGCGTCAGCGTCCTTGGCCCAACGCTCGGCTAACACAGCACAGACGAGCAACTGCAACTGATGGTAAACCATAATAGGCAGCAGGATTAGTCCGATCGCTGGATGCGCGCCAAAAATCAATTTCGCCATCGGTACACCGGAGGCTAACGTCTTCTTCGAACCACAAAAAATAGCGGTGATCCGATCCTCGCGATTGAAACCCAAAGTTCGCGAACCCCATGTTGTTACCCCAAGCGCGAGACCCAACATCACAACCGAGAGGGCGACCACCCACAGGAGATTGCCGACGCCGTTACTCGACCACAGACCGCGTTGAAAGGATTCACAAAACGACGTGTAGACCAGTACCAAAATGGTTACACGGTCCACACTGCCGATATACGGTTTATATTTTTTTAACCACTCCCCGATCCAAGGCCGAGCGAGTTGTCCAAGCGTCAACGGTAACACCAACCAGCGCAATAGATCCAAAATCACCGGACCGAGCGCAAGCGCCTGCCCGGTCGTCTGCAAAACAGCACCGATCCAAAGCGGCGTGAGCACTACGCCCAGTAAGCTCGATAACGTCGCATTAAACACCGCCCCGCCGATATTACCACGCGCCGCCGCCGTAAACGCCACCGACGAAGACACCGTTGAGGGTAAAGCGCAGAGATAAAAAAACCCGAGCGATAGTCCCGTCGGTACGCGACCTTCCAAAAAATAAATCACGACAAAACCCAACAAAGGGAAAAACAAAAATGTGCTGAATTGCACTAATACATGTAGCCGCCAGTTGAGTGCGCCGGCCTTAAGCGCTTTAAATGACAACGCCGCTCCGTGCAGAAAAAAAATCAGCGCAACGCCAGCCTTAGTCAGAACCTCTGGATGCATCCAACCACCGGAGGCTCCAGGGGCCGGAAAAAGCCACGCCAACACTGTGACCATAACCATTCCGGTCATGAACCAATCGAATTTAATTTTCATGCTAACTTTGAGCGCAATTTATTATATATCGCCGCCAATTCCTCGCGTCCCTCGATTCGCAGCGCCCAAAGCGTTCCAACATATAGCATTACGCCCACCGCAACTAAGACCGCTAGTCCGAACATATCACCGACTTTACCTGACGATACGAAGCGTGACCACGACCACCAACCGCCAGCTACGGCTAAACCCATCAGGAGACTTGCACCGGCAATTTTCATGAGATCGCGTGTGAGATGACTGAAGCGCAGTCCTTCATGACCTAGGGCGAGTTGACGTTGCAAAAACCAGGCCTGCGCCACGATCGCAACGTTGCCTGCTACCGCGAGTCCAACGGTTCCCATCGGCCCCATCAAAGCCACGCTTAACCCTAGATTGACAGCAAAACTAAGCAAAGCCGCACGGACTGGGGTCACCGTATCCTTTCGTGCATAAAACGCCTTCAGGGCCAGATTGACGAAGGAGAAAAACGGCAACCCTAACGCATACACAGCCAAAACCGGCAACATCAGTGCCGTATCGCTAGCGACGAAAGCTCCACGCTGAAATAACACGCGCACGAGCGGCTCCGATAGCACGGCAAGCCCAACCGCCGCGGGCACATTGATGACCAAAATAAGCCGCATCCCTTTGCGGTACGACTGCGCCAATTTTTCGTCATCTCGATCAGCTGCGTGTTTAGCGATCAATGGAAACACCACCGTTGAAATCGCGATCGCAAATACCCCGATGGGTAACTCCATCAAGCGCGTCGCAAGGTTGAGCACCGTCACCGCTGAGTCGTTCAACGATAATCCGATAAAACGCGAGACGGCCATGTTGATCAAATAAATGGCCGAGCCAAACACCGTAGGGCCCATCAGCGAAACGATTTGCCGCAAGGGACCGCTGCGTCCGAGATCAAAGCGTGGACGCCAACCCTCGCGCATGAGCGCGGCGGCCGGTACCGCCATCTGCAAGAATCCTCCGCATAAGGCGCCAGCACACAGCCAGTGCATGCGTCCATCGGGCGATCCGGCCCAGCCGGAATATACAGCACCACTTAACGCCCCGATCATGGCCAAGTTTAGCCAGATCGGAGAGAGTGCCGGCTCCACAAAGCGGTGTAACGTCTGCAGTGCGGCACTGAAAACAGCCGCCAGACAAACAAAGACCAGGTAAGGAAATAAAATGATCGCGTAATCCGCCGAGGCGACGAGCCGTTGCGTGGTATTTAATTCGATGCCCCAGCCGCCCGTGATGGCAATGAGCTTGCCCGCCTGAGCCAAAGCCAGCATCGCCAGCGCGACGATCCCGCCAGTGACCACCAGTAGCCAGCTGGCGACCTGATTGACGAGTTCAAATGCTCCATGCCGCTCACGTAACTTGAGCTCTTCCTGCAGGGTGGGCACGAGTGCTGAGGTCAGAGCCCCTTCACCCAACAAGCGGCGAAATAAATTGGGCAATGTAAACGCCGTGTAAAAAATCGAGGCTAATGCCGAGGTTCCAAAAACCGCGGTCACCAACATATCACGGCAAAGCCCTAGTACGCGCGACACCATCGTCAACGCAGACACCACTCCGATGTTTTTTAGGCTCTTCGACACCGAGTTAGTTACCGCAGCCAACGCCCAGGGGCGCAAATGCATTTACACGCTCGATGAGCGCTCACTTCGTGCGAGATGCCACCCATTGATCGAGGGCAGCGCGCGTGGTCATTTCTAAATCTAAGGCATCGTTCCACTCACGTTCGAACTCGCTGACCTTAAGCTCCAGGTCTTGAGCCTTCAATGTAGGTACAAAACAGTCAGAAAGCGCGAGCCCAGCATTCAGATAAAACGGATGCAACGCAGACAGAAGCCGTTGGAGTTCGCTGCTACGTTCGGCCAAGGCGGCCTTTACCACCGGTTCCTCGCGCCGGCTCAAAATGGAACGCATCGACACCACCACATCGGCCTCACCAACATTAAACACAAAACGAGTCAGATCTGTGAGCGCCGCCCGTGCCTCCATGCTTCCGAGTTGGGGCTGCGTCCGAGCGCGGCGCAGGTGATGCCAGCCCGTCTGCCACCAAAGTTCACGCTCAAGCGCGTCCGCATAGCGAGCTGAGAAACATTCTTCCAGAGCCACTTCGGGATCTGCACCCGCAAGCAAGCGAGAGCGGTAAAGGGCCCACTCGCCCGCCGATCCGCTCTCCGCCTGCAGCCAAATAAACAACCATAGTGCTCCTACCTGCAGCTGCCGGGACTCGACTCCGCTACACTCACCCTGCAGCACGGCCACAAGCGAAGGTGGCGCGAGTGTGGCGGATTCCTGTTGCAACGCATCCGCTTGGGCCGGTTCAGCGCGGATTCGCCAAAACTCCACACACGCGTGTTGCAACCAAGACGGGATAGCAAGATGGGCATTAACCCCGTGCACAGCGACGCTGATACGCACCAACAACGCCTGTACCAGCGCACGTCGCACCTCTACCACGGGTATTAACTCACTCCAACGCAGGCGTAAAGAAACCACCCCGCCCGGCTCCGCCACCACACGAAAAGGCAAAGGCTCCGACCAACTCTCCGCCGGGATCAGACGCACAAATATAGGCGAAGAAAATCCTGCCACCGGCAAATCGAGGGGCAACGCGAGCCAGCGCCACGCTGCTTCTGCCTCATCGCGCACACGTTGCGCAGCGCCACTGTCGAGACTGGCGATTTCAAATTGCCCAGGACCAGTCTGCGATAATATAGGCGACGCAGCATACAACCAAGCGTTAGCCCAAAACATCAAGGCAACGCCCCATCCACAACGTGTAGTCGCTAACAGTCGCATCACTAAATGGTGAGGCTCAGGCTCGAATCATAACTAAAAGAGCGGCTAGATTTGAGTGCAGTAAGTCGAAGCGCGTTCGAATCAATGTCATCAACTTGCGGGGAGTAGCCCGCGAAAAACCGTTTATAGGGATCCGCAGTAATCCGAGCTCCAAGATAATCCCGTTTAGCTTGGCGGCAATAAACGACATCTAGGGTCGGCGCCTCCAGTTGCAGGTCGGTAGTTAATTTCGCCAAGGGCTTGATGGTCAAAAGCAGCTTACCCGAGGCAGTCCACATCACGATGCTCAACATCGCAGCAACAAGTAATCCAATGGGCTGAGGAAAGATGGAGGCAGCAGATTTTACCACAGAGAAACTAGACGATTATTTTTTGGCTGCGGGTGCGGACTTGGTCTCGCCGCCGCCATCAGAGGGGCTGCCGGTTTTCTTTTTATAGTCCGTGATATAGAAACCCGTGCCTTTAAAAATCAGACCAGCGCCGCCACCCACGAGCCGTTTAACCCCCGACTTATTACACTTGGGGCATTTCTTCAGTGGTTCGTCGCGCATCGACTGAAACAGCTCGAATTCATGACTACATTTAGGACAGACGTACTCGTAAGTTGGCATAGCAAGTTCATTATGAATCAGGCGTAAAACTATAGTGTTGGCGAGAATGTTTCATAAGTATGCAGCTAGGGTCGCAAATAAGTTTGAGACACGAGGCTTAACCCGCGGTACTTGTCGGTGATGGACTTTGCCGCCGCTCTCAAACATTTGGTGACTCAGGTCGAGACGGGTCTGGATCGCTACGTAACAGCGGCCACGACGCGACCCACGCGTTTGCACGAGGCCATGCGCTACAGTTTACTAGGGGGTGGCAAGCGCCTCCGGCCTGTACTTACACTTGCGACCGCCCGAGCCCTAGGGCTTACCGATGACTCTGCATTGCCCGCTGCCGTCGCCCTAGAGTGCGTCCACACCTACTCACTCATTCACGACGACCTGCCGTGCATGGATAACGACGACCTGCGTCGTGGTCGTCCCACGGTACACCGTCAATTTGACGAAGCCACTGCCCTGCTCGCCGGCGACGCGCTCCTGACCGAATCATTTGTCATCCTGTCTGTTCACTACTCCTCACGGCCCACCCTCGCCCAAGCGCTTACCCGGGAGCTTGCGGACGCTGCCAGCAGTCGACGACTCATCGGCGGACAAATGGAAGACCTACTCGCCGAAAAAAAACCAACCGCCACGGTCGACGAGCTCGAGTTTATCCACATCAACAAAACTGCTGCGATGATTGAAGCTGCTTTTGTCATGGGCGGTATCTGCGCCGAAGCTCCGCAGGCCTCGATAACGGTTCTACGCACGGTGGGCCACCACGTCGGTCTAGCGTTCCAAATCATCGACGACGTACTCGATGCCACCGCCGACAGCGCGACACTTGGTAAAACTGCGGGCAAAGACGCCAAGGCTGACAAAACCACGTTTGTGAAGCTTCACGGCATCGAAACCTCCCGCCGTCTCGCCCACGAACACAGTCAAGCCGCCCAAACAGCCTTACATTCTCTACCCGGCGACTCAGCATTCCTCCAAGCTTTGATCGAGTCTATGGCCGCCCGCGTAAACTGAGACATGAACGCATGAAAACACCACTCATACTACTGACCGCGATTCTTGCCGCCACCGTTATGTTTCTTGGTGCGCTCGCTTGGCGCCAGCACAGCGAGCTGATCGGACTCCGTGCAGCCGCAATCGACCACGGCGACCGCG
>Ga0114958_10003322_pt1 | contig 11544 bp, 6 predicted proteins | sample C_130208_EF_Meta_FD_89577 | JGI IMG/M metagenome (GOLD analysis project Ga0114958, IMG submission 89577) | Freshwater microbial communities from Lake Croche, Canada to study carbon cycling - C_130208_EF_MetaG | ecosystem: Environmental > Aquatic > Freshwater > Lake | place: Lake Croche, Canada... | reverse complement strand
TAGGTTTCTTCACTTAAGAAACATTGATAATCTTTATCTCGCAATGCTTGTATATAAATTTCAATGGCGTAATCTGTTGTACCGCCGCCTGGTGCCGATTTGTAACTGATTAATCCAGGATAACGAAGGCTACGCACATCTACGCCATAGTGTTTAAAAAAGTATTCGCACCACCTTTCGCCTGCATATTTACTGATGCCATACACAGTGGTTGGTTCAATAATGGTATGTTGTGGTGTATGTTCTCGTGGAGATGTAGGACCAAATACAGCAATGGAACTTGGCCAATAGATTTTAGTCAAATTTTCTTCTTTCGCAATTTCAAGTACATTCAACAAACTTTGCATATTGATATGCCACGCTAACGCTGGATTTTTTTCGCCTGTGGCAGAAAGGATGGCAGCGAGTAAATAAACCTGGGTAATGTTATGTCGTATGATTAACACATGCAACATTTCCTTGTTCATCACATCGCAGCTAATATAAGGACCTGTTCCTTTTAATAATTCGTGTTCATCGCGCAAATCACTGGCGATGACATTATTCGACCCATATAATCTTCTCAATTCGGTGGTCAATTCAACCCCTATTTGTCCGCAGGCGCCAATGACCAATATTTTTTCCTTTACAATATTCATGATTACTTTTTAAGAGGCACAAAAGTAAAGGTTTAGGGGGATTTAAGGAAACAGAATTGCAAGTGCTTTCGATATAGTTTAGTATCTTTTCTATACGTCAATCTTGGCGTATTTCGCATGTTTCTCAATGAATTCACGGCGTGGCGGAACTTCTTCGCCCATCAACATTGAAAATACGCGATCAGCCTCAGCTGCGCTTTCAATTGTGATTTGCTTGAGTGTTCGTTTTGCAGGATCCATGGTAGTTTCCCAAAGTTGTTCTGCATTCATCTCACCAAGACCCTTATATCGTTGTGTGTGCACTGCATCTTCATTACCATCGGCAATACGTTCGATAACTTTTCGTCGTTCAGCATCATCGAACGCATAAATTTGTTCTTTACCTTTTTTCAATAAATAAAGCGGTGGTTGTGCGATGTATACATAGCCTTGCTCAATCAACTCCTTCATATATCTGAACAAGAAGGTAAGTATTAGTGTTGAGATATGTGAACCATCGACATCCGCATCGGTCATAATAATGAGCTTATGATAACGTAGTTTGGTTGTATTCAGTGCTTTTGCATCGTCTGGTGTGCCAATGGTTACACCAAGTCCTGTGAACATATTTCTGATCTCCTCATTTTCAAACACCTTGTGTGGCATTGCTTTTTCCACGTTCAATATTTTACCTCGTAATGGCAGAATGGCTTGATACTGACGGTTACGACCTTGTTTGGCCGTTCCACCAGCCGAATCTCCTTCGACTAAATACAATTCACACTTCGTAGGATCATTATCACTACAGTCGGCTAGTTTACCTGGCAGTCCACTTCCTGTTAATACATTCTTACGTTGCACAAGTTCGCGAGCTTTACGAGCAGCTTGTCGCGCCTGTGCTGCTAAAATAACTTTATCTATGATAATCTTTGATTCTCTTGGATGTTCCTCTAAATAAGCATCCAACACACGTGAAACTGCTGAATCAACAATACCTGCCACTTCACTATTCCCTAATTTAGTTTTGGTTTGACCTTCAAATTGCGGTTCAGGTACTTTCACAGAAATAACAGCGCTAAGCCCTTCTCTAAAATCATCACCTAGGATATCAACTTTAGCTCGTTCAAATAATTTATTCTTATCGCCGTATGATTTAAACACACGTGTCAATGCTCTTCTAAAACCAGCAACGTGGGTTCCGCCTTCGATTGTATTGATATTATTGACGTACGAAAATATATTTTCACTGTACGATTGATTATACATCATCGCCAGTTCGACTGTTACATTGCTGACATCATCATAGTCAGAAACAAAGATTGGTTCTGCCAGCAAGCCATCTCGTTTCGCATTTTTATCAAGTAAAAGAATGAAATCGCTGATACCGCCTTCACTATGAAAGGTATCCATGACAAACTCGCCATGGTCATCTTTTTCACGTTCGTCGATGAGATGAATGCGGATACCTTTGTTCAAGAAAGAAAGTTCACGCAAACGCGCCGCAAGAATCTCGTAATTAAAAACAGTGACTGTAAAAATACTATCATCCGGCAGAAAGGTAACTTTCGTACCTGTTTTGTCGCTTATGCCGGTTTCACGAACTGGGTATTTCGGTGCACCGCAACTATATTCCTGTTCGAATGATTTTCCATCACGATTAACCTGTACCAATAGATATTTACTCAATGCATTCACGCAACTAACACCAACACCGTGCAATCCACCAGACACTTTATATGAGCCTTTATCGAACTTACCACCAGCATGCAATACGGTCATGACAACTTCAAGTGCGCTTCTTTTTTCTTTTGTGTGCATGGCTGTAGGGATACCACGTCCGTCATCTTCAACAGAAACAGCGTTATTCTCTAATATCTTCACTGTGATATTCTTACAATGTCCAGCCAATGCTTCATCGATTGAATTGTCAACGACTTCATAAACTAAATGATGAAATCCTTTCACGCTGACGTCGCCGATATACATCGCAGGACGTTTTCTTACCGCTTCGAGTCCTTCAAGAACTTGTATACTATCGGCTCCGTAATTAGGTTGTTTTATTTCTTCGTTTTCTGCTGCCATGTTTAAATTTCGTTTTTTAAAACTATCCGATTCGGATACTCTTTATGAATCAAATTTCCTTTTTTTGAGAGGAGAGCAAATGTATCGATTTATCCTTCGAAAAACAAGTTTTTAATCGATATCTTTATTATGGCAAAGCCTTTAAAATCAGGCATTCAAGCCAAGAATCGAATCATTTTTATCCACATCGTGTTGAATACATCTATTTGTCGATTTTTGAGCATTCCGAAACGTCATGAAGATGAGAATATAGTGTTGAAAAAAGCGCCTTCAAAACTGGGTAACCCTGCTCAAATTCAACTGCTTTAAAATTATTCATACGCATCGCCTTGTTGCAGATTTTTATTACTTAGATTTACAACCAAAAAATACGTACATACTATGTTTAAGAATATACTATTCATATTAGGACTTTTTATTTCAATCTGTTCGAGTGCGCAAATGCCAGGTGATACTATTGTCGTTAATACGTTTAATTATGGCTCAGGAACCAGAGATTCTATGATTCAGTTTCCAAATAATCCTGCTATTCGCTACGAAAAAGTATTAATGCTGTATAATATTCGTTGCAAGAATGGACTCGTATCACCGGGAACAGCTGGACAAACTAATATCGGTTGCGGAGAATGGGACTACTCATGTAATACCTATATCACTGATTCCTCACGAGTTGATTCTTCTTTAAGCACTCGAGCTTCGCATACTATCAGCAATTTTTCTGGTATTTCGTTTCCTTACAGGACAACACCTTTTTATAATAAATATCAATATGCACAAACTACAACCACTGCCACTATCATTGCAGAGAATCAGTATGTCGTTGGATTAGGCACCTTATCATTGAACGAAGTTTTAAACGCTAATCAAAAATCAGGTCGCTCACAATATCTATTCACACAAGCTGAATTAATTGCTGCAGGTGTAACGACAGGTAATATTAATGGTATCATCTTAGATGCATTTACTGCCTCAACAGTCAACTTTCTAAAAGTAAACATTAAACACACTGCGCAAACAAGCTTGAATGCGTCTACGCCAGAAATCAACGGGTTTACAGAAACCTATTACGCTAATACTACCTTTAATGTCGGCGCGAATCGTCTTCAATTTAATACCCCGTTTAGTTGGGACGGCTTATCGAATATCATCATCGATTTCTCCTTTACGAATTCAACACCAATGGCGCCCTTGCTTTTACGGGGCTCAATGAATTCATCTATAACAGGACTTTACACGAATAATGATTACTATATCAATACCGCGGGAGGTATCGTTGGGTCTATTCCTACTGCACCACTTTCTTCTATCAGCAACCAAATGACAGTCGCCTTTTGGAGTCGCGGAAATGCTGGTATCAGTTCAGTTGCAACATCAATCATTGAAGGAGCTGACGCGTCGATGAATCGTCAATTGAATATTCATCTTCCATGGAGTAATGCCAATATTTATTACGATTGTGGCAACGATGGTTCTGGTTACGACCGCATTAATAATTTGGCTACCACTTCTCAGCTTGAACAAACCTGGAATCACTGGGCCTTTACAAAAAACACCTTGACTGGTGAAATGATTATTTATCTGAATGGTACATTATGGAATATGGGTACTGGAAAAACAAAATTGATCAGTACCATTGACTCCATGATTTTGGGCGGAAATATTAATAAAACAAATCCTTATCTTGGAGATATTGATGAATTATCAATTTGGGATACCGCACTTAACCAACCGACGATTGAAGCTTGGATGAAGAAAGCCATTGATCCTACACATCCAGATTATGCACATCTTGTGGCTTATTATAAATTAGAGGAAGGCGCAGGACTTGTATCAGCTGATGCAAGTGTAAATGCACAAACTGCTCAGTTTGATTTTGCACCCGACTGGAGATTCACAAGGGGCGATAACTTAACGCGCTTATTTAATGAAACATCAAACAGACCTACGATGACCTTCCTTCAAGGCACGTATGCATTGACAAATACGAATATCAATGTGGTTGACTCCTTACCGGCTTCGCCAAATATTGTGAGAACCTATTCTATTTTGTCGAATGCAGGAACATCGCAAAGTGATGTGTACAATCTTGTGAATACATCACTTTACTGGAATGCCACATTCAGTTATTTATACGATGGGATAACAGGTGCGAAAATAGATTCATTTGTTGTGATACCGAATGGCACGATCAATATTACAACGTTGCCCTATATGGATCGTACCCCTTCGAAATACGAAATCATGTCCTTCGTAACGCCTTATGGTATTAATCTTGATATGGGTATGAGTGGTAAGACATGGACTTTTGATATGACTGATTTCTTACCAATCTTAAACGGATCAAAACGCATGAGCATAGAACGTGGAGGTCAATGGCAAGAAAATATGGATATCAAATTCCTGTTTATTGTAGGCACACCAGTCCGCGATGTGAAAGACATCACACAATTATGGCGACAACCGGGCAACTGTAATTATAATCAAATCATTACTGACTATTATTTCGAACCAAGAAATGTCATGATGAATGCTACTGCAAGCTATTTCAAGGTACGCTCTATGATCACTGGACATGGGCAGGAAGGTGAATTTATACCGCGTGTACATAGTTTAAATATCAATGGCGGCGCCAACGAGTTTGAATGGACACTCTATAAAAAATGTGCTTCAAATCCTGTCTATCCGCAAGGAGGCACTTGGATTTATGACCGTTGTGGTTGGTGCCCAGGTATGGCGACAGACCTGAAAGAATTTGATATTACAAGCTTTGTTACGCCGGGTCAATCAGCGTTGGTTGATTATCATATGTTGCCTGTGGTAAGTCCAGCTATTGGAAATTCAAATTATATCGTAACAGAACAATTGGTCAGTTACGGAGCCATCAATTTTACACTTGATGCGGCTGTTCTTGATATCATGGCGCCAACTAGTAAAATCGAATATATCAGACAACAATCGATTTGCGCAAGTCCGAAAATACTCATTCAAAACACGGGTTCTACAGCGCTCACCTCACTTCGCATTGAATATTGGATTAATAACAATACGGTTAAAAGCTTTTTAAATTGGACAGGACATCTTGATCCTCTTGAAAAGACTGAAGTCGAATTACCAACAGCCAATCTCTGGGTGAATGTCAAAACGGTCGATAACGACTTTCATGTCGAACTGATGAATCCTAACGGTAGCACTGATCAATATGTATTCAACAATAAAATGAACTCCCAGTTTAAAATAACAGATGTCGTTCCTGCTAATTTCATTATTTATCACAGAACAAACACAGCCGCTTCTGAAACATCCTATAAAGTTTTTGACGAGGCTGGTAATGTACTCCTAAGTCGACAAGGATTATCAAATACGACAACCTATCGCGATACGTTGAACCTGCCTTATGGTTGCTACAAATTTGTAATGACAGATACGGATGAAGATGGAATTAGCTTCTGGAATAATAGCGATGGCGCGGGTGTGCTTAAATTCCTTCGTTCAAATGGCACGACCTTAAAGTTGTTCAATCCAGATTTTGGTGCTTCTGTTGAGTATAATTTCACGGTTGACTTTCCATTACGTTATGATGATTTGATTGAAGCCAACGAATTAAAAATTTATCCTAATCCTGCTACTGATCGCTTTACCATAGAGGCTCCGGAAATCGACGATGCAACCATTGTATTATCAAATTCAGTTGGTCAACAAATCACAGTCCCATTCACGAAATCAATCGGGAAGGTAAGCTTTGATACGAGTCATTTATCGAGCGGTGTATATGTGGCAACGATCACACGAAACGGAAAATCAAGCAGCAGAAAAATAGTGATTGAGTAATTTCAACGCTGAATAATTAGACCAGCGTTTCAACGTTTGTTCGTTTACTGTTTTTTAAATCGATGGCAATAATCAATGCGATTCCCATAAGGAACAAGCTTCCTATTTTATCGGTTTCCAATAGTTCACTAAAGAAATTATTGACAAACAACGCAGCTATCATGCAGATTGCAGCCATAACGACCACTTTGTCAAATCGTTCTGATTGTCGATGATAAACTTTTTGGCCATAATAAAAAATCATAAAAATCAGCAGCGCATACAGTATCAGCGCAGGATAACCTTGCTCAACTAACATAAATAGAAAATAGTTGTGGGTTGTCGATCGTTCCATATTTCGACTCACCCAAGTTTTGTAGGCGGCTATGGTATAATGCTTGTAGTTATCATAAAAATTATTTGGCCCTACACCTGTCAACGGATGGTCAACACTCATACGCACAGCGGCTATCCATCGATAATAACGCTCAGCCGAAGAAATATCGGTCCCTTGAATTGTAGCCATAATATGATCTGAAAGCGACGCATGCATAATGGTCTTCTCAAATTTAGGGCGATAGCTGAGGTATTGATTATTGTTTGACAGCCATAATACTGCTGATAAAACAACCGCATAGAACAATAGCATCGCGTAATGCATAATCTTAAATCGAATACAAGCCATTGTTATAAGCGCAAAGATAACGGCCATCCACGCTGCTCTCGAATACGAAAAATAGACACCTGCGAGGAATACTAACATAGCACCAATCAATAGAACCCAAGAAAATCCAAAGCGCTTATTCAGAAAAATTGCTCCTGCTATGAGGGGGATGAAACAAGAAAGCATCGATCCATACATCACGTGATTTTGAAAGAAAGGTTGTATCGGATCGTGTACATCCTCAAAACGAAAACCTAAGGCACTAAAACGATATAAGACGATCAAGATGATGAGTAATAATGGAACAAACATCAACATGAAGGCTCGTTTGATAGTTACCTTGTTTTGAAAAAGGATAATCGGAAAGCAAAGGAATGGCACTAAAAACCAAATTCGTTTCAACAGGTATTTTGAAGAAAGTGCAACATTGGTCGAAAATACGACTGTCACCGACATCCAAAGAAATGAAACGAATACGATAAGCATCAGAGGATGTTGTAGCCATCGACTGAAACCGATGTTTCGAATATTTTGCAAAGCAAAAAAAACAAAGAAGACTGTCAATGATAACATAATTGGCTCATCAGGAAAATCAAGACTGATGCCTGTCATCTCTTGCAAGTTAATCGAAATTGGAATTGAACACATCAAGAGAAAAAAAGGTATTCTAACATCCCTAAGAAAAAACAAGGCGGCTATCAAGCCAAATGGGACAGTGACAACCATGACCTGTTGAAACCAGAGCGACGCAATGAATGTCAGAAGGAAGAATAGACTACCTGCAACAAAAAGCGTTTTCTCCTTGTATGGAAGAGCGGTTGTCATCTATTGAAACGTATGCTTATTCGCTGCAAATACCTCGATACAAATCGATAGCAAGAAACCAAATAATAAGGCCGACATAAAAGCAGTCAGCACACCTAATATGCGATAAGGGCCGGCTTTGGGTCCGTTTGGTGTGGCCCATTGCACAACGTGTATCATTGGAAATCCTTTATAGGTTGCCGTCTTGAATTCGTTTGACAATGACATATACTTGGCTTTGTTTATCGCCAATTTGTCTTTTACTTCTTCAATGTTTTGAATTTCTTCCAACCCAGTGGCGTAATTTATACCGCTGCCTTTTGCATTGCCGGTTATGAGATTACTTCTGCCCGGACTCACGATATCATAGATATTATACTTCACACGAAGCTGAATCAATGAATCAGTATATATTTTCAATTGATCTGAAATAGAATCTTTTCGGTTATCGATTGCAGCCGCTAATTGTGTATTCACGTGCTCATATAATTTACGCAACATATCCTCTGTTCTATTCATTGCTTCATTCACTACCTTATGCGCCAAATCAGCATCTTCATCTACAAAGCTTACTTCAAGATGCTTATAGCCTGAACGAGAAAGGGAAAAGCTTTTCGCAAATCGCTTATATACTTTTTTAGAACCATCAGGATCATTCTTAACATCGATATTGTAGTGCTTCGCAAAATCGTATTTGTCGATTAGATATGATACAACATCTGCTGAATTACCGATAACAAACGCTCTATCCACTTCGTTTTCGCCACCAAAGAAGTCAATCCATTCTTGTTGATTTTCTCTGAACAGATTAATACGTCCACTCATAACTGCTGATGCAGGAAAAAACGATCCATAGGCTTTGTATTCATTTTTTTGCATATAAAAATAAACAGCTGCTACTAGAGAAGCCGCAATGGCCAATCCGATGATATACGTTTTCCATTTCAAGGCCGTACGTATAATATCGAATAAATTGAATGAAAGTTGGTTGTTTTCCATCTAAAAAAATTAAGTTACAAATATATCATTTTATACCAAAGGCTTCAAGTTATAGTTTAAAGCCTCGCTGATAATTTTGGGTCTATAACGCTATTCCGACGATTTATATTGCCTGATGTATGCACGAATAGTTTCCTTGTCCCATAAACGAATGCTGTATACAAACAGCAAGAACGCAAGCATATTAATGATGATGGAAAGGAGAAGCGTTACCTGCAGGTATTTACACAAGACGTTCAACAAGATTAAGGCACTAAACAGCACGATAAATTTCCCTATCCAACGCAGGTCTGCTTTGAGTCTAAATCGTTTCATGCTGAAATAAATGCAACAAGAAGCTACGATGGTTTGCACAATAAGCGACGCAATACCGGCACCGATTGCATGTAAGTGTGGAATGAGCAATAAATTCAAACCGATACTGATCAAACAAGCCGTCAATGCAATTCGTATTAAGAGGAAGATATCGCCATTGGCTGTTAGTAAGGTAGAATAAATGTAAATCGCACAAAAGGCAGGAAACGCTGCTATCACAAACAAATAGATCAGTGGCAAATCGGCTGCGGCGTGTGTATCGAGCAGTAACATAATATCTTGTCGGTATAAAATGCTATGTGCCAAAATGCATAAAGATATAGCCATAATGATATTGGCACTGGTTCTGACAATCTCATTCACTTGCATAGATCGAGCAATCAAGCGAGTAAACATGGGCAACAAGATACCTGCTAACAAGAAGCCAATCATATTAAGTGCATCTAAAATTCGATACGCTTCTGCGTAAATACTATTCATTTCTGGTCCGTCGATACGTTCGAGTAAGAGTGAATCGCAGCGCATATACACACCCATCAGTAAAATCAACAAGGCGTATGGCATACTTCGTACACAAAACGATTTCATTTCCTTCCAAGAAAAATGTTGAAAATCAATGATGGCATATCGCTTAACGATAATGATGACCGACACAAGGATAGAAAGTAAGTAAGCTCCAACTTGAGCATATAAATACCATTCGATGATAAAACGATTTTTATAGTTATCATTCAATAATAAAAATCCGCAAACGCCAATCATGACAAATTTATCAAGTACAGAAAGCAGTCCGTCAATCTTAAAATCGTGATTAGCCGACACATTGCTACGAAGAAATTGTAAAAAGGAATTTAAAAACTGCACGATCCCTAACAAGAAGAGGATATAGAGCGCATCGCCTGAATAATGAAAGAAAAAGGCCACCACAAAAATGACAAAAAAGTAAATCAATGAAAACAGTCCTTTGGCCGCAATCATATTCGGAAGGGAAAGATGCATCAAACTGCTATCGTTGGCGATACTGCGGTTGTTAAAGTTGGTGATACCGAAGTCGAGCAGGATATTAAAAATGACGGTCAGACTCAATAGTGCTGCATACAAACCGTATTCTTGATGACCAACAGTAAGCTGCACATTCCGGTCAATCAGAAAAATCCACACAGGTTTGACCAATACATTCAACAAAATCATTACCAGCAGATTCGACAAAAAATAGCGTTTCAGCATACGTTGTAAATTTAGGGCAAAGAAGTTTAATTGCAAGGAATTCTCCCAGCAGATAAGAGATTAGAGAAAGGAAGATTTAACTAATGAACGAAGATCAACCCAGCCATTTTCTCAATTCCTAAATCTCACATCGCGAATAGAATCTTATCTCACTTCCTCATTGTATATTTGTCCGCTTAATAACATAAATACATGCCTAAGATATCTCATCGCGGTGAACAGATGCCGCCCTCTCCTATTCGTAAATTGGTTCCTTTTGCCGAAGAAGCCAAGAAAAGAGGTACGAAAGTGTATCATCTTAATATCGGGCAACCAGACATCGTAACACCAAAAGCGATTCTCGATGCGGTGCGTCATACCGATATGACTGTGCTTGAATACAGTCATAGTGCAGGATTTGAAAGTTACCGTAAGAAGCTGACCGAGTATTATAAACGATTTGATATTGAACTAACACCGAATCAAATAATTGTCACCACAGGTGGAAGTGAAGCCATTCAATTTGCTATGATGGCTTGTTTGGACCCCGGTGATGAAATTATTATACCTGAACCTTTTTATGCGAATTATAATGGTTTTTCGGTGGCTTCACAAACGATAGTCAAGCCCATTTCATCAAGTATTGAAGATGGATTTAAATTACCGCCGATCGAAGATTTTGAAAAAAATATTACACCGCGCACGAAAGCTATTATGATCTGTAATCCGAATAACCCCACTGGCTATTTGTATTCGAAGGAAGAAATGAATGTGCTCAAAGAAATTTGTCTGAAATATGACCTGTATCTATTTTCTGATGAAGCGTATCGCGAATTTTGTTACGATGACCATCCGCATATTTCTGCTATGAATCTCGAAGGTATGGATCAGCATGTTATTTTGTTGGACACTATTTCAAAACGTTATAGTGCTTGTGGTGGACGCATTGGTGCTTTTATCACAAAGAACCAAGAGGTGTATGATGCCGCTATGAAATTTGCACAGGCTCGTTTGAGTCCGCCTAGCTTTGCCCAGATTCTTGGCGAAGCC
>Ga0114958_10003317_pt1 | contig 11553 bp, 11 predicted proteins | sample C_130208_EF_Meta_FD_89577 | JGI IMG/M metagenome (GOLD analysis project Ga0114958, IMG submission 89577) | Freshwater microbial communities from Lake Croche, Canada to study carbon cycling - C_130208_EF_MetaG | ecosystem: Environmental > Aquatic > Freshwater > Lake | place: Lake Croche, Canada... | reverse complement strand
CTATACGTATCCTGTATAGCATTATTCTTGATTGATTCTGGCTTTCTCCCCTTGGATGACGTTGAATTGACATTGTTTTCAACCGGTTTTTCTGCTTCAAACTTTGCAGGAATGAAATCGGGATATTTCCCTCTTATGAAAGTTTTCGCCATATTCTCAAGTATCTGTACTAAATTTGCTTGTGGATCTAGACCCTGTGTAGATTTTAAGATTTCAAGAATATCTCTATCATCTGATTGAACATAATATTCAGTACCATTTCCTAAGGATGATGATAATTTCGATACACGATTAAATGTAACAGCACTTCCAGGTTTACCAGGTACTTCGAATTTAAATACAACCCTTGTTGGATATGCGAGGGATTTTTCAGGGCGGCGGGAAGGCGCTATGAATTCTGGGATAGCTTTATCGGAGCTAGACTCTTCAAATGTAATCTCTGATATTTTAATTTTAATACAGACAAATGACTTTATTTTACCGCCAGGTATACATAGTTCCTGTAGATCCGCAGTTGATGCAGATATTTCAGAAGGGAGATTATCCTTTGGTGGTGGAGTATACTTGAAAAATAACAAGTTACTTCCATCAAAGCCATATGTATTTGTAGGGTCTGGCTTAGGATATCCACCGGCTGTAAAATTACTTATATCACTGGCGTCAATTTGTCTTAGATAATAACGTAGAAAATCCCAAGGTCCGAGGGCAATTGAGGTGTCAAATGGAGTTCCTCCGCCCGTCATTAAACGAGCACCTCCCTTTATGCGCAAAGGCATAGCTCCAGGCATAGCCCCAGGCATAGCTCCAGGTAAAGCCGAAGGCATAGCCAAAGCTCTTGAAGCCACATTATTCATCCGTTTCTTGTCCTCTTCTGTTATTATCCTTTGAACCCTCTCTGGTAATTTCACATTAGATGGTCTAAAAGACGGTAAAACTTTCTGATTGGGATATGACTCTTGAGCAAATTGCCTCATAGCATCTGTAACCCTTTTGTCCACCATACTACCCGTTCTAGGATCATATTCTGGAATATTTACATCCTTTACAACCAGTAACAATGCTCCTAAAATCTGAAAAATACGAACAAAATAAAATGCAATAATTTCAGCATTTTGTTTCTGAATAGAAAATCCTCTATCCCTACGTAGCCGTCTTGTTGCCCGCTTTTTTTCTACATTTTTTCTATTCTTAGGATCCCTGGAATTTCTTGAATTTGCCGTCGCAATATTTGTATCACTGCCCATAGGAGGCTCCAAGTCAGACCACTTTTCGAAATATATTTCACCTAGTTTTCCAGCGGTTGTCTTATATCCTACTACATTAAACTGGGTTGTAATCATATCAGAAATAGCAATAACGTAGTCACTTGGGTTATGTGCAATTTCCCAGACATCTTTCGGCTTCCAATTATTATACATGAATTCAAAAAGAGCATTTGACATATCTTTAATATCTTTTGAGTTACTTTTCAATTCATTCACGGTCAAGCTACTACTTTTAGACTGTGACCCGCCCATACTACTTTACTGCTACACTTTCTTCAGGCGCAATACCGCATTCTTCAGACCACTGCTTTCTGGTTTCATCAATGCGCTTCCAGCACTTCAATAATGTACCTGCTGACACATCACAGAGTCCAGCAATCATTTCCATGGAAATATCCTTGTATCCCTTCAAGCGAACGGCCTCTGCCAAGGCTCCAGCTGCCAGGGATGGTGGCATATGTTCAGCGCATAGAGATAGCGTTTCTGAAATATCTGCAATCTTAGTGGACAAGGCTAATACGACGGCAAACTCTGACCTTTTCAAGGGTAACTTCGACAAGGGGTGAGCAATATAATGAGAGGCTTTCGTCGATTGTATTGCCGAGGGGGAGCCGGAGAAGCCCTTCAGATTTCCCTTTTGATGTGCTAGAGCAAGGACTTCCTGTACATATTTGAATGCTTTTGTGAAGTCACTCGTCTTAATATTGAACATGTCTGCAATGTCTTTTGGCTTTCTGGGTTGACCGACTTGCTTCAAGGCAGAGAATACGCAACTTGCTAGAATCGCCGACCTTGAGAGCCCACGCTTCTGACAATTTGCCGTAAGGGCTACGAAGTATTCCTTGGATAAATCTAGAACACCTGAATCTAAGCCCTGATTTGCAGCGGTAATTTGAAATGTCTCGAATACATGAAGCAAGCTACGCTCCTTGTATGGTAGCATATTCCACGTATGGTAACGCCGAATCTTATTCATCGACCATCTACAATTTGCTGAACCACCTGACTGGGTTGGCAAGATAACAGTGCCTAAGCTAGATTCAGGGAAACGGTTGTCCTGTGGCGCTCCTACACGACAAGGGTCACCTCCACCTCTGTCATCTTGACTAAAGTAACGGTATTCTGCGGTTAGATCTAAGCATCGACTGATAACTGTGCCACATGAGAGGCAGGTACTCACATCTCTATGCTCCCATTCTTCAAATTTTGATTCACAGGAAGGACAAGATGCAACGCCCTTTTCAGGAACTGTGTGATTTTCAGACCACGCACTATCAAGGAAATCATTCATGGTCTTAGACATTTGTACGTAAAAAGTTTAGGCCTCTCTTCTTCAATTTTAGGAGTTGTTTAGAATCTTTGAGGTTTCGTTGTGAATCAATCTTGCTAGATTCTCTGTCCTTTCAAGAATTTGCTTATCGGAGAAACCCGTTGCCCCGTAATCTTCTTCAACTTTCCGTGTCATCTTTACATTCGAATTCTTATATTGAAGTATTTTTTCGGAAAATGGTTTATCTTTTAAAGAACGATTCCCCTTAAGGTCTGCTGAATTTTGTGCGCAGAACAGCGTAAGATTTCCTAAGCTATGAACAAGTGATTCCTGACCTAGTTCTCCAGCCCTACTTTGTGCATGAATATGTTCAAGGTCAATACAGTCACTATTTAGAGATGCCTCATGAGTATCCGTTAACTCGACAATGAACTGTAGAATTGCCTTGCTATATGCATTTTTCTTAAATTCATGTCCAAGTATATTTTTATGGAAATTCTCATCTGATTGTATTTTTTCATTCAGAAGATCCTTAAAAGCCTTATAACAATCTGATTCTGTCATGGAATCAGTAAGGACATTTGTCAAGATTCTTTCGATTTCCCCCTGGTATGATAAAGGGTTCAAAGTGAGCTTGCTGTTACAATCGATTCGAATAGATGCTGATATAAGAAGCTTGAAATATTTATCAAGGATACCTGTCTTAAACTTTAATCCGATAGGTAGAATACACAACATCATAATTTCACAGCCACTTGTTAGCCCAGATAGAAGCCTTCCAATTCGATGTTCTTTCATGAACTTCAGGAGGTCCATGGATTCTTCAACTAACTCCTTGAATGAGTTAAAGACTTTATCATATTCTGACTTCTCAATATCATCAAACATATTCTCATAGGAACCCTTCTTAAATATGTCATATTTCACCCACTTCTTTGTTATGAGGTTTGTACATACATATAGAATCTGCTGAGTATCAATGGGGGATTTTGCATCATTCTTACTTAGAATCCATTCAAACAGTCCAATAATATCGGCCTTTCTTTCTGGTAACCTTCGAACAATAGATGTCTTCAGTAAATCAGATGCAGATACACTTTTCCCAATCGTATTATTCTGAGAATAGGATAACCTGGCTTCCTCCTCACTGGTGGTTACCTTCTTATCAAATATAACATGATCGATCAAATACTCGTAAAGTGTTTGATTGGGCACTTTATTATCCTTGATGTATTTTAAGACTGCCTCATATGCCTCATTAATACCCGAATCCACGATTATTCCCTTGTTCAAATGATCCTTCATTTCACCTTCATCCGTAAATTCGATGGGACATCCATTACATCTCCATCTTGTATCATACGATTCCTTGATTTTGTGCTCTTTCATATACGCTTTCACCTCTGTCTTGGTTGTGAATTCAGATGATCCGCTGATATAATAGGGGGTGCACTTTTTAGACTTACATGCTTGTCCAACCGTATTTATTAGATTACCGAGCACAATAAAGTCATTCTCATTCTCACTGACAAGCCTGGGATAGCGTGTCCAATTATATGCCTTGCAGATAGCTTGCTCTGCCTCTGAACATTTCTCACCCGTTCTACGAGAACCAGTATTCCTGGAAATAACATCCAGGATTTCATTTCGCAGATCGGTAGAACTAATTTCGGCAATGGCAATAAGGATTAAAATGAGAGTAGTAACTCTGTGCTGTGCATCATAAATAATGTGAAGATTGTCTTTATCAAGGATAATGAACAGCCCCATATGATGGTGTTCTAGTTGCCCCATCTGACTATAAATACCATCCATCACAGGAATAACCCACTCATTTTTACTCCATTCATATCTACGATTCTCATTGGGGATTACTAGTCGAAACTTTAGTAGATCCTGAATAGTCTGTTGTTCTACAATTTTATATTGTGGCTTTTTATAAGACATTTGAATACTGTCTATTATATAGCACGAACCGTCAATTTTTCAGGCCGACTACCTAAAATTAAAAATGAAGTGATTTGTATATAGGTAATGCCTGACAATAAATGGTTAGAAAGCAGAACAAAGCGTATTCTGCTTGATACTGTTATTGTAGTAACTCTTGATAAAGAAGGTGGCGTTTCACAATCAGCAGACCTCTATGTAAGGGCGATTGAATTAACATACGGGCATTCTCTTTACTTCGAGGCGGCTTGTCCGGTTCTAATAAAAGATGCCAATCAATGGATTTCTCACCCGTTCATGTATTCTAATAAATACTTGGACGGATATGTCGTTGGAAATATTATAGATGATACGCTTGCTATTAGAGCAATGATTGAAGAACTCATTTCTACTAATACTACACGCCATAAGGCAAGACTGATTAAAGCGATTTCATCTTTCTGGACTTAGAATAAAGGCCATCTTACCATATAAATAATTTTCTTATAGTTATAATAATGAGCGAGAAAGGATTCGCCTTTGAGCGTAGAATACAATATGTCTTGGAACAAATTAAATCCAATCTTGAAACAGGATGGATTTTCGAAATAAAGGGTGAGCAAGAAATTAGAGATCATTTTAAGGAGCAAAGTCTAAATGGAGTTGACCATATGATACAAATACAGAAGCCCAATGGAGAACAACATTTATTTTTATTGCAAGAAAAATGGAAGCTTCTAACGAATCAGCGGGAGGTAAGTCAGTTCTTAGACTGTTGCGCTAGGATATTGGCAAGAATGCCAGAGTATACTGGCCAAGTTCACAGAATGTGGATATCTAGAACAGTTCCGTCTGCAAACGGCGATAAATCTTTACAAGAGGGACAATGTATCGTAGTTCAGACATGTACATCTCAGACATTGTTAGCAATAAATACAGCTCTCATGATTTGTGAGGTCTTAGGACGCAGGGATTTAGCCGTAAATATTATAGAAACGGTAGGTTCCTTGTTACCGTCAATTGAAGAAGCAATTGCAGATCCTAAAAATACATTTGAACCAGTAAGCGACTTTGGTGAAAAAAGAGTTTTACCAATTACAAATAAGACGGTTGTAATGGTTAAGAAAGTCGATTGATATATCTATAATATGCTTGTCTTTCTTTTACTCCCCGCCAATATGCCTTGCTATATTCCTCATATTGTTGTGCAAGTTCCTCTTGAATAGAAGGATTTTTTTGAGGCTGGTAATGACCCGTCAGGGAATTAATTTTCGGAAGAACCATCTCGGGTTGTCTTAATAATGACGGCTTATGATTCTTCTGAATCTCCCCCTTCCAGAGTTTTTCCTCGTTAAAAGGTTTCAGTAGCATACTATTTTATTGTATAAAATAATATGTCAATTTTTCGCATTTATATGCAGTCGCAAATCGGACCATTTGGTATGAAAATTGACTTGCATAATATATTATACCCCGGTATAAGATGGTTAATCACATTTGTCCAACATGCCGAGATGACTTTGACCAGAAAAGCAAGCTTACTAGACACCTTAATAAAAAGGTAAAATGTAAGCCGAGTTCAACAGTGACTGCTCTCCTACAAGCAAATCCTATTCAGATTACTCCTACAGGACCCTTTAGAGAGGCCTCCTTGAAGATGAACAAGGAAATTAATCAGACAACTAGACAGGAACAGGGTATCTTCTTCACACCCAAGAAGGCCCGAGAGCTTGCGTTCGAGAAACTCAAGGAATTTGGTCTAACATCACCTCAGACTATTCTAGAACCCTCATGTGGAACAGGTGAATTTATTGAGGATGCACTCATTGAATTTCCCAGTGCTTCCATTACAGGCGTTGAAATGAATACTAAAATATTTAGCACTCTAAAACCTAATCCCAGGGTATCTCTGCTAAATGAGGATTTCACGCTTTACAAGAGCGGTCAATATGATCTAGTAATGGGCAATCCTCCTTTCTCCTTAAAGGGAGTGGCCAAGAATATCAATTGTATGAATGGTCGCCCTAACTTGTATGTCCTCTTTCTTTACAAGTGTCTGACAGAACACTTGAAGGCCGATGGATTTCTTGCATTCATTTTACCCACATCATTCTTCAATTGTTCCTATTATGAGGAAATGCGTCATCATATCTATCACCATTGCTCTATTAGATACTTGGAGGAACTTGATGTATCGTATTACGAGACTAGTCAGGATACAATGTTAATTGTAATTCAAAATTGTAAGGATCCTCAGCACAATTACTTCTTTGAGCGCAATGGCTGTAAATTCATTAGCCCATTCTTTAGAGAACTCAAGGAGCTTGTAAAGGGAACTACTACCTTAGAGCAGCTAGGATTTACAGTAAAGACTGGTGATGTAGTATGGAATCAATGTAAGTCGCAGCTTTGTGATAAGGAACCAGATGCAACTGTTCTCATTTACAGCACAAATATTAAGAATGGTTCTTTAGTATTTGATAATATTGTAGATAAGAAGGGTGAGAAGAAACAGTATATTAAGAAGGCGGATAGACCAGAGGAAAGCAAGGAGGCGAGAGCTACACGACTTGCCAGTGATAACAAGAAACTTCCAGATATTATGAATACTGATCCAGTTCAAGGTCCAGCGATTGTTGTCAATCGAGGCTATGGAAATGTGTATTCTTTGAGTTTTGCTGAGGTCACACTTGACAAATTCTATGCAGAGAATCACGTAAATATGATCTTGCCCTCCAACGAGGAGGCCAAGAAGAAAATTCCAGATGTCTTGAAGAGCCTTGGATCTAATCGAACTAATAAATTTATTGATTGGTTTGTTGGCAAGGGAGCCATGTCAAAGACTGAGGTTGAGAAGGTTCTGCCTATCTTTAGCTGAGTAACAAATCGCCGCATATAAATTTGACGTAATATTTTTTAATAGTGATGCTACATAATGGAAGATCCTAGCCAAGTTGCCAAAGCTTTATTCAAGGAGATAAATGCTATGCCATACTATAAGAACTATGCAGCTGCTTCAGGGATGGTCCATAACGTGTCAAAGCACGAGGACGCTGTAAAGGATATCTTACTAAAGAATGGATTCAAGGAGTGGGAGGTGCCAGAGAAGGGTAAAAAAAAGAAGACAAAGAAAAGGGGTGATGATGAGAGTGACGATGATACAGAAGAAGAGGAGGAGACCGCTAAAACAAGACTCGTTAAAAACTGGATTACATCACCCCCTCTTGCAACTGATATGCCATCTATGACGTATATTTCTCAGCCATGCGGTAAAAATTCTAATCCAGATTTCCTTGTAAAGATAAAACCAGGGGTTGTATTTGCAATTGAATGTAAAAGTTCAAGTAAAAAGACAAAGAAACCCTTATATAATAGTGGTGGTCTTAAACACAACTATATTTATATATACTCATCATATTCTACAAATAGTACAACAATTTATATGGGTAGTGATATCTTGACTGCTGAGCAACAGAAATTGATAGATGAACATATTGTAGCTCAACGTAAGATGGATCTAATATTAAATGAACAACTCAAAAAACTTGATACGACGCATAGAGGTGTCTCATATTACACTAGGCCGATGATTGGTCAAAGCGGCGATTCAACGTATACTGATTACTTTAAGCATGAAACGAAGAGTCTATGTGAAGAAAACGTCGTGAAGTTTATAGAACACATGATTAATTCCTCTTAGACCGATGTCCATTAATGTTCTACATGTAGCTCGAGCCGCTTATTGAATAACTCGTATGGAGGAGGATAACGGAATTGCTTTACTTCGGGTGCTATACGAACCGTTTTTAGAATAGGTTTTAGCTGGGGCACAGCCACGGTCACAGGCTTAGGTGTAGCCAAAGGCAAATCTATAACTAGATTATCCCTGCAATATCTAAGAATACATACATACATATACGATGTAATCGTTACTCCAATGCCACACATCATAATTCTGAATTCACTCGAATTAAGAATCGCCTCATGCTGTTTACGTGAGAAATCTTGGGGCGATTCATTAGGAGGAACTTGTCCATCTCCCTGAGGTAAATTCGAAATGCCTATAATAAATGTAATAAGCCCTGAAACAACACCTGCAGCCCCTAATAGATCCTTGATATTCATTTGCGTTAGTATATAAACCAAATAATTATCAATTTTTTCATTCGTAATGTTAGATGGGGGACTCGGTTCCATTGGGTGAATTTACAACATATCTTGGACATTTAGTAAAGTCAGAAGAAGGTAAACAGCTAAATGGCAGACCGCTATATAAGGAAACGCTACAAATTTCACCTCTTGTTATGAAAGAGATCCTTGGAAAATATGAAGCTACTCTAACAATCTGCTGCTATTTCAGTCGCCTGAATTATGAATGGAGGGCAAGAAATGTTCTTAAGATGTTAGGCATAATTGACTATTCACCTATTATATTTAATAAAGCACTTGCATATTTGTCTAGCACAAACTCTACGGCAGACCAATTAGAACCATCTACTAAGAAGAAGCACCGTGGATATTTAATATATGACAAGCACGAGGATATTCTTATCAGCATGGCAGTTGTAGATATACTTGGTGAGAAATGTTTAGTTATAAGTTTCAGAGGAACGGAGACAATTCGAAACTTACTAAAGGACTTCAACATATTGTTTCATGAAATGAAAGATGTCCTAGGAGAGGGATTATTTTCGGAAGAACATGACAATATTGAAAAAAGAGAGAAGGAACTTATTCATCCCTTTGGCGCACACCGTGGTTTCTTAACGGGCCTTCAGAATGTATATGAGAATATACTTATGAAAACTAAATCCCTCTTAGATAAATATTCTAATATAAAAAGAATATTTCTGACTGGACATTCCCTTGGAGGTGCGTATGCAAATATTTTTGGATTGGCTCTTGCTCAGATGAAAAAAAAGTCAATTATGGAATTACCAGATATTCATCTAATTACAATGGGTGCTCCTAAGACATTCTCGGCATATGCGAGAAATGTATTCAATAAGTTACTCCTTGAGAAATATTTAACACTAGATCGCATTACAAATAGATCACGATTCCCAGACCCAACACTATTAACCTATGATATCATACCCCTTCTTCCCTTTTTTATGGAACACCCTGGATTTTCTACATTAGGCAACGAGATTAAGACACAATCAAGAACTGGTAGAACTATACATATAAGCGAATTAAGAGATGAATTAGCAGGTATCAAAGCAAAGACACATTTGCTTTCTAAAATAGCATCTTATAACTACAATCCTCTAGCTGATTACCCAGAATTCTTTTCTAATTTCAAGGATTCATCTACCATTAGTGCAGATGAATATAGCATATTACTGAATACCAATCATATGAGTATTATAAAAGATGAGGCTGGTGATGATGAATTGACACAGAGAGTCAATACTATTATTCAGAATATATTTAATATTACAGAAAACGAATTCAAGCAGGCTGAGGCGATTTCCAGGAGTCGAACATTGACAGAAATAAAAGATGCAAAAAAGAATCCTATTAAAATTCCTAAAGAGCTAATTGAAGATATGGAGAAAAAGAAAACCCTAATGGATAAAGCATATTCTAAAGTGAAAAAGGGTGGCAATCCTAGCTACGGTAATCCTGATATTGACGAATATAGAAAACAGACTGTTTTAGAACAGCCAAATCAAATCGTCTACTCGTTTCCGCAGGCCACTTCTTTCCTTTCCTTATTATTATGGCACAAGAAATACATGGGAGTATTATTTGGGGGGGCAAATGCACCCAATCGTGAAAAGATGGAATGGCGTGGATATGATAAAGAAGCCATTCTTTATGAGCACGATGGTATTTGGACATATACCACTGATATTCGTAGCAACTGGCTTGATATTATTAAAAAACGCACGACGAGAAAACGCCACTCCAAAAAGCGTAATACTAGACGCGCCAATCCCTGAGACCCATCAAGCGACTAGAAACAGTTGCATTCTGTAACCAATGTGACCCATCGTGGACTGTGTGTATATAGCGCATGGTGGGTTCGACGGAAAGCGTATAACCGGCCTGAATCGCCTGGCGCATAAAAAAGATACTGTCAGTGCCGACAATCTGCTCTTCAGGGAGGTCAGGAAAATGTCTGAATACAGACTTGGGCCAAATACAATTACCGTCATTCAAAAGAAAATTCCAACCACGGGTATTCAATACATCATTCCAGTTTTCTCTGGAAATCTTCATTCCACTGAAATGACTCGTCCTGTCCTCTACTTTATTCGTAGCCAAGTCAAGTCTTACGATTTCACCTGCACAATAAATAGTCTTTTCAGATGCAGGACCATCACGCTCCCTAGCCTTTAGAAATGCCTCGAAGAAATCAGATTCAAACTGATTGTCGCTGTCTAATACTGCTACCCAATCAGAAGGAGCTTTCTTAAAACATTGACGCTTGTTTCCATAGACACCTAGAATAGTATCATTTTGATATAGTCGCAACTTCGGATGACTATCGTGTTCCATTTTCGAAATTATATCTATGTCCCTACCATTTTCATCACTAATGACTACAAATGATACATTTGGGTCATTCAGATACCTGGGAATCTGGTCCTTCAGAAATGTCCAGCGGTCCATAGTTGGAACTGCAACAGTAAGAGCCATCTGGTTTACTTCTTAGTTTCATTTTTAGACCATTTATCCGCATAAAAATAACTCATATCACCAGACTCGGCGGTTTTACAGGCGACCCTTATATTCGTTTCGATATATTCTGATATTTCAACAGTTGGTTTTAATGTGATTTCCTTATCCTTTTCCCGCAAATACGCTTCTAGCAGCTTAGTCTTCAGTATATCTGTAAAATTCAACAGTCTCTCTCGAGTATACGATGACATCTTACTATAAGATATAATTAAATTCTTAAATACAAAGTAAGAAGATGAGTGGTGCTTCAGGCTTACAAATGGGAAATGACGCACGTCCGAATGTTCTACCGGTAAAAGACGCCTCCGGTCCTGGATTCTTAGGACCACAATATAATCCTGCAGATGAAATGTTACCCCCTGCTTCTATTGGTGTCCGCAGAGGTGGTGATTTAAATGATGT
>Ga0114958_10003316_pt1 | contig 11554 bp, 7 predicted proteins | sample C_130208_EF_Meta_FD_89577 | JGI IMG/M metagenome (GOLD analysis project Ga0114958, IMG submission 89577) | Freshwater microbial communities from Lake Croche, Canada to study carbon cycling - C_130208_EF_MetaG | ecosystem: Environmental > Aquatic > Freshwater > Lake | place: Lake Croche, Canada... | reverse complement strand
CAACAAGCACACCACCAGCGCCGCCACCGCCACCAACACCACTAGAATAATTTTCACGACCACCGCCGCCACCGCCAGCAACAACTAGGTAATCAACAGCAGTTGGGCCAGAATAAAATAAAGGCCATGCTGATGCTTGCAATCCTTGCATCACTTCATTGGAACGCCAAATACCAATAGCGGTACTTGTGCTATTAACAGCAGCAGTAGACGAAAGAACTGAGCCTTTGTACCTAGTAGACATTAGGTTATCGCCTCATACGATGCAGTAAGTTCAATCGCAGAGGCAGTTCCAACAGTAACTACAATGGATTGAGCCTCACCCAAATAAAAAGCTGTGCTTTTATCTGCAATAACAATTGAAGCATTTACAGGAACTGGCACTTGATAAATCAGTCGATAGTTAGTTCCAGCACCAGCCGCTGCGCTATTGATGGCAACAGTAACAGTTGCAACTGAACCTGTCACATTAGACGCAACAATGTTATCAATTTTGTTGACAGTACTCGATGCAGGCGTAAGTGCAGTCCAAGTCGTTGCAGACGTAGTAGATGGAATCAAATATGACGTACTTCCATAAATAGAAGTTACGTTGACTATGTTGGGATTTGCCATGTTGTTTCCTTAGTACCCAAAGATCATCGCCATAGCGATAGATTTGCCTGTTGTTACGCCAGTCAAAGTTGTTATTAAAACTAACGCTTCAACAATATCACCTGCATTAGCACCTACTACAAGAGTAAATTCTGTTCCACTTGTAGCAGTGTAATCAGATGTTGCTAACAATACGCCATTTAAATAAACCTGTAAATAGCCAACCGCATAAGTTACTGTAAATGCTGTTTGTCCAGAAGTTGCAGTAAATGATGTGCGAGTATAAGAACCAGAACCAGCGCCACCACCAGTAGAGTTAATCGTAACCACACCTGTTCCACCTGTGGGTGAAATGGTTATATTGGTTCCCGCTACGATTTGAGTTACACCGCCGGTAGCCGCAGCCCATGTTGCCGTTGTGCCGTTAGAAGTAAGGACATAAGTATTTGCGCCAATTCCAAGGCGAGTAGCAGTCCCAGAACCATTGCCGATAATCAAATCACCGGTAGTAGTGATTGGGGAAAGAGCGTTAAACGCAGCAGATGCGGTTGTTTGGCCTGTACCACCATTAGCAATAGCCACTGTGCCGGTGACATTCGCAGCATTTCCGCTAATATTTCCGCTTACTTGCGAACCAGGCAAGCTAAGTGAACTTAATGTAGTTAATGTGGAATTGCTTGTTGCGGTGATATTCGCGGCTGTTCCAGTTGTATTCTGATTCAGCGTAGGAATATCAGCAGCAACTATTGCACGAAATGTGGGCGCTCCAGCCGTTCCATTAGGCGCTGCCAAAATGTAATTGGCCGTTTTAGATGCATAGGGATTTAGCGTGTCACCGTATGCAGTTGCCAGGCTAATTGCAGGGGTTGTACCGCCGCTAGATACAACAGGGCTTGTACCTGTGACAGACGTAACAGTCCCTGTTCCCTTGCTGTTAAACGTAGTCCAATCTGCTGCTGTAAGCAATCCACGATTAGTCGCAGAGGCTGAAGGCAAATTAAGCGTGATTACCGGCGTTGTTGTACCTGTTGCAACCGATGAGGAAACATCAGTACCACTTGTGCCTAAAGTTAATGCAGCAACCGATGTAACTGTGCCAGTGCCATATCCTGCAGGATTAGATGCTGGGTATGCGCCCAAAGCGGTAAGAGCCGCCGATGCTGTAGTTGCTCCTGTACCGCCATTTGCAATAGGCAAAGCAGTTCCCGAATAACTAATTGCCAGCGTACCAGCGCCAGTAATTGGGCTTCCAGTTACAGATAAAAACGATGGGACGGTAGCTGCAACTGATGTAACCGTTCCAGTTCCGCTTACTGCTGTCCACGCTGCGGTTGTGCCATTAGATGTAAGGACATAACCATTTGTGCCAATCGGCAAGCGAGTTGCGCTATTTACGCCATTACCAATGATTAAGTCACCAGTAGATGTAACTGGCGACAAAGCGTTAAAAGCAGACGATGCGGTTGTTTGTCCAGTTCCACCATTGCCGATTGCAACTGTGCCAGTAACATTTGCCGCATTACCAGAAATATTGCCACTTACTTGAGAACCTGGGAGGCTTAATGCACTCAAAGTTGTTAGCGTTGAATTGCTTGTGGCCGTGATGTTGGCCGCAGTTCCCGTTGTATTTTGATTTAACGTAGGAATATCGGCAGCAACAATTGCTCTAAATGTAGGTACACCCGCAGTCCCATTTGGGGCAGCAAGTATGTAATTTGCCGTCTTGCTTGCGTATGGATTTTGTGTATCTCCATATCCGCTTGCAAGACTGATTGCCGGCGTAGTGCCGCCACTAGATACAACTGGAGAAGTGCCAGTTACCGATGTAACAGTTCCCGCAGTAGTGGCCGCAATTGTGATTGATCCAGCCGCATTTGTGATTGTGATATTGCTACCAGCAGTCAGCGTAGTGCGAGTAAATCCTGTGCCATTACCAATGTCTAATGCGCCGTTTGCAGGGGTTGTGGAAAGCCCCGTGCCACCATTGATGATTGGCAAAATTCCTGTAACGCCGGTAGTTAAAGGCAAACCAGTTACGTTTGTTAATGTACCGCTTGATGGCGTACCTAATGGCCCACCCGATGTAAGGTAAGAACCGGCGGGTTGTTTAGAGTTAAAGGTTGTCCAATCCGCTGCACTTAGCAAACCACGATTAGTGGCTGATGAAGTTGGCAGATTAAGAGTAATTACAGGCGTTGTAGTGCTATTGGCAACAGTAGAGGAAACGTCTGTTCCTGTTGTTCCAAGAGTTAAAGCAGATACATTGGTAACCGTACCAAGTCCTGATGTTGTAAACCAAGTAGTATCGTAATTGGCATTACTAGCTTTAATCAACACTTGTCCTGTTGTGCCGCCCGTAGGTACACCTACACCGGCAGGGCCAGTAGCGCCTCGATCAATCGTAATCGTTTGCGTTTTTGGTGGCGTTAACACCAAATTGATGTTATTCCCATCTATAACATTGACAGAAATATTAGCCATGCTAGTTCACCACGCCATCAGAACGCACCAAGAACAATAAGAAAATGATGGAATCATCTGCGGGAGTTGTGCCTACCGCAGGAAAAGAAATCTTTAACCGTCCGCTAAATCCAACGCAATTTGCTGCGTTAATGTCCAACTCGGGATCGGTAGAAATTACGCTCCAGGTAGATTCATCAATCACCATTGTGAACGTACCGGCGGCATCAACCCGATTGCTAATTGTGAGTGAGACGGCAGTAGGTGTAGGAGTGTAGTCCGCAATGTCAAACGTCAAACCATTGCGGCTATCTGCAATGTTGGTGACTTCACGGCGAATAATTGTTGCATCAATAGTCGCGCCTGTCAAATTGACAACAGAACTTCCTGATGTAAGTGGAAGATTCCAGTAGGTTTTTTGGTTATAAACCAACTCTCCCGCAATAATGGGATTAGAAAATCCACTAACTTGAGTTAGCGTATTCTGATTAAAAATAGCCAAAATGTTTCCCCTAAACTCGGGTGGTGACGCTCCCCGCGCACTCGCAGGGCTACGAATATTTTGTCTTGTGTCGCGTTATTCTAGCCCGAAAGATAAATACACGCAACCAATTGTACTTGGGTTGGGGAGTCAAATACAACCGCTTCCCGCGCTCGAGCCACTGTATAGTTGGCAATTGTAGTGGCCGTTTGCTTCATTCCCTTTCCTGGGGTGGACGAACTGCAAATATAGTCCCCCACGGCAATATTGCCATTTTCCCCGCAAACATTAACTTGCCCCTCGCCCACGGCATTCATGGCAATAAATTGGTAATTATTTTTAACCAAATCATATTCGGGATACATTACTTGGGTTGTTGAATATTGCGGTGGATCGCCCGATGTTGTTACATCCATGCGCTCAACAAATGCCGCAGGGGTGGAATTTGCCAATAATCCATTGTTTACCACCAAAACTCCAATTGTGCCTACTTGCTCCGGCTGGCTAGATTGGGTAACTTCAAATACCGTATTGGACAAATTCTTTTTAATAACGCATTTAACGTCTACCAATATGTCCCCAATTTCCGCAGTTTGTCCAACAGGAAGCAATCCATCGTGAGCGCCAGTAAATGGGCCATAGTTGGTTCCCGCGCCATCGGCATAAAAATCATATCCAATGGACACACCAACAACGCCGGATGTTACATTTCCAGTTCCAGCGCCATTTAAGTTTTGGCCGCGAACACCTTGGTTGCCGCCACCTTGTACTGAAGCAAGCCCAAAAACACCTTCAACAGAACTACTTACGCCTTGAACACCAATGCCGGTTGAACCAGTTGCACGTCCATAAACACCTATTCCAGATGTAGCTGTTCCATAAACTGCGCTTGATGATGATGAACTGCTACTGCTACTTCCATAAATCGCAGGAAATGCACCAGAGTTTGTTGCCAATATAGGCGCAAACAAACTAGATGCCGCATTAATGCTAAACAATCCACCGCTTGATGTGCCACCATCAATTGTTGCTACAAGCGTACCACCAGCGTCATACACCTTCATTGTGTTGTCGGTATAGCTTAAAACAATCCTTGCACCACTTGTTGCCGTTTGAACAATGCCACTAGTAAACGAACCACCGTTTACAGCTAAAGCAGAACCATTCCAAGTAAATGATGTTGTGCTATCGCCAATTGCAAAGCGAGGTACTCCCGAGTCATTACCCAAAAAGAATCCGGCCGTTGTATCAGAAAATGATGTTTTGCCAGAATTAAGGTTTCCAGCAGTGGCAATGTTGACTACGCCAAGATTGGCAGAAATAGCAGATAGCGAACCTACTTTCAAATTAGAAAGATATGGTGTTTGCCATGTTGTTTGATTTGCTACTGAATCATAAATACCATCACTTTGAAACATTGCTTGGCTTGCGCCTGGTGTTTGCACAGTAGTAGTAAAAGCTGTAGCTGATGTAGGACTAAAGTCTGTTGTTGATGGAAGTGTTGTTCCTGTTTTAACAACAGGAGAACCTGTAACAGTTGGATTGCCGTTATAAAGAGCATAAGCAATAACAGCACCATTACCTTGTGGGCCAATGCTGCCGTCTTGACGATAACCAATACTGCCTGTTGTAGCACCACTCCAATTGCTACTTGTTGTTGTTGCTGTTGCTGTATCGGTTATTACCAAAGACAACATATATAACGTATATCCAGTTCCAGGAGATGCTGGTGCGGCAGAACTCCATCCTGATGGATATGCGCTAACTGCGCCCGTACTCCATGTATAAGTAAATGCTTGGGCATAAGTTCCTGCTCCGCTATTTGACCAGCGAAATGCATTTACTGTTACAGACTTAGTACCATTAGCGCCAGGTGCGCCTGTTGCTCCTGTGGCTCCAGTTGCGCCTGTAGCACCAGTTGGCCCTTGTGCGCCATTTTGGGAAATAGATGTTATTGCTGCACCAGCCCATGCAACCGATGTTGTTGCAGTTCCGGCATAAGCTGTAATGCCTTGTCCTGCTTGATAAAGGTTATATCCCGCTGTGCCAGGATTGGCAGGGATAGTTACGCTCCATCCACCGCCGCCGGTATAGCCGGAATTAGTAGCAGTTGCCCAAGTGTACGTAGAGTTGCCAGTTGGCCCTGATGGAGTGCTTGCGCCCCATTGATACAAATAAACTTGTGCGGTTTGAACGCCAGCAGTTGTAGACGGTATCCATGCAAACGATGCACTTGCTCCGCTAATTTGACTTTGCCCAATTTCATTGAATACTACTACACCAAAGTAGTAAGTACCCGCAGGCAGGCTTTCATTCAAAAAGCTAAAGTTTGCACTATTTGCAAGTCCTGCACTTGTAGGCGCAATAAATTTATCAAAGAATATCCAATCCCCCGTTGTTGGGGATGCCGATGTTGTATAGAACAAATTAATGCCTGTAACCCGTCCAACTGCGGGAGTAGTTACTTGTATGTCAAATGTTGGCACAGTAGCAGCAGGGCGTGATGCTGAAACCGTAGGCGCACTTAAACTAGAAAAATACTGTACAGAAGCAAGATTGCTATTAGGAGTTGGTGAAAACGCCGTAATTGATGCATCAGCATATACAGCAGCGTTGTATTCATTCAAATCAAGTGAAGCGCCAAGATTGCCATCGGGCAATGAAATTTCACTTACCTTCATTACCCTAAATAGCTTATTGCTCCATCCATACGCGGTGTTAGTCAGCGACACTACATCGCCGGCATCAACTTGAATGGCAGGATAAGCAGCAGAAATAGTTACTAGCAAATCTTCACGCGCTTGTTCTAGCATTCTGTTTGCAAGATATGTTGCTTGCACAGAATCATTAACCAAATCAAGACTACAAGAATATTTGTTTACAGGCTCATTTGGATAAAGCAATCCTGATGGTGTTTCAAGATACACAACATCGCGTTGATCTCTATTCAATTGATTGGGGAAACTTGCTTCTACTTGATTGATGGAATTTGAAATATCAGTCAATGATGTTTTGATTTCGCCAATGACATTGGAATCATCAAAAGCAAATGTAGTGCTTGCATCTTTATTGATTACAAGAGTCCATTTTCCTGTAGCAGCGTTGTATTGATTCCATGAATCGCAAGCCGCCATGATTCGATCAATGTTAGACAAAACATTTTGCCCTGTATCCAATACACCATTGATCCTATAACGTGGTTGTGTGGCCGAACCGCCCGTGCTTGGCGTATAAGTGATGGTGGCATCTGAATACGCATTTAATGCAGTAGCAGAAGCTGTATCAATTAATGCAGCGGCCATGCCACCGCCATAAGTTTCATTGCTTATGTAATCTGCCCAAACATCACCAGGCTTTGCTACACCTGTCCCATTTAATGTGTGGCTAACATGAAATGTAATTGGTTGAAGTTGTGTTGTACCAGCCTCTTGCGAGTAAAACAATTTGACAATTGCAAATGCCAAACCATTCATTTGGCGAGTGCCTGTCCATGCATTTGCAGAAGTAACAGGACTACCGCCTGGTGATGTTGTGCTAATTACTGTGCTTGGGGAATACCAATTTACATTGGTGATTGCTCCTGCATCAGTTGAAGTGTAGAAACCAATATAAAGTTGGCCGCTAATTTTTGTATCGACATTGCCAGCACCATCAGTAAGGCTTACTACTTTTGCAGTATCGGTTGTATCAAATGTAATTAGGCGATCACCATAATACATTTTTGTGTTGTCAAAATTAAATTGTCCATTAGGACTTATGCTAGAAATTGCCAGCACATAGTACATACATTTTTGATCTACCGACAAAACAGCATCTACAAATGTACCGCCAAGATAAGCACTACCATAAACAATTGGAACGCTATTTGTTGTTGCTGGCGGTACTTGCTGACGCACTCCATTGTCAATAGATTGGTTGGAATTTGCATCAACAGAGAAAATTCTTCCAGCAACATAAGAAACCGCAAATGTAACGGCAAATGTTGCCGCCGCATAACTTATACCTGTCGCTTCAGCAGTATAAGCCGCTGCATATACAATCCATTCAACCATTTTTATTCTCTATAAAATGTGGCAGAACTCAAAGAGTAACCACGTTTGTTAAAGTCCACAAAACCCGAACTTGCCAAGATGGATGAATAAACAATATCAATTCTTCCATCTTCAATCATATCTTTTGCTATGCGATCAAATTCTTTCCATAGCCTGCCAGAAAGTGTAGTTCCTTTGTATTCCGATTTAACCAACCATGCCAAAACGTGCAATTCATAAACATCAGGACACCAAATATTAGTAATGATTAGTGAAGCAATAAAGCCACGATGCTGATCATCTATAAGAATAAATCCTTTGCCCGCAAGCATTTGTGTAAATAAATTGCGTACATGATTTTCATCATGTTTATCTTTGTTTCTTATTGCTTTTTGTGGCGCTAAAGATGAATATTCTTTCATCATCTTTAGCAATGCTGTCATATCATATTTTGTAGCGTGTCTGATCATTGAACATGGCCAATAGATGTTGATGTTTTTGTAATCGTATCATTATTGTTGCCAGAATTATGCCCAACTGCACTTGATGTAGTTGTCGTGGCTTGACTTGATTGAATAGGAGCAGCACCAAAGTCAAAGTATGTTGCTGCAATGATTGGAACTCGATCCATAGACTTGTCATTAAGATAAATAAAGTTCCATGCTTTGGGCGTAGTCTTAACGCCTTGAATTCGATTTTCAAGGATAGTTCTAAAACTGGCGCAAGTAATGCCCACTGTGGCAATCCTTACCCTAAGTTGATCGTCAAAGTTTTCAGAAATTGAAGCATTGGACACAATGCCCGTATATCGCTTAAAAAATTGTTGCGTAGGCGTTGTAATAATTTGATTATTTGAATCCAAAAATCCGCGCCATATATCAATGTTTGAACCCTTGATATTTGCACCAAGAATCAATGCAATGTTAGAACCATCCACGCCAGCAAGTTGAATTGCCAAATCTGTCGCCGTTGCTTTAATGTTTCTATCAATTTGGGAAATGGATAACAAACTACCAAAGTTGGTAAATGTCATGCTATTCACCGTAATTGGCGCTGCGGCATTGCAGAAATAATAACTATCAGTTGCTGTAGTTAGTTTAATAAACTCTGCTTGAACAATTGATGGGCTCGACAGAGCCGTCATTGTGGTAGTCATCCTGTAATGTCCTCAATAAATACAAAGTCGCCATCCCATTGCACAAATGCGCCATTTGTCATTGGATTAAGTGTGTATGTAGGACATTGTGCAGCAAGTAGATAAAAAGTGCAATTAGAACCTACAGCAGTCAAAGTACTTCCAATTGTCGGCGTTCCAATGATAGGCCGATGCACATTGAATGTGATTGATGCACCAGGCGCATGGGGTGATGTACTACCCAATGGAACGTCTGCTTTTACTTTATAGGAATAAATACCGATTTGTATAAAATCACCGGCTTTAAACACAAGTTGTGTTGATGTGCCATTAGGCAAATTGCCAAGCGTGATTTGTGTTGAATTTGCTGTGTAAGCAAGGATTGTCATTGCTGCAACTTGAGACTGCACCAATGCGCCTTGATATGCAGTAAACCAATTAAGATTAGCGCCAGCAAAACTAATTGTCTGTGGAATCTGTCTGTCGTAATTGTCAATCGTTTGGATTACATCCCGAACTTGCGGATAGTACAAAAAACTGTGCGGTTTAACCGTAAAGTTCCACGGTACAGATGTAAGGTATTGCGCCACGCGAACCTGGCCCGAGCGACTTACTTGTTGTCCAACTGTACGGCGGTTTTGTACGCCAATGCTTTCGCTGATGTTAAATATTGTTTGAAACGACATTACGTTCTCCCACGTCCAACCGCCACGCTTTTAGCGCCATAAGCATTTGCAGCCCATACTGCACGGGAACTGCCCAAAATTCTTTCTTCAAACGATTTGGTGTCAATAGCATTAATGTTGTAAACAGTATTGTTTGTAGTGCCACCCATGTTGCCAATTTTGTCATTAGGGATAATTGTTCCTGCTGTTTTAGGAACAAACAATTCTGGCCCATTTTCACCAACCATTGAAACTTGATTAACTGGGGGATCACCACCATCTGCAAATCCAAATATTGATAGTGCAGCATTAAGCACACCACCACCACTTCCCATACTTGCCCACCAATTTGCTGCGGCAGCTTTTAATTGAATTTTTAACAAATCTTTGATAATGCTTTGTGCTAAATCACCAAATGAAATTTTTCCGTTTTCAACAAATTTATCTAATGCATCATTTATGCTGCCAAATACAATGTTGAAAGAATCAGCACCTGTTTTTGCTGCATTTGTTGCGGCATCTGTATAAGCATTAAAAGCATTTGCCCATCCGTATTCAAATGTTCTTTGTGCATCCTCTTGCTGACGTTTAAACGTCATTGTTGCTTTGCCTGTTGCTTTCATGTTTTCAGTAAGATTTTTAAATGCATTACTTTCAACATCAACGCCAGCCAATTTTGCTTGACGTTTTGTATCTGCAATCATTACTTCTAAATCATACTCATCTAGCAAATTTTGTCGCTGTTTGTCGGACAGCATTAGCAATTTAGTTTCATACTCAATACGATCGTTTGCAAGTTTTGCAACACGATTAGCTTCCTCGGCTTGATCATAAAATGCCGATGTTGCTTTATCTTGAGTATCTACAAATGCCAACAATTCGTTCTGCATTTGTTCTAATTCTTGCCTTGATTGTTCTTGTGCTGTGATTGTTTTTTTCTGCCTATCTAACGAATCACTTTGATTTGCTGCGGATCGTGCATTTAATCTTTCTTGCTCTACTTTTTGTTTGCTTATTGCAGCTTCACCAAGAATGTTATCTTTTAATTCCTTAGTCATCTTATCGCCGCCACTAACAAGTTGTTGTGCAGCTTGAGCATCTATTTGCGCTTTTTTCTTTTCTGCCTCTTTATCAATAGCATACAATTTTTTCTCAAGTTCTGTTTTGGTTAAATCCAATTCAAACTGATTTTTTAATTTATCTAAACGCATCAATTCTTTAGTTAATGCAATAGAGGCTTGCTTTGCTTTTACTTCATTGGATACTGCTGGTGTTGTTGGTGTTTCTGTTTCACCTTCTTTCAATGGCATATGTGCAAATTTTGCATCTGAGTTATCAGGCAAAGATTTAAATTTAGCATCATATGGTGCATTTTCTTGAACATTTCTTGCAGCTTGAATTTGTGCTGGCGTTAAAATTTTTGCTTTTTCATAAGCAGCAACACGATCATCTGATTTTTTTTCTTCCTCAGATTTTGAACCTGATGTTATATAAAGAAATGTACCAATTGCAGTAGCCGCCGTAATCGCTTTAAGAATTAAACCAATTGGCGTAGCACCGCCAGCAGTTAAGTTAAACAATGCTCCTGCTGCTGATGCTTCTTTTATTGCAACAGCTAAACTAACAAATCCTTGCGCTACCGCACCAATACTTGCAATAATAGCAACAGATGCAATGCCTTTTAATACTGCGCTAAATTGCTCAATTTTATAAATATGCGATTGACTAAATGGTGCAATTAAATCTGCAAAAGCTAATGTTAAATTAGTTAAATTCTTTTTTAACGCATCTGATACTTGTCCAACTTTTTGTATTGAAGCATCATATTTGTCAAACTCTCCAGTTCCTTCTTTTAAAACTTCTGCAAGGTTTTGCATATCAAGACCAATTCCAGCCTTGCCAAAAACTTCTTTAATTGCTTTAGTTTTTTCAAATTGATCTGAAATATTTGAAAACCCATCTGCAACTTTTTGGATTGCTTCATACGGGCTTAGTCTTTTTAATTCATCAAAAGAAATTCCCAATTGTTCAAATTGAGCAATTGCAGAATCATTACCACTTTTAGCATCTGCAATTTTTCCAAATAAAGTATTTAATGCTTTATCTGCTGTTTCTGCCCTGCCGCCTGATTGCTGCAATGCTTCACCAAACGCAAGAACTTCGCCTGTGCTTAAACCAAAGCCTTTTG
>Ga0114958_10003314_pt1 | contig 11563 bp, 9 predicted proteins | sample C_130208_EF_Meta_FD_89577 | JGI IMG/M metagenome (GOLD analysis project Ga0114958, IMG submission 89577) | Freshwater microbial communities from Lake Croche, Canada to study carbon cycling - C_130208_EF_MetaG | ecosystem: Environmental > Aquatic > Freshwater > Lake | place: Lake Croche, Canada... | reverse complement strand
ATCAGATAAATTATTTATAAATGGATGCATTTATTTACCATGAATTTAAAGGAATTCTTCTCCAAATATCGGATCCTACATATATATTAGCAGTTGTTGCGGTACTATTAGAACTTAATGTTACTGCTGTATCCGCTACACCATTTGTTCTAGATTGACTAATTGTTATGTTGGGACTAGAAATAGTTTTAACATAATAAACAGTATTAGCAACTATTTCTGCAATATTTGCTGTAAAAATTATAGGAGCATTAACTACTAAATTAGTAATATTATTTAATGTAATGGCATTAGTTGTTACCGTAGTTGATATAACAGTTTTTGTGTACACTGTAGCATCATAGTCATCAGTAGAAACATACAAATATCTTACAGGATTAGCATACATTGTACCAGATGAACCTGATAAGTTTGCATTGGCGCCACCTAAAGTAGATGATACGGTAAATGTATTACTTGATACAACATTTCTAACATAGTATGTATTTCCAGATATGATGTTAGCTTCGAAACTTGTTCCCGTAAATACTATAGGTTGATCTTTATACAACTGTAGAGTATTTCCAGTAGTAGTAAAATAATCCGCTGCATTACTACTAGTAATTACCAGTTGATTAATCCCAGGATCAACTGCTACTGTTCCTGCTACATCACCTTGAAATCCAGTAGGCGCAGGGGTTCTTGTTTGAATTTGGGTAGATTTTCTAGGTCTATTATATGGTTCAATTGTAATTGTATTACCACAATCTAATGTACTTAGTCTATAATCTAATTGAGATACATTATAAGGGATAGAAACGTTTGAAGTACCAGTAATATAATTTTCTAATCCAGTTAGCCCAAAATTATTATTTGATGATACTACCTGACTAGGCCAAGTGATTATTGCATTTGCATTACTAATTGATAGCTGTAACTGAACATTGCTCTGTGTTTCGGTAGGAGACCAACTACCAAGTTGAAATGTAGTATTAGCTGCTATTGTTCCGTATTGAACATCACCCAATGAAGCATCAACTAATACGGTACCTGATAAACTATTACCTAAATTAAAAGTAGTTGCTCTAAAACTTCTTGTACTAGCATTACTAATCAATGTATTAGCCATATCATTGTTTACCGTACTATTGGTTAACGCAGACTTTACAACAACTTTATTTTGTAGATCACTTATCTCCGTTCCGGCAGCATCAATATTAGTTTTTATAGCATTAAAATTATTTCTAAATCCTTGGCTACTATTATTTTGCCCAGGTATAGGATAATTGACATCTATTCCATTTGTATTAATTGCGCTGCTCATAATTCATTTCCAATATAGTATTTAGTACTGTGTTTCATCAGGCAAAATTGTTTGGCGAGGGAATAATACATAAAAATCTTTACTATCTAATGGACTAGGTGTAGGTGTTGCACTGGGTAATCCAGTCCATGCAGGAGGAACCAAACTATTGTCATAATCATATGTCATACTCTTGTTTACACTAAATCTATCAATTTTAAAATTAATCATATTCAGTGTATACGGTATTCCATTTTTTTGTTTCCAATTACTATTAATATTATTTTTTATAATTTCAGCACACTCAGGTTTAGTGTAGCATATTACCCATGCTTGAGTATATCCCAATGTACTACCGTTTCGTTGCTGGCTAGTCATCCATAACGGCAATAATTTACTATTATTTTCTTGTCCTAATACTTGTCCTACTCGATTACGCATATTAAATAAACTATTTGGATATAAAGTACGAGCATATCCCGGGCTTAAACTAGTGTAGTAATCAATTCCTAGAACAGTTTCATAGCTAACAAATATATTTGTTGCACTAGTATACCATGGACCTTGATTTAAATTAATTAATTGCGGCCAATATATAGAACTCTCTATGCTGATTCCTTGCGAATTAACTAAATTGTCAATAACTTGACTATAAACTACTTCATATATTATATTACCATTTTCATCTCTTGCTACAGCGGTTTTTAATTCACCTAATGTAATATTTCTCCAATAATGATTTTTAGTTACTGCTGCAATATATTCATTTATTTCACTAGCAAATATCCCATATGCATGTTCATAAATAACACTGCTTGCTTTTCCAAAATATATATCATCGGGACGGAACAATAAATCAGGTGGGATTAATAAATCGTCATTTAATAAAGAAGCAATAATTTCCCTATCTTGTACGCTAGGAGCAGCTTTAATGTATAAAATATCTGTGGGCTGATCAAATTCTTGTACTACAGTTAGTGTAAATGTCTTATTGGAAGCTACTATAGGATAGATAGGAGAATATGCTTGTATTGTAAAGGTAAATAAGGTTTCGGAGTTTAGTTCTAGTATATTAGTAGTAGGCTGATCTGCTGTATAACCAGTTATTTCTCCATTGCTTAGTAATGTTAGATTTGGTGGAAGTTCGCCGTCTACTATTCTATATAGTAAATCTACATCTGATGTTGCTAATACACTTTTTGTACTTATATCCCCGTTATAAATATTTCCTAAATTACTTGGAGTAACCCAAGTAATTGTACCGGTTACAGTATTTGATAAATTAAATGAGAAGTTAAATACGGGGCTTTGTATTGATGGGTTGGCTGTCTTACAAACAGCAACACCAAAATTAAATTGATCGATTCCTGTGCTTGATAATATAGGAGTGCCTGTTATCCAACCTGTACTACTATTTCCAGTAAGTGATGGGGGTAAATCTGAAAATAAATAAGTAATTTGATTAGCGTCAAAATCATATCCAATAATTTTAAATGCAAAATAATTATTACTGTCCACTGTTCCTATAAAGGCATATTTGGTTGGAGGGTATGTATCATATATACTGTCTGTCGGTGGTAGCACATAATAGCCATAATACTGTTCAGAATCTGTTATTATAAATGATTGCGGTCTAGTATTAAATATAGTAGGTTTTCTACTATTTGCTGGAAATCCCGGACCTCCCTGACTTCTGGGGGTATTTTGATTTATTATAGTTATACCGTATGATCCTGAATTCCCTCCTAAAGGACTAATTATTTTCAATGTAAAATTATATGTCCTAATAGTTGGTTCCCCTGTTGATATAGAAGGTAGGGTAACATTCATTATTCCGCTACCAGCAGAAAGCACAGTAGTAGGACCATTTTGAGTAGCGCTTATTGTAAAAGTAGTGTTGTTTATTACACTTTTAATATAATATACAACATTATTTTGTATCCCCCCAAATAAAGAACTTCCTGAAAACCTAACCGGTCGACCTGCAACAAATTGGCTTGTAGATACGCAAGTGATCACATTAGTATTGTTGGCTGTTGCAACTGCAATAGTTGCAACTTCAGGCGAAAATGTAAATTCAACAGGAGGTCGTGCGTAACCTCTTATCAACCCGATTTCATTGATTTCTAATCCCGGCGGTAGCTCACCTCCTGTTAGTAAAACATTTACCTGATTATTTAGATCAGGATTTGAATATTCAATTTGTAATTCTACCCAAGTACTATCATTTGATGTTAAAATATTACCATTTGGGGTAGTAAATTTAGGTATGGCAGAACCAATAATAGACATAGCAAAGCTTCTATCTTTGATATTCCCCAAATTATCGGTAACTCTAATTGTAAAAGTAGATATGGTTTCTTTAGTTACCAGTGAGGGGGTTCCAAAAATAAGTCCTGAATTATTAATTGATAATCCTTCAGGTAAACTTGCACTTAGCAATTGATAAGTTACTCTAACAGCGGGTAATACAGGTACCGCTAAAACTTGTATACTAAGATAAATCCCTGAAGGGAAAGATCCTAATGTACCTGCCGGTGTAGTCCATATTGGTTGAGCCATTTTATCCTTGAAGAATATTCAATGCAATTTGATAATGATGTTTTCTGTCTTCTAAACCAATAGTTCCGCCATTAATTCTCTTAGTCAATGTAACAAAATCATCACGGTCACAATATTGATTTAATTTATTATTATCCCAAAACCATGCTGCACTAACAAGTGCTCCATTTGGAGTTTCTAAATATGCAATAGTATCTTCTATACTCATGTTTAATGCCTGTGCAAACTTAGTATAGTTGTCTCTTCCTGTTAATTGTATTAATCCACGACCACAAAAACGATACCCATCACCAGACGATTCATCGCCGTTCTTCATTCTATTGGCATATACGCGGTTGGCGATCTTTTCTGGTTTTTTCTCGTATTGTTTTGCAGTAGCTTCGTCGGGGAAATACTTTTTAAAAGTAGTCATTAATCCTTTAGCGCTATAATTCAAATTTTCTTTTATAGCAGTAAATCCACCTGATTCATGTGCTACCTGTGCTAAAAATCCTGCTATTCTTTTTGGATTTTCAAACATTTCATAATACTCACCCACAGTATTAATTGGTTCTACATATTTTTCTAAAATCGTAGATTTTGTTTTTGGACAAATTGCTTTTAATATATCTAAGGTTATCATATTATTCTACTCTGCCATTTCTATTTATTTTAGTGCTTCAATCTGTGCCTGAATGGCCAACAGTTGAGCCAATAACTCATCCTTGGTTGGTACAGGCGGTATTTCTGGTACAGGCGGTATTTCTGGTACAGGTCGATGGTCGACAAAATTACCATTTTCATAACTCCATCCAATTCCGACATTTTCAGATAACAGGATCCAACCCTGATCTAGAGCATAATCAGGTTCAGCCACTACGGTATTTACCACTAGATTATTTTCAACGATTGCATAATTTGGCATTTTTATTTTCCTAAAATTATATTATTTTAATCTCACCATGTATAAACAACACATTTACCATCTCCGCCGCGGCCGCCCCCGTCAAGGCCTGCGCCACCTCCTCCTCCGGGTTGCACCCCATTTTCGCCGGCTGAAGTACGAGAAGCAGCCCCACCGTTTCCGCCATAAAGAGAAACCCCAGGAAAAGTAACAGTCGTAGGGCCAGCCGACCCTATGGCGCCTCCTCCGGCACCGCCAAACACCGAGCCGCCCCCAGAAATACCGGGGGCGTTTGGATTCCCAGACTCAGAAACGCCTGTTCCGCCGGCTGCATCTGCCCAACCTTGAGGGTTGTTAAAAACATAGACAACTCGGCTAGATATTACACCTCCATATAAAACTGCTGTGGTTCCAAGGCCGCCAGTGCCACCGGATGAAATGGAACTGGCGGGCGATCCCGCGCCGCCGCCGCCACCTGCAGTTAAATATGAACCAAATGTGGTACTTCCCCCGGATGACCCGCCGTAACCGCCGGAAGGACCCCCGGCTCCTCCAGCACCGATTGTTACCGAAACAGTTGCACTGAGAGTTGATGCCGGAAAAATATCAGATACATAGGCTCCGCCACCGCCGCCTCCGGCACAAGTACCTCCCGCGCCGGTCCAGGCGGTACCGCCTCCGCCTCCGCCCCAAATCACAACTTGGACCCAACTTGCTCCTGCTGGTTTAGACCAAGTTCCAAAACTTGTAAAAGTTTGAACATTGGCTAGACCGCCCCCGGCAGGACCTGTAGCCCCGGAAGTACCTGAATAACCTGATGTGCCATTTGTTCCTGAAGTACCTGAATAACCTGATGTGCCACTAGTACCTGAAATACCTGTATATCCCGATATACCACTAGTACCTGAAAATCCACTTATTCCTGATCCTGAAAATCCACTTATTCCTGATCCTGAATAACCACTTACACCTGAAAATCCACTAGTACCAGTATAACCTGATGTGCCACTTGTTCCTGAAATACCGGTATACCCTGATGTGCCACTAGTACCCGCACCTGAATAACCACTTACACCTGATCCTGAAAATCCCGAATAACCACTTTCACCAGTATAACCTGATATGCCACTTGTTCCTGAAATACCTGAATAGCCTGATATACCACTTACACCAGTATACCCTGATGTGCCACTTAGACCGGTATAGCCCGATATTCCACTTATACCAGTATACCCTGATATTCCACTTTCACCAGTATAACCTGATATTCCACTTACACCAGTATAACCTGAATAACCTGAAATTGCAATAGAAAAAGAATCCTTCCAAGCTACTCCTGAACCGGTTGCTGTCAACAAATATCCACTAGTTCCGCCAGATATAAGAATATTAGATGTATTTCCTAAATTAAGAGTACTAACATTAGCAAAATTAGCATTTCCAGATACATTCAATGATCCTGTAGTCACCGTTCCGTTAGCTGTAATATTTGCTCCGATAATATTAGCAGAAGTAATAATATTACCTGTTGCAGAAACCTTAACTACTGATGTATTTCCTATAACATTAAGATCATTATTTATATTAGCATAATTTACTATCAAATTGCTTAGAGTAGAAGTTCCGTTAACTCGAAGATTACCTGCAATATTGGCATCCCCATTTAAAATAATATTATTTACATTGGAAATAGTAGTTGGTAAATCTATCCATAAAGTTTGCGAACTATTAGTAATACTAGCGTCTCGGCTACCATTAGCATTCCTACCTATACTTAATGTACTAGTATGAACTTGTACACATGCAATATTAGCGGTAACAATAACATTACCAGTTGATGAGTTTACAGTAATACCGGCGCCGGGTAATCTATTTATTGATGCTACAGCCGCACTTTCAAGACCTCTAAAAACTTGTGTGAAGTTTTCTTGTACTTTTTGGAAAGCCGTCCTTATCGCATCTGCATTTGGATCATCAGGAAAGGTACCAAAGTCTATATTTTGCTGGCTCATCCTATCATTACCTTTTATTCTACTATTTATCGTTTTAAGATAAACAACTCTATAGCCAAAAAAATACCCAGCTAGCTGAGTATTTTTTATTAGTTACTTTTATTTTATTCCTGCTAATTTTTTCCAATCAGCTACATAATTTTCATTGACACCAGTACGCTGACCCTGATGAGCAATCACTGGAATAGTTGTCTGACCAGTTGATTTTTGTTTATTCAAACCACCTGAAATAACTTTAGTCATAAATGCAATATCTTGCTCAAATCCTGCATCTGTTCCTTTGCCCGGACCTTCACCAATTTGATTAGCCCATTCGTTGACATTTTGAAATTCATCGTCTGTTGCAATTGCCTGATCTTCTACTGCCTCCGCATTTTCATCAGCGGTTGTTTCTGCTGCACCTGAATCAGGAGGATTATCTTCTGCTACATTGTAAGTCATTTGGTCTTCTGATTCTACTTCATCAACCATTTCTTTGTCACATTGACAATCGCTTTCCATATAGCCACACTCGTTACATTGTTCATGGTCGTGACCATGTTCTTCTTCATAATCTCCATCACTACCTGATGTATCACCACCTGTTAATTTTTTCATTAACGCCATCATACCATCATGGTCATCAACTACTTCAATACCGCCTGGTGCTGTTCTAGGAGTTTCTTCACCGGGTGCGAAACCTTTGCTTTCATCTCCACCAAACAAACCCAAGCCTGCTGATTTGATTAAGCCTAACAACTGGTCAGCTTCGCCATCTTGTGCTGATACGCTTACCGAATCAGGAGAACCTTGATGACCTTTAGAGATAGAAACAGTCATACCTTCATTTACTTCTTTACCTTCTAAGATAGCAGTTAATTGCTTATCCCAAGATTCAAAAGCAAATTCATCTAAAACATCACTGTCACGGAAAGTTTGACCAAACGCTTTGAATGTATCTCCTGGCTTACGGGCTTGTTGCTTCATGTATTCACCACGACTAACTTCCATCATATCATCTTCTTCTAATCCATGAGCACCGTAACTGGCCATTGTGTCAACTACATCATGTTGTGATTCTTCACCAACATAACCTAAAATAGGTTGTTGACCATAGCACTCATCAAGACCGCACTTGTAACCCTCATGATACTGTCTTGCTTCTTCCATATCATCATGGCGACAGTTATATGGTTGCTTGCTTAAACCATGTGCCTTACCTTCATGATAGGCTGCTTTTAAGTGATGGTCTCTACCTTCTTTAACCGCCTTCTTTTTCTTGTCGGCAGCAGCCTTACGCATTGACTCTTTCTTGTCACCATCTTTATCTAAATCAATATAATCTGGCTTTGCGGCTTCTTTTACTGACTTTTTATTTGTTTCACTGATAGGGCTCATTAAGCTATCATTTGGAGGAATATCAGCCTCATCTGTTTTTTTACGGAACTTACCTAAAGTTTTTGCAAGATTTGCTTGTTTTTCAGTACTAGCAGGATAGTCTTCTTTATTAGCTAATACTTTTTTAGCAAAAGAGGATGGTTTCATTCCATGTGATTTTGCTTTTTTAGTGAAAGCACCTGGATGCTTGATAGCGCCCTTAATCCACTTTTCATCACCTTCTTCATCTAGCGGCTCAGTTGTACCTGGCTTTGTTAATTGTACCTGTCCAGTGTTAACTAAATCACCTAATTTTTTAACTTGATCTGCTGAACCTACTGCTATAGTCTGACCTGTTTGTGTAGTCATTGTTGCAGGAGGCTTTTGACCTGCAGGCTGACCAGGCTTTACCATTACTTTCTGTGCGGAACTAGGTGCAGTAGCAGTTGATGTTGTGGTAGCAGTATTTTCTGCTAATACGCTTTCTACTCTTTCAACCCAATCTTTTAAACTTTTCTTTTTAGTAGATTCATTTGCCTCTTTATCTTGAGGAGATTTGTGTACTGTGCCTTTTTTACCTGGTAATGATTTAGGCATTTTACCAATCATAACATTTTGAAGGTCTTTAGCACCAGAATATCTATCTTTAGTATCTGCTGCTCCGCCTGCCTTCTTAGGACGGCCGCGACCGCGCTTCTCTGCACTAGCAGTGGTATCATCATCAGGATCTTGATCAGGATCACCTAACTCATCTGAAGTTTTTCCATATTTACCTACTTTACCGGCAACTGGTGTACCTCTTTTCATATTTGGCTTGTCTTTAAAATCACCAGTCTTACCTACACGGTATGATGGTGAATAGCTTGCTTCTTTAGCCTCATTAAGCTGAGCCATTTTTGATAATAAATATTTCATGTCCATTTTTTGTTCCTTATCTATTGAACTTAGCGCCAGTCGCTGGTTTATTTGGTATAGTAATTTTGCTCATTGGGCTATTGTCACCTCTAGGATCTTGAGGTGTCACTTTGAATGGATCAAATGCTGATTGAGTTTTTTGTCCTGCATAAGGAATATCAACTTCATTGTCCTTCATTTGATCTTTGATGCTAGTTAGATATGACTCACCATATGCTTTACTAGCCTCTTTACTACCCGGTGCTGAACCCATTTCATTTTTAGTAAGCAATGGGCTTTCTTTCATTTGATTAGCGTACTCATCTGATTCAGTATTAATACTGTCATTAAAATTTGTACTAATTAAACGGACCATGTTAACATTATATCCACACAATTGTGCTATTTGTTGGATCATAGGTTCTGTAGCTGGATATCTAAATTTACATTTAAGTATAGTTACAGATTCATTGCTTAAATTAGGAAAACCATATGGATCTTTTTGAATAGGTGTGGTTTTAGGAGCACTGATGTCAATAGGATCAAACTTACTCAGATTGTATTTAAACAAATCTAAAAAGTTTTTATCAACATCACCTGCAATTTTAATAGTGCAATTATATGTATGCACACTTTCAGTAATATATGTTTTAAGGCTTTTCATTGCATGTTCCGGTATCTAGTATTTATCATTCTTCGTTCTTTTTACCAGCTAGAATTTTTAACAACTCATTTCTATCTAGAGCCTTACCTTCACCTAATGGAGTATTTGATATTTCTTCTACAGCGGGATTTATTTTATGATCTAAAGTGGCTTTCTTTAATTGAAGTTCTATCATTTTAAGTTTCTTATTTATTTTGGCTGTTTTAGCTGTAATGGCATGATTTAACATATTACTAGCAACACTAAATATTTCACTGCTAAATCTACTATCTACTTGCATACCCAAATCCATTAAGTCTTTATAACTATTAGTAGCTAAATCAGCTAAACTATCCATTTCAATATCAGCGACTTCTAAACCCCGTATTTGAGGTAAAGCATTTTCTATTTTTTCTAAATTAGTTAATGCTTCTTTAGTAACTTCTATTGCATTTTCAGGAGTAGGTTTAGATAAAGATTCTATATCTGCTTGTGGTAGTTCAAATAATTCTTCTAATTTTTTTGTCATAATAATATTTATTGTCTTTTATAAATTATAAAATACTATTCCATAATATAGGACCAGTGGCCGTTATACTGTTTGTTAGTATATTTTTGCTTCCTAACTGCATAAAGTTTTTAAAATTATAGTTTGCAATCTCTTGTAGATTTTGTATAACATTGTAGAATTCGGTATCTGACATTGATGCAAGTCTCATAGTTTCTTTTACTATTGCTTTACATTTAGATTCAATTGATTGATCAACTCTACTATAACTCTCGTCAATTACTGGTTCAAAAGTTTCATACCCTGAATTTTTTAATAAAGTAAGACCCATGTTAGATGTAAAGAGTATAAAAGGTCTAGCCATGCTTATTGCTCTATATGTTTTTTCAGTTATTATTATCCCGGTAAATGCATTGAATGGACTAGTTTCTAATACAATATTAATATGTGATTTTTTATAAAGCTCATAAATTTTTAAAGGAAACGAATTTGATTGTTCTAATAGATCCAAACAATAAGGCATATTATCTATCCAAGTATGAATATCTTCTTTATTTTTGCTGATTTGTTTAACATTGTCAAGATTTTTTAATTGTTCTTTCGTTATTATTTCGTGAGGATAAGGTACCGATTCCGGATGTCCGTTAGTAAAAGTGTAGTAAAATTTATCTAGTAGATTGTTTTCAATTAGATCACAAAAAAATTTAAATCGCCAATATTCATACCTTCGTGAAAAAGCACTAAAACGCTTTGGTAATAGAGTTTTAAAACTAATTTCAGGTTTAATATTATGATTAATCACTTGATTGTAAATTTGGTTCAAGTAAGGATCAAACGCGATAATGTTTATCGGTGTAAGTCCTAATTTAAACAGTTGTTTTTCTATTTCCTGTTTTTGAAACTCATATGCTACTACTATCCAAATATTATTAGATTTAATCTTATAGTTTATTATTAACTTATAGATGTTATCTATGGTCGCGTTTACATTAATAAAAAAATCATGCTTTGCATAAAGATGAGTATTTTCTAATTCTGATAGACGGGTCAATATATGGGAAGGAACGCGATTATCAATGTCATATAAGTCGTTAAATCCTATTAAATATATTGAATGATTTTCTAGTTCGGTATCTTCAATAATTCTATGCCTGTGAGAAGGAATACGGTTTAAACCGTAATTATACATAATTTCATTTGTTTCTGCTTTGTTATAGTAGTACAAATAGTCGAAAGAAAATGTCATGATTTTTTTCCGTTAAAAAATAAATCCTTTTCTGTAATTACTCTAAAAGTGTAACCTTGACTTTTACAATATCCCATAGCTGCGGCCCATTTAGCATGATTTATAGCAACAATCATTCTGTCCTTTGCAGTAGCTGCTTTACTTTCAATAATACTTTGTTTTTGTGGTTTTATTTCT
>Ga0114958_10003312_pt1 | contig 11569 bp, 9 predicted proteins | sample C_130208_EF_Meta_FD_89577 | JGI IMG/M metagenome (GOLD analysis project Ga0114958, IMG submission 89577) | Freshwater microbial communities from Lake Croche, Canada to study carbon cycling - C_130208_EF_MetaG | ecosystem: Environmental > Aquatic > Freshwater > Lake | place: Lake Croche, Canada... | reverse complement strand
GCTCGCTCTTCCTTACCTCCTACATCCGCAACCATACCCAACCAACCGGATCGAGGCGGATACGCGCCAACAATATTTCGGCACCAACGCCGCTACTGGCGCCAAAACCACCCTTTCCGGCAATTACGGCTCCGGCACCGGTCTTAGCGCGGCCAGCGGCACGCTTGATCCCCGCGAAGCCACCATCAACCGCTACAACCACCGCTTCGGCGACCCACGCTCCAAAGACCAAGGCGTCTGGTTCAACGGCGAACTTCCCCTCGATAATGGCGTAGAATTCTACTTCTTTGGTGGCGGCAGCATCAAACACTCCGAAGGTGCCGGCTTCTTCCGTCGTCCCGGTCAAGATAACACTCTTCGCGCGGTTTACCCCAACGGTTTCCTTCCGGTCATTCAGGCCAAGGTTGCTGATTACTCCCTCGGCGCCGGTCTCAAAGGCAAAGCTGGTGGCTGGGCCTGGGACCTTAGCACCGTTTATGGTAGCAACGTGCTTAACTATGTGACGGCGGAATCCGAAAACGCCACTCTTGGTAATTCGAGTAAAACCAGCTTCAATGACGGCAAGCTCACGTTCAACCAATGGACCTCCAACTTCGAAATCACCAACCAGTTTGAAGTCGGCTTTAAATCCCCGCTCAAGGTCGCTCTCGGCACCGAACTGCGTTGGGAACAATACGAAGTCGGCGCGGGCGAGCCCGATTCTTACCGCGACGGCGGCGTCCGCATCATTGACGGCCCCAACGCCGGCGCCCTCGCTCCCGTCGGCGCGCAGGTCTTCGGTGGCTTCAAACCCTCCGATGCCGGTTCCCACACCCGCGATGCCAAATCGGCCTACGTCGATTTCGAACAAAACATCACCGAACAATGGCTCGTCTCTGCGGCGGGTCGCTTTGAGCAATACAGCGATTTCGGCACCAACAGCACCGGCAAGCTCGCTTCTCGTTTAGCGATCGCCAAAGAGTTCGCTCTGCGTGGCTCGATGAGCTCCGGCTTCCGCGCTCCGCACTTGGCGCAGCAATGGTTCAGCTCCACGGCCACCAACAACATTGGCGGCGTACTGCTCGAAGTGAGCACCTTCCCTGTCTCCTTGCCCCTTGCTAAGGCTCTCGGCGCTTCAGATCTAAAGCCCGAGAAATCGACCAGCGAGAGCATCGGCTTCACCTCTGAGCCCTTCGCCAACTTCTCTGCCTCGGTTGATTTTTACCGCACCAACATCAAGGACCGCATCGTCCTCTCGAGCAATTACACGGGCGCGGCGGTGACCAACTTCCTCACCTCGCAGGGTCTGCCCGCGGTCGGTGGCGGTCGCTACTTCACCAACGCAGTCGACACCAAGACCGAAGGCGTGGATGTGACGCTGCGCTATAAGATGAACTTGAAAGAGCTCGGTAAACTCACCCTTACCGCCAGCGGTAACCACGGCTCGACCAAGGTCACCAAATATAAGCCCACTCCTCCGCAGCTCGCCGCTCTCGGTATCACCACGCCGCTCTTCGACCTTACGGAAAAAATCCGCATGGAAAAAGGCCAACCCCGTGACGTACTGAACTTCATCGCCAACTACGAGATCAACAAGTTCTCCTTCCAATTGCGCGAAGTTCGCTACGGCGAAGTTTCCGCTGTCGCCCTCGGCAACAACAGCGGCATCAACCAAGCCACGCAGGACGCGCTCCTCGGCGGTTACAACGTGCAGCTCGTTGATGCCATTGCTGGCAGCGCCGCCGGCAACAAGCAGGTCATTGAGACCTTCGCCGCCAAGTGGATTACCGATCTCGATGTCGCCTACCGCGTGAACAAACAGTTCACCCTCTCCGTGGGTGCGAACAACTTGTTCAACATCTACCCGACCCAGAACATCCGCTCGAAGGTCGTCAACGGCACGGCCTTCACGGGCAGTGACAACGTCGGCATCTTCCCCTACAGCGGGATCTCACCCTTCGGCTTCAACGGCACCTTCTACTACACGAAGGCCACCTACAAATTCTAAGGACCGACCTATAGTCTTTAGTTTGAATTCAGGCGCGGCGCCCCCTGGGCTCCGCGCCTTTTTTTCGGTTACCTCGCGCGCCGCACTTCGTTTACCCCACGACCATTCTGGTGGTGCTGAAAAAAAACCTGGAGATTACGTTAACAGCCCCGCCTTAGCTCCTGCATTTTGAATAGCCTTAGCATCGCCCCCGCCCCATTTTTTTTAATATTTTTATAAACCTATGATTTATAATAATTTAAATTGTTTAATTGGATCGCAGCCCTAGGGGTTAAGCTGGTCGCTTATCATGGAATTGATCATGGGTCGAACCCCGGTAATAAAAATACGTGCAACCTAGGCTCGTGGCGGTGAGCACGTGCCAGAGGGCGTGGCCTTGCAGCCAAGCGTCAGGTCCAGAGAAGCGGCCTGCGACGTCGAGTTGTCGGCACGTAACCGCTGCGATCAACGCGATGATGGAAAACAGCTGCCAGCGAAGCAATGGTCGCGGCGCCGGACGGAAACGATCTAAGATGGCGCAGGCCGCAACTGAAAGAATGAGGGTGCTGAGCACGCGCGTCGCCGACATCGACCATTTGTAGTAAAATAGTAGAGCGCTGGTTAGTACTACAAGGGCGGCGAGGAATGGCCACGACGGTCGATCGAGCCGTAGAAGCGCAACGCTGATGCGCGGCCACCAGCGGCCGAGGTTGATGGCGAGAAACACAAGGAGTGGCCCGTACATGGAGGCGACGTCGAGTTGTTGGCCGAAACGGGTGAGCGTGGCGTGAAAGTAGCCGCTGCCTAGGCCCAGCCCGCAGCAGGTTAGACCAAACAGGACGCTGAGCGCGGGTGTGGCCACTAGGTAAGTAGAAGCGGCTGGGCGGGGTGCGGAATTACTCGGGGAGGCCCGGCGGCGGTCTTGCGCGGCCCAGGCGAAGGCGTAAAAACCGAGGGCGACATAGGCGAGATTGGACCAGGTGTTGGCGCGGGTGCGGAAGAAATTTTGGCGATAGATGCGCTCGGCGTAGTTACTCCGGCGCAGATCGCTACTCTCGGTGATGGAATTCCAGATGTCGCGGCCGGCGTAGGTTCGATTGAGAGCAATGAGCGCGAGAATCAGGGCGAGCAGTGCACCCCAGACATAAAGATGAAAACGTAGGGGGAGGCCGAGGTGAGATGAAGGCATCAGCGGTTGGGCTCGATTGGGGTGGGGTATAGCTAAAGGACTAATATGGAAATAGGATCCTCTTTTTCGGCATCACCTTTCCTGGGTCGTGGATCAAGAAGAGTGGGGGCCCTCGGGTGATCGCGGAGTAATTCTTAGGGGCTGATTTTTTATCAGCGGTGTCGGCTTCGACTTAAGACAAATACTAGCTTTTTATCGCTTTGATTTTTTTCGAGTGCCTCGTCTTCGACGCACACATAGCTATAGGACCCCAAGTAATGACTCGGAAATTTGACGCAGATTGAAACTGCCGTCAGTAGAGAGGTTTCCGCGCACACTAATCAACTCGTGCCGCACGGAGATTTTAGCGAAGTGAATGCTTCAGACTTTTTTCGCGTGCGAGCCGTCGCAATAACCCTGGGCATCCTTGGTGTTGCCGCAGCCGCATTTCTTGCGCGTATCCTTGGGCGGGAGCTTCGCGTGGGAGCCGTCGCAATAGCCTTGGGCGTCTTTGGTGTTGCCGCAGCCGCATTTTTTGCGGGTGTCGGGTGTGGTGTTGGTTTGTGACATAAAAATGATCAGTCTGCTAATCGAACGGACAATATATTGAGCGGCCTGTAATTTAAAACTTAGGGGGAATCTTTCCCCAGTCAAACGAGGTCTTTAGCCGCTTCAGTTGACCCCGCGGGGATTAAGAGCAGCGCTCGGTTAGGGAGTCGCACTGGTGGCTTGGAAGCGCGGCTGCGTTCGTGCTTTTGCGTGCGCCTCGAAGTCGGCGGCGAGGGCGAGAAGTCGAGCATCGCTCCAAAGCGAGCCCGTAAAAGATAAACCGATGGGCAAGCCAAACACGTGGGCTGCGGGCACGGTTACGCTTGGATAACCGGCGACGGCCGCCAGAGTGGAACTACCGCCGCTGCCACCTTCACCGTTGAGATGATCGGTGAGGGTAGCGGTGCCTTTGGTGAAATAGACCAAAGCATCGAGGTGATGCGTGGCGAGTGCGCCATCGATCCCCTCAGCGCGTGTGAGTTGGAGGCAGGCCGCGCGGGCATCCAGATAAGTTTGATCTGTAAGCGGTCCGCGTGCTTGCGCGGCGATAAAGAGTTCCTGGCCAAAAAAACGCAGCTCGCTCGCCGCGTGAGCGGTGTTGAAAGCAATCAGGTCAGCGAGGGTGCGCATCGTCGTTACGCGACCCGGCGTGCCGAGGTAGCGGTTGATTCCGTCTTTAAATTCGTAGGAAAGCACCGTGCCCGTCGCTTGACCCAATTTCGCTAGTGAGGGGATCGCGACCGGATCGATGATTTCTGCCCCTGCGGCGCGCAACGTGGCGACCAGATCATCAAGAATCGGGTCCATCCGGGCGTGAAAGGTGGAAATATTGCGCACGATGCCGAGACGGGCGCCTTTGAGCGCACCCGGTTTTAGCGTGGTAAGCTCGTGAAGCAGACCTGCCGGAATGGCGTGCGTCGCAGGGTCGAGCGCGTCGGTGCCAGCGAGGGCGGCAAGCACGAGGGCCGCATCACGAACGTTGCGCGCCATTGGGCCCGCAGTGTCTTGGGAGGCTGAAATAGGAATGATACCCTCGCGACTCACTAGCCCTACGGTGGGCTTCACGCCTACTACTCCACAGGCCGAGGCGGGTGAGACGATGGAGCCGTTGGTCTCAGTGCCAATGGCGACGACGCATAAGTTAGCCGAGACGGCGGCGCCGGAACCCGAGCTCGAGCCCGACGGGCTACGGTCGAGGGCGTAGGGGTTGAGGGTTTGGCCACCTCGGCCGCTCCAGCCGCTGCTGGAATTATTACCGCGGTAATTAGCCCATTCGCTACAGTTGGTTTTACCTAAAATGACGGCCCCCGCGGCGCGCAGACGGGCGGCTACGCCGGCATCCCGCGGGACTTTTTGCCCGACCAGCGCCTGTGAGCCCGCGGTTGTTTGCATGCGATCCGCAGTGTCGATGTTGTCTTTGAGTAGAATCGGAATGCCATGCAACGGCCCGCGGATTTTTCCTGCTTTACGCTCAAGATCGAGCGCATCGGCGAGGGCGAGCGCATCGGGATTGAGTTCGATCACTGAGTTGAGCTTGGGACCAGCCCGGTCGATCTGCGCAATACGCTCCAGATAGGCTTGTGTCAGTTGGTGGGCCGTGAGCTGGCCAGCCCCCATGCGGTTTTGTAGGTCCTCAATGGTGGCTTCGGCGAAGGAAAAATCAGCGGCCGGGACCAACGTCGGTACAAGTAGGGCCATAAGCAGAAATCTCAGTGGATTTTTCATGCTCTAGATCCCCGCGAACGGACGCGGTTCAAAGTTCGGCGAGGCGGATGTTGCGGTATTCACACTTCATCACAACGCCAGGATGGATTTGGAAACCAAGGGGGCCGGCGCCCGAGAATTTAGCGTCGGTGTATTCGGAGGCTTTTTGACCATTAATCCAGCAGGTGAAGGTGTTGCCCTTGGCCTGAATACGGAAGGTGTTCCACTCGCCTTCAGGTTTCATCAACTTCTTGGCGTCTTTGGCTTGGCCAACTTCAGGGTAGGCGGGTTTGCCGCCCGTGTAGAATGAGCCCGACATGTCCACGCGCAAGCTGCCCGAGATGCCAAGCTGGAGCTGAATTTTTGGGCTGCGCATTTCTAGGCCCGTGTCGACGCCACGATCGGTGGTGGATTTCCAGCGCACATCGAATTCGATCACAAAGTCTTGGTAAGATTTTTCCGTCCACAGATAATTCCCTTTTTTGGCGGCGTCATTTTCGCCGATCAGGATGCCGTTTTCGGCCCGCCAAAATCCGGCGGATTCTGCGGCCTTGAAATGGGTGAGGTCTTTGCCGTTAAATAGCGGCGCGAGCTGGGGTTCGGCGGCATTCGTCGTAAAGGCGGAGCCGAAGGTGAGCGCTAAGGCGAGGGCGAGGGTGGGGGAGGGGTATTTCATCGAGGTGAAATCTAGGCGGATTAAATCGCGGGTGGAAATAGGAATGTGGCGCAAATTTTCAATGCCTTCGCGTTCGAAGACCTAAATCGAAGTGATGCTATAACCTAATCTATTATTGGCCGATATTTTTAAATTTTGTGAGTTCGCTTTTAAATTGAAGCAATGACGCGCGGGGTACCAGGCACTTCGGATTGACGGGTGATGCAGTATATCAAGTTTTTGATGATGATATACGATAAGGACCCAGCGAACCACAACGTAACCTTGGGCTACGTGCTGGGTGCTTTAGGGGTGTTCATTTTCGCGATGACCTTACCCATGACCAGACTGGCCGTCGGCGATAACCTCCATCCGCAATTGAGCCCATTTTTTGTGACGGCGGGGCGCGCGGCTGTGGCTGGGTTATTGAGTGCCGCTTATCTTTTTTTGCGGCGTTGTCCGGTGCCGCCGCGTGCTTTATGGCGCACCTTGGGGCTGAGCGCGGCGGGTACGGTGATAGGTTTTCCCTTGGGGATAGCGATGGCCTTGCGCGAAGTCCCCTCCATGCACGCTGCGGTGGTGACCGGGCTTTTGCCGTTAGCGACGGCGATCGCCGGAGCGATCACGACCAAGAAACGGCATTCACTCGGCTTCTGGCTTTGCGCGATCCTTGGCTGTGCCTTGGTGATTGTCTTCGCTTACCATCAAGGAGGGGGTCGGCTGGTCGGGGCGGATGGATGGCTCTTATTTTCGATCATTTCGGCCGCCATCGGTTACGTCGCCGGCGCGCGCGCTTCAACTCAACTTTCTTCCCCGCAGGTAATCAGCTGGGTGTTGGTCGGTTCGTTGCCCCTGACTTTACCTTTGATGCTATTTTTTTGGCCCCATGCTCGTATTGAGGCGCCGGCTTGGATTGGGTTTGGCTACGTCTCGTTGTTTTCCATGTGGATCGGATTTTTCGCGTGGTACCGCGGCTTGGTCCTCGGCGGCGTGGTCCGTGTCAGCCAAGTGCAACTGTTACAGCCGTTTTTAGCGTTGTTGTTGGCGGCTCCCATTCTGGGCGAACGCCTCGATCCCCTGACGCTCGGATTTTCGCTTGTGATTCTGGTCGTTGTCGCAGTCGGTCGATGGCTGCCCTGAAACAAAACTTGCGACCTTTTTAGGGTCGCAAGTAGGGCGGGCTGAGGTGCCCTCGCGGGCTCTAGGACGTTTATCTCGTAGCGTTACGGCAACTCTTTGATTCGGATGTTGCGGTACCACACGGGGGCTTGCGCTTTGCCGTGAAGGCCTTGCAGGCCGATGGGACCGTTGCGGCCGTAATCTTTCAGCGCTTTGGCGAATTTGTTTTTGGTGCCGTCAGGATTTTTGTGGGCCTCGGTCCAGGTGTTCAAATCGACGTTGAAGACTTCCTCGCCGTTGAAGATGAGCGCAACGTGGCTGTCCTGGCAGGTGATGGTGTAGTGGTTCCACTCGCCGACCGGTTTGGCCATGTTCTTCGAGGGCGGCTGCGCATTATAAATCGCACCGACCATGCCGTAGAGCGCCCCGTCTTGGCTTTCGTGCACTTGGATTTCGAGGGCAGCGAGCACGTCTTTAATGTTGCTGGAGTGCAGGAAGACGCCGCTGTTGGACTCTTTGGCGACTTTGAACTCCAAATCCAACATGAAATTAGCGTAGGACTTTTTGGTCCAAAGCGTCTCGTGGTTTTTGGCCATGAGCACACCGCTCTCCACGACCCAGTCGCCGGGATGGGTCACAGCGTTGGACAGATCAGCGGCAAATACTTCAGCCCAACCCGTGGTGACAGGGTGAGCTTTAGGGGCGGCGGACAGTGCAAGGGCAGACAGACTAAAGCCGGCGACGAACAGAAGACGGCGGCGAAGCAAGGCAAAGGGAGTTTTCATAATGGGAAGTGAGAGAGTATTTTTACCCAGCTATCTCTTCTCGTTCATCCCTTGAAGATCAAGGGCGATCCGCCATGGGGTTTATTATACCGCACTGCTTCGACGAAAGAACCGAACCGGCCGGCAGTGGGTTAGTTTGAATTCCACGGCTTTTCCAGCCATCTAGAATCCTCAACTGCGGAATCTAGGCTTAAGCGCATCGATAAAGTTTTTCACGGCAGGGGAGGTTTCATTTTTCAACCACAAGGCTTTCTTGATGCATTGCGGCACTCATCAAGATCTATGAAGTGCCGTAACTTTCTTCGTCACGCTTCCGCTGCCTGTCCGCGATCTAACGCATCACATCGCTTTGAAAACATGCCCAGATCCACCACCGCCCTGTGTTGCCGAATTGTAACCCGGCTGGGTTGACGAGGAGATTTTTGGACTAATCATCAGTTTTGTTACCGCTTAGCGGTTTCATTGTCTGGGGTTCACATAGAAAGCTAAGGACCGGTCGTGTAGGGGTACATGACCGGTCCACCTTTTTCCCTCAGATCGATCACTCTTAGTGACAGCTGATCCAACTTACGCTGGAACACCCAAATCGGTATTGCATCTCGAGCGAGCTATTGGTCTTTTTTCTCGATGCGTATCACCCCACTCTCGCTGCTTGGATTGGTTTTAATGAGCGTTGCTACGCTACCTGCCGCTAATCTCAAAATCTCGCACCAATTTCCTGGTGGCACCATCGAGTCTGGCGATTTTCGCGACCGGCTGTGCCGGAAATTCGCTGCTGAAATCGAGCAGGGCAGTAAGGGTGCTCTGACCGCTACGGTCTATCCCGGCTCCTCTTTGATGAAGGTGAACGCGCAGTTTAGCGCGATGCGCAAGGGCGCGCTCGACCTCACGTTGTTACCCATCGCCAACGCCGCTGGTGGTGAAGTGCCAGAGGTGAACATCGGCCTTATGCCGGGCTTGGTCACTACCTATGAACAAGGCATGGCTTGGAAAAACGCCCCTATCGGCCGTGAATTTTCCGCACTCCTGGCTGAGAAAGGCGTGATCATCGTCAGTTGGATCTGGCAGGCGGGCGGAGTCGCAAGTCGCACCAAAGCCATTATCGAACCGGCCGATGCTAAAGGTATGAAAATTCGTGGCGGTAGTCGCGAAATGGATCTCGCTCTCAAGGCGGCCGGCGCCGCCGTGGTCTCCCTTCCGTCGAACGAAATTTACGCCGGTATGCAAACGGGAGCGCTCGATGCTGCGCTCACCTCCTCGACCAGTCTCATCTCGTTTCACTTAGAGGAAAACGCAAAACATCTCACCACCGGCCGCGGCCAAGCGTATTGGTTTATGTTTGAACCGCTGATGATCTCCAAAACGATTTTTGAGGCGCTGCCCAAGGATCAACAAGACTTGATTCTGAAGGTCGGATCTGAACTAGAAGCGTTCGCTGTCGAGGCGGCTAAAGCTGACGATAAGATCGTCGCCGAAGTTTACGCCAAGGCCGGAGCGAAAGTTTATGACTTGAGCGCCGAGACCGTGGCGCGCTGGCGGGAAATCGCTCGCGGCACTTCATGGAAAGATTATGCGGAAAAAGGCCCCCGCTTCGCGAAGCTCATCCAGCTCGCGGAGGCCGTGAAATGACGGGGCCCGCGGCAGTTCCCGTTGAAGGGCTGTCTGTGTCGGGTCGCCTCGCTTCGATGGTCCGCCTTCTAGCCTCGCTCAATCGCGTCATCCTCATCGCCTCCATGGGGGCACTCGTGCTGGCCGCTCTCATCCTTTCTACCGGCGTTGTCTTGCGATATTTTTTTCAGACTGCGACCGACTGGCAGGATGAAGCAGCGGTATTTCTTCTGGTGGGGGCCACGTTTCTGTGCGGCGCACACGTCCAGTCCCTTGGCGGACACGTCGCCATCGACGCACTAAGTAGCGTACTCTCCGCTCGAGTTAATCACCTGCGCCGAGTTCTCGTTGACGCGGTGTCGGCCGCCTTTTGCGCTTTCTTCGCTTGGAAATCATGGACCTTGTGTCACGAGGCTTGGGCGGAAAAACAAACGACCTCCTCCACCTGGGCGCCACCGCTGTGGATTCCTTATTCGCTGATGGCGGCCGGCATGACGCTGCTCACCTTGCAACTCGCACTGTTAATCTTGGTGCGGCTTAACCGCGAAAGGACTTAAAAATGAGCACCGGTGTGATTGGAATGCTGTACGCTGCGGCGACGCTAGTTGTCATGTTGATCGGCGTGCCGATCGCCTTCGCCTTGGGATCGGTGGCTTTACTCTTTATGGCGATTTTCATGCCGGCGGCATCGCTCGATACCGTCACGCAAAACGTCTATGAGGAGATGGCGAGTATCACCTTACTTTCGATCCCACTTTTTATTATGAAGGGCGCAGCGATTGGCAAATCGCGCGCTGGGGCCGACCTGTACTCGGCGATCCATGCCTGGTTACACCGAGTGCCGGGCGGGCTCGGGATCGCGAACGTGTTCGCCTGCGCGCTCTTCGCCGCCATGGCGGGTTCCAGCCCGGCCACCTGCTCGGCGATCGGCAGTGCGGGCATTCCGGAAATGCGTCGTCGTGGCTACTCGCCTGGTTTCGCCGCGGGTATCATCGCCGCGGGCGGCACCCTAGGCATTCTTCTGCCGCCATCGATTACGATGATTCTGTATGCCGTCGCCGCGGAGCAGTCGCTCGGTCGTCTCTTTCTGGCGGGCATCGGACCCGGGGTGTTGTTAGTGGCGTTATTTTCCGCTTATGCGGCCTGGCGTTTTCGTTTTGAATACCGCGCAGCGCATGCCGCCCACGCGCAAACGGGTGCAACCTCAGCCCACCTTGAGCGTGAGGAATTTACGCTGGCCCAAAAATTTAGCAGGCTGCCGCGGGTGGCGCCGTTTGTCGTGCTGCTGACCGGTGTGATGGTGGCACTTTATGGGGGCTACGCGACGCCCTCGGAAACCGCGGGACTCGGTGCGGTGTTGGCGCTGGCACTGGTTGCGGTGGTTTACCGACTTTGGCGTCCCTCTGAAATCGCACCCATGCTCTCGAGTACACTCAAGGAATCGACGATGCTCATGTTCATCATCGGTATGTCCCTATTGTACGCGTACGTGATGAGCTACCTTCATATCAGCCAGTCCGCGGCAGAGTGGGTGGTGAGTCTGCATCTTTCGCGTTGGGTGCTGTTGACGACGATTTTACTCATGGTGGTTGTCCTCGGGTTTTTCTTGCCGCCCGTTTCAATCATCTTGATGACCGCTCCCATTATCCTACCGCCGCTAAAGGCGGCGGGTTTTGACCTGATTTGGTTCGGCGTCGTGATGACGATCGTCATGGAAATGGGCCTGATTCATCCGCCGGTTGGTCTAAATATTTTTGTGATTAAAAACGTGGCGCCCGATATCCCGCTCGGTGAAGTCATCCGGGGTGTGCTTCCGTTCGTCGTACTGATGTTTATCGCGGTGGTATTGGTCTGCCTCTTTCCCTGGTTGGCGACCGCGCTGCCCGATTTGCTGATGCGCGCTCGATCGTAGCTTGATCATCTTCGACAGACCCTGGGCTTAAAAAAATCGCGCGCTTATGGGCGCGTTTTTTTGGCTCCCAGCGGGCTGACTGGTCGGCTGGCTGGCTGGCTGG
>Ga0114958_10003309_pt1 | contig 11578 bp, 5 predicted proteins | sample C_130208_EF_Meta_FD_89577 | JGI IMG/M metagenome (GOLD analysis project Ga0114958, IMG submission 89577) | Freshwater microbial communities from Lake Croche, Canada to study carbon cycling - C_130208_EF_MetaG | ecosystem: Environmental > Aquatic > Freshwater > Lake | place: Lake Croche, Canada... | reverse complement strand
TTGCGAAGAGGAATGTGGAACGAATTGGCAGCGGCCAGATCATACGGAAAAGGCGCGTGCACTCAACCGGTCAAAGTGATCGGTTGCGGGAGGGTTCTCGTATCGTTCCTGGAAAATCATGAAGCGGCGGTAGGCCGATGGCACCACAGAGGCGGTTTTGGGTGGAGTCCGAAAAGCTCGAATTCCACCCGCATCGGTCGTGTTGATCGGGTTTGTAAGGGATTGAAAGGCTGCCGATCAAGACGAATCTTCCAAACGCACTTTGCCTCAGAGCCTGCGCTCCGAGATTTCCTCGGTGATGTCGGCGACGAACTGCTCGATCGAGCGGGTGCCGAGGTCTTCGCGGTCACGGTGGCGGACTGAGACGGTGCCTTCATCGACCTCCTTCTGGCCGAGCACCAGCATGTAGGGAACGCGGTCGAGACGGGCGAGGCGGATCTTGGCTCCGAGCTTCTCGTTGTCGCGGTCCACGGTCACGCGCACTCCGGCATCGGCCAGCTTGGCGGCAACGGCTTCGGCGGCTTCGAGGGTCTTTTCCGAAATCGGAAGTACGCGGACCTGCTCCGGCGCGAGCCAGGCGGGGAACTTGCCTTCGAAGTGCTCGATCAGCAGGCCGGTGAAACGTTCCAGCGAACCGAACGGCGCACGGTGGATCATCACCGGGCAGTGGGCTTGATTATCCGCGCCGATGTATTCCAGCTTGAAGCGCTCGGGCAGGTTGTAGTCCACCTGCACCGTGCCGAGCTGCCATTCGCGACCGATTACATCCCGAACCACGAAGTCGATCTTCGGTCCGTAGAAAGCTGCCTCGCCAGGCTCCTCGCTGTATTCGACCCCGAGGGTCTGGACGGCGGCACGCAGGGCGTCCTCCGCCTTGTCCCAGTTCTCGGGCGAACCGACGTATTTGGTGCTGTCTGGGTCGCGCAGTGAAAGGCGGACGCGGTAGTCGTTCATGCCGAGTGTGCCGAGCACCGTCTTCACCAGCTCAAGGCAGCTCTTCACTTCCGCTGCCACCTGATCCGGGGTGCAGAAAAGATGGGCGTCGTCCTGCGTGAAACCGCGGACGCGGGTCATGCCGCCAAGCTCGCCGGACTGCTCCCAGCGGTAAACCGTGCCGAACTCGGCGAGGCGCACCGGCAGATCGCGATACGAGTGATGCTCGCTCGCATAGATCTTGATGTGGTGCGGGCAGTTCATCGGCTTGAGCATGTAGCCTTCGTAGTCGCCGTTGTTCAGACCATTGAGAAGCTGGCTGCACGTCGCGTTTTCGTCGGAGAGCTTCTTCAATACGTCGCGCTCGGCGATCGGCGGATACTGGCTTTCCTGATAGTAGGGGAAATGGCCGCTGGTGCGGTAGAGATCGAGCTTGCCGATGTGCGGCGTGAAGACCTGCGAGTAACCCTGCTTGTCGAGTTCCTTGGTGATGAAGTCCTGGAGCGAGCGACGGACCAGCGCGCCTTTCGGCTTCCAGAGGATCAGACCCTGGCCGACGGCTTCGTCGATGTGGAAAAGCTGCAACTCGCGGCCGAGACGGCGGTGGTCGCGCTTCTTTGCTTCCTCCAGCCGGTTGAGGTGCTCTTCAAGAAGCTCCTTCGACTCAAAGGCCGTTCCATAAAGCCGCTGGAGCTGGCCCTTCGATTCGTCGCCGAGGTAGAACGACGAGGAAACCGACATCAGTTTCACGTTCTTGCACTTCCCCGAGTAGCCGACGTGCGGGCCGGCGCAAAGGTCGATGAACTCGCCGTTTTGGAAGCACGAGATCTCCTCGCCTTCGGGGATCTTGTCGATCAGGTCGAGCTTGAAGCGGCTCGGGTTGCCCGGTCGCTCCGAAAGCCCACCGAGCCGACCGCTTTCCGCCATCGCCTTCGCTTCCTCACGGGTCAGCACCCGGCGTTCGAACTTTTGGTTCTCCTTCGAAATCTTCTTTATCTCCGCCTCGACCTTCTCGAAGTCGTCCGGAGTGATCCGATGCGCCATGTCGAAATCATAGTAGAAGCCGCTATCAATCGGCGGGCCGTAGGCGAATTGGGCGTCCGGCCAGATCCGCAGGATGGCGGTGGCCATCACGTGGGCACACGAGTGGCGCAGGCGCTCCAGCTCCGTCATCTGCTGGCGCTCATCAAGGGTCTTCCGTTCGGCGGACATGGGACCGGGAGAAAACTAGGCCGGGCGCTGGTTTTCAATGGCAAAACGCTGCCGATGGAAAACACTCCACGCACAGATCCATCATGCCCGCGAAAAAATCTTCCCGAAGAAAGAAGGCAGCAGCCACCCCAGCGATCTCCGCCAGCGACTGGCGCACCACGGATCAGGACGAAATCCAGCGCCGCGTTCAGCGTGCCATCGACGAGAAACACGCCGTCTCCAATCTTTGCCCGCAGCATCCCATCTTCTCCACCTTCGCGGTGAAGTCACCCAGTGGCATGCACTACCAAGTCGAAATCCGCGACCTGAAAGACCGCGCGTTTTCCTGCACCTGCCCCGATTTCCGCACCGCGGGTCTCGGCACCTGCAAGCACGTCGAAGCCACCCTGATCTGGCTGAAACGACGCTTCAAAGGTGATTTCCGTCTCGCGGAGAAATCAGGCTCCACTGTCATCCACATCGTCCCCGGCGGCGACACGCTGCGCATCGAGCGAAATTCCTTCGCGCTTCCAAAATCCCTCCTCTCGCACTTCGATCCCACCGGTCGCCTGCTCGACGAGCCCGACCCGATCTTCGAAAAACTCAGCCGCCATCCCAAGCTCCGCATCTCGCAGGACGTCGCCCCCTTTCTCGAATCCCGCCGCCGCGTTGCGGAGCGCATCACCCTCCGCCGCGATTACGAGACCGGTGTCGTCGCCGGACGTCATCCGGAAAATGTCACCCTCTGCCCCCTCTATCCCTATCAGCGCGAGGGCATGCTCCACCTCGCTTTTGCCGAGCGCGCCCTGCTGGCCGATGAAATGGGCCTCGGCAAAACCATCCAGGCCATCGCCGCCTGCGCCCTGCTTCACCATTTGGGAAAAGCGACGCGCGTGCTCATCGTCACCCCCGCCTCGCTCAAGGCCGAGTGGGAGGAGCAGATCCGGAAATTCACCACGCTCACCCAGCGCATCATCTACGGTGCGCGCTCTGTCCGTGCGCAGTACTATGCCGATGAAACCCCACCGTTCTTCAACATCGTCAACTACGAGCAGGTCGTCTCCGACAGCCTCGACATCAATGCCCGGCTGAAGCCCGACATCGTCGTGCTCGACGAAGCCCAGCGCATCAAGAACTGGGCCACCAAGACCGCCCAAGCCATCAAGCGCCTCCAATCCCGCTACGCCTTCGTCCTCACCGGCACCCCGATCGAGAACCGCATCGATGAACTCTACTCCATCGTCGATTTTCTCGATCCCTCGTTGCTAGGACCCTTGTTTCGCTTCAACCGCGAGTTCTATCACTTCGATGAAAAGGGCCGCCCGTCGGACTATCAGAACCTCCCGGCTCTCCGCGAGCGTATCAGGCCCATCCTCCTCCGTCGGCGCAAGCATCACGTCGAAACCGAGCTCCCCACCCGCACCGATCGCAACCATTTCGTCAAACTCACGCCCGATATGCAGGTCGAGTACGACGAGACCAAGCAACAGGTCTCCCAACTCGTCCAGAAATCCCTCAAGCGACCGCTGACGAAAAAGGAATCCGACATCATGATGATCCTCCTCGGCATCATGCGGATGATCTGCGACTCGCCCTCCATCATCAAGAATCGCGAATGCCAGGACTGCCCGAAACTCGACGAACTTGCCCGCGTTCTCGACGAGTGCCTTTCCGATCCAGATGTGAAAGTCATCATCTTCTCCGAGTGGGAAGGCATGCTGAAAAAGGTTCGCGACTGGGCAAACAGAAACTCCATCGGCTACGCCTGGCACACCGGCAGCGTTCCTCAGCAGAAACGGCGCGGCGAGATTCTCGCCTTCCGAAATGATCCCCATTGCCGCCTCTTCCTCAGCACCGACTCCGGTGGTGTCGGCCTCAATCTCCAGCACGCCAGCGTTGTCATCAACTGCGACCTCCCCTGGAACCCGGCCCGCCTCGAACAACGCATCGCCCGCGCCTGGCGAAAGCACCAAACCCGCCCCGTCACCGTCGTCAACCTCATCGCCGAAAACACCCTCGAACACGCGATGCTCGAAACCCTCGCCAACAAGATGACCCTGGCGGAAGGCGTCCTCGACGGCACCGAGAAATCCCTTTCCGAAGCCAAGCTTAAACGCGGTCGCGATGCCAACATCGCCCGCCTCCAGCAAATCCTCAGCATCGCTCCGGAAGGCCAGCCACCCCAGAAACTCCCGCCCGCCGATCCATCCCTCCATTTCGCCGAGCGCACCAAGGAAGTTCTCGGAGCAAACCTCATCCACTGCCAGGAAGCCATCCTCCCCGGCGACGCCACCCCGGTCCTCCTCACGGTCCTGCGCGATCTCACCCGCGCCGCCGCCGTCGCGGTCCTTTTCCACCAAACTGATTGGCGCGGCAACATCCCGAAGCTCCAGATCATCGGCGAGTCCACTTGGGTTGCGATCCAGCAACTCGCCGCAACTGGCCTCCTCACGCTCAACACGAGAGCCACCCGCCACCTCACCGGCGAGGCCCCGCCTCCAAAACCCGCCCTCACCCCCGAGCAACTCCAACGCATCCACGACCTCCGAGCCTTCGCTGCCAAAAAGCAAAAAGTCGCCCGACTCCTCATCGAATCCGACCTCGCCGAAGAAGCCGAGCCGCATCAAAAGGCGGCGGACAAGGCGCTGGTAGAGGCAGAGCGGATCGAATTGGGCGATGCAGCTACGATATAATACACGCCCTGACGAAACTCGACTTTCGTTCCAGCCTTCTTCACTCTCCAGCCATGCCTCGGCCATCTCCCTTAAATGACGCTACTCCCGGAGCGAAATGGTGGCGCGTGGACTTTCACGCCCACACACCTTTCTCGACCGACGCTTATCTGGGTGCAAACGATGTGACCCATCGGGAATGGCTGTTGGCGCACATGACGGCGGAAATTGATGCGGTCGTCATCAGTGACCACAACGGCGGCGGCTGGATTGATGGCTTGAAAGCTGAGTTGATGAACCTGCGCGAGCAATCTCTGGAGGGATTCCGTGAGATCGCTCTGTTTCCTGGCGTCGAGATAACGACTTCCCAGAATGTTCATCTGCTGGTGATTCTGGATCCGTCTTCGCCGGCATCCGATATCAGCCGGATTCTTCAAGTTGCCCGATTTCGTGGCCAAGAAGGAAGTCACGAGTTGGCGGCAGAGTCCGGAACAGTTCCGTTCGTAGAGGATCTTCAGGCACAGGGGATTGCTTGCCTTGTCATTGCTGCCCATGTCAATGGTGCAAAAGGCCTACTCAAAGAGGCAGAACGGACAAATGATTCAGGAGCTTCGGAAATCGAAGCTGCGGTGCCCTTCGAAACTCGGCAAAGGACGCTCCGCCATCCGCTCGTATTCGCATTGGAATGCCATCACGCTCGTTCGGAGGACTGGGATTTACGGAACTACGCGCTTGGCGACAAGGGATTCGCCACAGTCTATGGATCGGATTCCCATGCAGTGGAAGAAATTGGCAGGCGGACGACATGGATCAGGATGCAATCCCCGACTCTGGATGGGCTGCGCGTGGCTTTGTTGGATGGAGAGACGTCCGTGAAAGAATACAAGCAAGGCGAGGCCGATCCCGGACCGAACAGCCCTTACTTCATTGAGCGTATTGCCATCTCTGGAACAAAGTTCATCGGACGCCGCCAGCTGCAGGAGATCAAACTAAACCCTTCCTTCAACGCGATCATTGGCGGCCGGGGAACCGGGAAGTCCAGCATCCTTGAGCTTGTGCGCACTGCGACCAAACGAGGCGCGGTGTTTTCCCGAGAAGAATCGGACTATGCGAGAAACTATCGGGATTTGATTCGGGAGATCACCGTCGATAACGGGAACCTCAACCCGGCGGTGGAGGTTGATTACCGCCAGCATGGGCGAACCTTCCGCATGAGGTGGCAGTCATCTACCCAGTCATTCGAACTCTTCACGCTGGAGGCGGACGGAACGCTAGTAGGCGTTGTCGAGCAAGGCATTTGGAGCGAGCGATTTCCCCTAAGGATCTTCAGTCAAAAGCAACTGTATGCGTTCAAGGAGCGTACCGCACCGCTCCTTTCGGAGATTGATTCAACTCAGGAAGTAAGTGGGCCTGACTGGGCGCGTGACTGGGAAAATTCAGTTGCCGGATTTGTGCAACTTTCTACCCATATTCAGCAACTCGATGGCGAGGTTCGGGAATGGGAATCCATCAAAGCGAAAATGACCGATCTCGACCGCCAGATCGAGGTGCTTGAAAAGGCAGGTCACAAACAGGTTCTACGCGAACTCTCAATCCGCCGCCGCCAGCATGGAGAAGTGGATCGATGGGAGGAGGTGTTTGAATCGCTGCCCTCCGACTTGGAAGAATTGGCAAGCAGGATGGCAATTCCGGCTCTGGGTTTGTCGCGGATGCCAGCCGATGACGAAACCAAAAACAACGATTCGGCAGAAGTCGTTTTGGAGGAAAAGGCGCTGCAAATCAAAACAGGACTCGATGCAAACGCCGCGAATCTGATGGAGATGGCCAAGACCCTCCGTGAGCGAATCGTCCGGTGGCAGGAAGAGCTCCGGGCTTCCGAGTGGGAGGCACATCGCACCCGTAGCGAAGAGTCCTACCAGAAATTGATCGAAAGCCTTCAGGGAACCGGTCAGGCGAAACCCGAGCAATACGGTGAATTGGTTCAGACCCGGCAGTTGCTGAGAAAACGGTTGGACGGCATCACCGCGAAGAGGGACATGCTTCGGAAATTAAAGGATGAACGCGACACCTACTATGTTTCTCTGCGGGAGAGGCGCTCCCTCATTTCTGGAAAGCGCCATGAATTCCTAGAGAGTCTCTTCACTGCGGGTTCGAATTTGCGAGCATCCCTGATCCGTTGCGGCGATGTTGAGCAGGGCATTCAAGATCTCAGATCGCTCCTTTCCCGCGAAGGAAACGTGGCTCGCGATGAGTTCGATAGTTTTGCCGAATATTTATCGGTAGCCACGAACGACGAAGACCGTTTGGACCGGATTCATCGCCTGAAGGTCAAAATGCTGCATATTGCAAAAGTCGGGCAGGATGCGGGCGAAGATCTGCCTGTTCGCATCCGCGTTCCGTTTGCCACGCACATGGCAGCTCGCACGGCAGAGGACAAAGCGCGACTTTTAGCATGGTTTCCGCCAGATCTGCTGAAGCTGCGTTATCGCAAGGAGAGTGGGGGTGCCTTCAGAGATCTCGAAAAAGGGTCTCCCGGCCAAGTCGCAGCAGCGGTGCTTGCATTTCTACTGGCCTACGGAGACGAGCCCATCCTGCTCGACCAACCGGAGGACGATTTGGACAATCGCCTGATTTACGACCTGATCGTCAAGGAGATCCAAACGAACAAACTGCGTCGGCAGCTTTTGATCATTACTCATAACCCAAACATTGTAGTAAATGGGAATGCGGATCTAGTGATACCTATCGAAGAGCAGTCCGGTCTCGCTACCATCCCAGTGTCCGGAGCACTGCAGGAGCCTGCGGTTCGCAAGGCAGTCTGCGACATCATGGAAGGTGGTCGTCAGGCGCTGGAGCGTCGTTTCCGAAGAATCGTTTCGTAAATTTTGCGCCATGTTTGAGACCCCCGAAGAGCTTACAGATCGCATCCGCCTGCCGGAGGATTCCCTCATTGAATTCAAAGTCGTCACCGCGACAAAGAAGGGAATCGCGGCCCCGCACCCCGACAGCGTGGCTCAGGAGCTGGCGGCCTTCGCCAATTCCGCCAAAGGTGGGGTCCTCGTGATTGGAGTGGATGACAAGTCGCGGGAGATTGTCGGATTGACCCAAGAGGAAGCGGAAGGAGCCGAACTGACGATCCGGAATCTGCTGAACGACTCATTGAAGCCCGCGCTATCCGCAACGATAACATTTCTGGAAATTCCGGACTCATTGGGGACTTCGCGGCTCCTTCTTCGAGTCGATGTTCCACGAAGCCTTTTTGTCCACAAAGCCCCCGGCGGCTACTTCGAACGCATCGGCAGCTCAAAGAGAGAAATGACGCCCCAAGCTCTGGAAAGGCTTATGCAACAGCGCAGTCAAAGCCGCCTCCTGCTTTTTGACGAGCAACCCGTACCAAGCACGACACCCGAAACTCTGGACAAGGAACTGGCTCACCGTTTCGTTGCGGACTCCGAGGAGCCGTCCATCGAGCTTCTAAGGAAGATGGGAGTCCTTTGTCTAAGCGTGAATGACGATCTCGCTTGTAGCGTGGCTGGTGTTTTGGTCGGTACCATGCGGCCCGACCAATGGCTTCACAGCGGAGCATGCATCGAGGCAGTACAATATGCGGGGACGGAACTAGATTCCGACCAGCAAGTGACGTCGCGTCGCATCGTCGGTCCCATTGACCGCCAGATTTTGGAATCATTTGAATTTGTTCGTGGATCAATGCTCCGTACGGCGACGAAGGAGCCAGCGCGTATCGAACGGCCATCTTTCAGTGAACGTGCGGTCTTCGAAGGAATTGTGAATGCCGTCGTACATCGGGACTATTCGATGGCTGGGGCGAAAATCCGGATTTTCATCTTCCGGGACCGATTGGAGATTTTCTCGCCGGGAGCCCTGCCAAACACTCTAACCATCGAAACTTTGCCGCACCGCCAATACACACGAAATGAAACATTGGTGAGTCTGCTTGGCAGATTGACCTTCGAGATCGATGCTCCGGACGCGCCGATCCGGCGAGGCCGATTCATGGAAGCCAGGGGCGAAGGGGTCCCCATCATTTTTCGCGAAGCTCAAAAACTCGGCACCTCAAAACCGGTGTACGAGCTTTTCGACGATCAGGAGCTGAAACTAACCATTTTTGCGCAAGCAAACGGATGATTAACCCCAGCCGGCGAGAAGTGGAATTGCGGTGCTGAGAGACAGGCATCCGATCACTGACATCTACCATGTCCCGCCTTCGCCAGATCGACTCCGAACTCCTCGCTCTGGAGGCGAGGCGGGAGGAGTTGATTCGCGAGCGGGAGAAGTTGGTGGCAGAGAAGCGCCCTGATGTAGTTGCTGTAGGGTCGCTTTCCTCCGCCGAGAAAATCGCCCTCTTCCTCTCCCTCTTCCGTTGTCGGGAGGACGTCTATCCGAGGCTCTGGGAGAATCCGAAAACTGGCATGAAGGGATACTCTCCCGTGTGCCGGAATGAATGGTTTCGCGGGGTTTGTGAGAAGCCTCGAGTGAAATGTTCGGAGTGCTTGCATCAGGCTTTTCCGCCGTTCGATGAAGTAGCGGCGCGTGACCATCTCACCGGGAAGAGTGTGATTGGCACGTATGCGATCCGAGAGAACAACACTTGTGTTTTTCTCGCGGCGGATTTCGATGGCGCAGGATGGAAAGAGGACGTCATCGCCTATCGCGACGTGGCGCGGGAATTGGGCATTGAGGTTGCGATCGAGCGCTCGCGTTCAGGCGATGGCGGGCACGCTTGGATCTTTTTCAGTGAACCAGTTTCCGCACTGATGGCCCGGCGGTTGGGGACCTTGATCGTAGCAAAAGCCTCCTCGCTCCATCCGGCCATGGGGCTTTCCTCATATGATCGCTTCTTTCCGAATCAGGATGCTCTTCCGGCGGGCGGATTTGGAAATCTGATCGCGTTACCCCTTCAAGCGAAGCCGAGGGAGCTAGGGAACTCCCTGTTTCTCGATGAGGACCTCGTGCCATTTCCTGATCAGTGGACATATTTGGCGGAGGTGCGCCGTGTCAGCCCGGAGCAACTGGATGAACTCGTCGAGCGGACACTGATGCACGGCGCGGACACGATTTCCGGGGCAGAGCCATTGCCTCGGTTTGAGGATCGTGTGCTTGATCTCATTCCAGAGGCAGTGACTAGAGGTTGCTTTAGCGGAACGGCAACTGTGATCCGTCACGCACAGATTGAAATACCCACCGAAGGAATCCCGGCCTCACTTGTTGCTGCTCTGAAGCGTCTTGCGACGCTGGCGAATCCTGTATTTTACGAGAAACAGCGCCTTCGATTTGGCACCTACAACATTCCGCGTTTCATCTTCTGCGGCGAAATCCACCCGGGCCGGATCGTTTTGCCGCCTGGCGTGGATCAATCGGTGAAGGACCTGTTTCGCAAAGCAGGTGGCAAGGTGCAGGTGGAGGATAAGCGACCTGAGGTAGATTCACGTTCATTCACCTTTCGTGGTGAACTTGGTCCTGCTCAGCAGATTGCCGTCGATGCGATGCTGGCGCATGATGATGGAGTTCTTCTGGCTCCCCCTGGCGCGGGTAAGACCGTCATGGGCTGCGCAATCATCGCGGCTCGGAATGTTTCCACGCTCATCCTTGTCCACCGAAAGCCGCTGTTGGAGCAATGGCGCTCAAGGCTCCAGGAATTTCTCGGTTTGGAAAAGGGTGAGATTGGCGTGTTGGCTCAAAACTCCGATATGCCCAAATCGGGAATCGTCATCGGAATGGTTCAAACACTGGTGAAATCTGCTTCACCCGCTGCTTTGTTGAGAGCATTCCCTCAGGTCATTATTGATGAATGCCATCACGTTCCTGCTGCTTCGTTTGAAGCGGTATTAAAAGAGTCATGTGCGAGGTTTCTTTTGGGATTGACCGCGACTCCAAATCGCAAGGATGGTTTGCAGAAGATCCTGTTTCTGCAATGCGGTCCGATCCGGCATAAGATGGAATCGGATAGGAACTCGGGAATCGCGCGAAAGCTCATCATTCGGGACATCCAGCTCGGGCTTCCACCTGAAAACACCCGCATGCCGATCCATCAGGTCTGGGACATGCTGATCGCCCATGAAGGGCGAAATCGGCAGATCGTGTCGGACATCGCCGAATCCCTGTCGGCTTCGAGAAACTGCGCGGTGCTAAGTGACAGGAAAGAGCACTTGGGCATGCTCGAAAATCTTCTGGGCGAACTTAATCCGCAATTCGCAGGACGTATCCATCGCCTCGATGGTGCCATGGGAAAGAAGTCGCGTGCTGCAGTTTTCGAGGCGATCGACCAGGATGCTTCGACGGGCCAGGGCTTTGCTCTTCTCGCGACGTCTTCGCTTCTCGGCGAAGGCTTTGATTTGCCGCAGCTCGACACACTTTTTCTGACACTGCCGATTTCATTCAAAGGGCGCTTGGTTCAATACGCTGGTAGGCTCGACAGGTCGTGGCCGGGGAAATCCGAAGTTCGCATCTATGATTACGTCGAGCCGGAGCATCCGCTCACCGCATCCATGTTTCGCAAGCGAATGACGGCCTACCGAAGCATGGGCTATGAAGTCAGTTTGGATGATGAGATGAACGAGTGAGGATTTCTCGCGTCCCTCACTTCGCGTCCGTTGCCGAGAGGGTGATCTTCAAGGGCTTCGACTCGAAGCCGGTCCAGACGGAGAGGACCATGACCAGCTTGTCGGCCTTCTACTTGGAGGTGTAGCTGACCTCAGCGGTGGTCTTGCCCATCATCTTCATGGTGCTGGAACCGCCGCGGGCCGATTCGAGGGACTTTCCGT
>Ga0114958_10003307_pt1 | contig 11582 bp, 15 predicted proteins | sample C_130208_EF_Meta_FD_89577 | JGI IMG/M metagenome (GOLD analysis project Ga0114958, IMG submission 89577) | Freshwater microbial communities from Lake Croche, Canada to study carbon cycling - C_130208_EF_MetaG | ecosystem: Environmental > Aquatic > Freshwater > Lake | place: Lake Croche, Canada... | reverse complement strand
CGAAACCGATGAGGCGATTCCTTATTGGATGGAGCCATCAACAATCCCCTACCATGACATGTGGCAGGACGATCAGTATTGGCTGCCGGGTATGCTCGAGGGCAAAACCTTCAAGGGCTACTTCCACTTTGATGAGGATAGGATGCTATCGCGCCGTCTGGAGTGGCTATCAGCCTAAGAGTGTAACTGGGGAGTGGGTACAGAGAACACACGTGCTCCGGCATCTCCTCGGTAATTTACACAGGCTTGCCGACTAGTGCTCCCACCCCAGCAGTCAGGGCCATGGCCAGCGCACCCCAGAAGGTAACGCGTACGATGGAACCAAGAAGTGGAGCACCCCCCGCGTAAGCAGAGAGAGCGCCAAGGATGGCGAGGAAAATCATGGAGCTACCCGACACCGTCCAGGCAATCCAGTTGTGAGGCACAGCAAGCACAACTAGCAACGGCATTGCGGCACCCGCAGCGAAGGTCGCCGCGGAGGCTAATGCAGCCTGCAAAGGGCGGGCACTAAGGGCTTCAGTAATTCCGAGTTCGTCACGGGCATGTGCTCCCAAGGCGTCCTTCTCCATCAGCTGCTTGGCCACTTGATCCGCAAGCCCCTGATCAAGTCCCCGCTCCACATAGATGGAGGCCAACTCCGCAAGTTCATGTTCGAAATCGGTGGCAAGTTCGATCCGTTCACGCTCCAGATCGGCCCGTTCCGTATCGGACTGCGAACTCACAGAGACATACTCTCCGGCTGCCATCGACATGGCGCCCGCTACAAGTCCGGCAACCCCAGCGACTAGCACACTGCCACGGCTAGCCTCTGCTGCCGCAACGCCGACAATCAAACTGGCTGTGGAAAGCAGTCCGTCATTTGCACCGAGGACGGCGGCGCGAAGCCATCCGACACGATGAGTGAGGTGGAACTCGGAGTGCTTCATTGCGGGGATCAGCGGGCAACCTCAGCACCCATCTTCTTCACTTCAGCTTCGTCCTTGAAGATCAGTGAAACAGAGTTCAGGCAGTAGCGGAGATGGGTAGGCGCTGGGCCGTCGTCAAAGACATGCCCCAGGTGGCCGTCGCAGCGAGCGCAGAGGATCTCGGTACGGGCCATGCCGAGCGATACATCGCGTATCTCGGTGATGTTCTCCGAGGCGAAGGGCATGTAGAAGCTGGGCCAGCCGGTGCCGGAGTTGAACTTCGAGCTGGAGGCAAAGAGCGGCAAGCCGCAGCCGGCGCAGAAATAGACCCCATCCTTGTGGTTATCCAGAAGGTTGCCGCAGAAGGGAGCCTCGGTGCCCTTGGCCCTGAGAACGCGGTAGGCGCCGGAGCCGAGCTGCTTTTCCCATTCGGCGTCCGTCTTCACGACACGGGGACTCTGGACGACTGGTCCAGGATTACCATTAGGCCCAATGAGGCGGACGGCGACGATATTGGTGTTGCCTGGGGAATTCTGTGCGGACATGCAGCAGACCATAGAAAGCAGCAGGGCCGCGGGCAAGAGATGACGGAGTTGCATGTTCAGACCATAGCACAGCAAACTGAAAAATGTCGCCCAGAGGTGCGGAGACAAGTGACCTTTTGTCTCGCGATCCTCCCGGATCAGCCATCCTCGCTCTTGGCTCGGACTGCCTGCGGCATGACTAAGCTGCGTTCCCACGCACCTTTTTACTTGTCCCTGCGATTACGACTGATGAGATCCAAGGGTGCTTTCCTCGCTTGCTCCTTGGCTACTCATAGCCGTTGCCTCGTACCTGCTCGGCTCGATTCCATTCGGTTTCATCGCCGGCCGGATTTGCGGTATCGATATCCGCACTCAAGGTAGCGGCAACATCGGGGCGACCAACGTGCTTCGCGTGCTGGGCAAGAAATGGGGCTACGCGGTCTTCTGCCTCGATTTTGTGAAAGGTTTGCTTCCCGTACTACTCGCACTTTTCTGGGGTCGCTCCATCGGGGTGAACCCCGCCAGCGCACCAGGGGCTCTAGCAGCGCTCTGTACGCTCCTAGGTCATAGTTTTCCCGTCTGGCTGGGATTCAAGGGGGGGAAAGGGATAGCCTCCTCTGCGGGAGTGATCGTCGGGCTCTTCGGAATAGGGGCCTTTCTGTTTTGCCTCGGCTCATGGCTCCTTTTCTTCAGCGTCACTCGCTATGTTTCCGTGGCTTCGATTGCGGCGGCTATTGCCGTTCCTGTATCCGTCTCCGTGCTCTATTTTATGCATCGTTCCGATTGGCTGACTCTGTTCGTAGCATGCCTCATGTGTGTGCTGGCGATCTGGCGTCACCGCTCGAATATCACCCGCCTGCGTGCAGGAACCGAGCCTCGCTTTGACAAGAAGACGGGACCAAAAAACCCATGATCAGCCCTACAGTCAGCGTTCTCGGTGCGGGGGGATGGGGAACGGCTTTGGCCATTCTTCTTGCTCGCCCAGACAGGAAAATCCCTCTCTGGGGTCATGATCCGATTCACGTGGATGACATGGTTCGTGAGGCGGTCAATACAAAGTATCTCCCAGGGGTGCAATTGCCCTCTGTTATCAAGCCTACGGCGGATCTCTCGCTGGCGGCGCAGTCCGAGATTCTCTTTCTAGCAATTCCTTCGAAATATCTGGACGGGATCGCCGCACAACTCGCTGAATTGTGCGGAGACCGCAAACCTGTTCTTGTCTCCTGCACCAAGGGAATCGAACAGGAACGTAGTCTTCTGATGAGCGAGGTGATCAGCGAACGCTTACCAGAAACTACCATCGCCGTTCTCTCCGGGCCGAACCTAGCGGGTGAAATCGCCCGTGGCATTCCGGCGGCAGGAGTCATCGGCTGTCATGATGCGCAGGCTCTGGCCACCACTCAGGCACTGTTCGCTGGAACGAGCTTCCGCGCCTACACGAGCGGTGATATCCGGGGTATCCAGTTGGGTGGTGCGCTGAAAAATATATTCGCGCTCGCTGCCGGCGTCTCCGACGGTCTCGGTCTGGGTGAAAACGCGCGGGCTGGTCTGGTTACCCGATCGCTCACCGAGATGACCCGGCTTGGCATTGCCATGGGAGGCGGCCGCGAAACCTTCGGTGGACTGAGCGGCATCGGCGACCTCATGGTCACATGCTTCAGCCCTCGCAGCCGCAACCATCAGGTGGGATTCCGTCTTGGTCAAGGGGAGTCACTCGAGTCGATCACCTCATCCATGGGTAGCATGGTGGCGGAAGGAATCCCGACCGCCATGAGTGCGCAAGCCGCCGCTCGACGTCTCTCCGTGGAGACTCCCATCATCGACGAGGTCTCAGCCCTTCTTCAGGGACTGAAAACTCCGGCAGAGGCGATGAAATCCCTAATGGGCCGTGATCTGCGCGCAGAGGGGGAGGCGCAGAACTTTTTTCTGCGGCTCCCCAGATAATCTCTCACCTGCTCGCGCGGTAGTGAAGAGGCAAAACCGATTTGCCTTGTCTCGCCGGCAGTTCGATGCGAGAGAGAGAGTCGCCCGATATCGGCGACCGTCGCAAGGTGGTGCGGATTCCGCTACCTACCCCGGCATTGAAAGCCGAAGCAGCCTCCGCCACGCCCCTTTTCGCAAGATTCCAGGGACGGGACACACAGGAGACCGCACACGGCGAGTCGCACGGGCACCAACACACAACGTAACGATAAACATACCTAGTCCTGATCCCCGTCCACACCGGCCCCGTGTCCCGTGCCGCGAATCGTGGGGATACCTTAACACAACACATATTATGTCCTCAAATTATTCCCCTAGCAATGGCCGTTCCCGCAGTGGCGGTGGTGGCGGTCGCCGTCGTTCCTCAGGATCCCAAGGTCGCTCCCAAGGCACTTTCCGGAGCGAAGACCGGCCGCGCCGCGAGCAGCAGCCAGCCAAGAAGCAAGGCTTCCTTGCCAAGCTCCTCTCCATCCTCGGACTCGGTGGCAAAAAAAAGTCTCTGGCCTCCGGAAAACCCCAACGCACTCCCCGTAGCGAGCATTCGGAGCGCCGGGAAAGTTCATCTCCCCGCCAGTCCAGGAAGCCAGAACGCATTGAAGTGACAACGCCCCGAGTCTATGTAGGCAACCTCTCTTTCGACGCGAGTGAGAGCGACCTGATGGAGCTCTTCAGCGGCGTTGGATCGGTCCAGAACGTCGAGGTTGTCTGTAACCGCGAGACACAACGCTCCAAGGGATTCGGATTCGTCACGCTTTCTTCCGTCGAGGAGGCCAAGCGCGCAGTCGATGAGCTTCACGACAAGGAATACATGGGCCGCAAGCTCGTGGTTAGCGGCGCCAAGGCCGTAGCCGAGAGCCGCAGTGAACGGTCCGAGCGCCGCGATACGGTGGGAGCTTCGGAAGCTTCCACGGAGTCCGAGGCCGCAGCGGCCTAGTTGCTTTTTCGGTTCTACTATCGGTTCCCGTTTCCGTGCTTCCTGCGGAAACAATTCTTATTGCCGGCCCCACTGGGGCCGGCAAAACCGATCTCTCCCTCCGGCTTGCCGGAGACCTTCACGGTGAGATCGTCGTCGCTGACGCGTTCCAGATCTATGCAGGTCTCCCTATCCTGACAGCGCAGCCATCGTCGGCCGCGTGCGGGCGGATTCCCCATCATCTCATCGGATCAGTCGATCCGGCAGAGGCTTATGACGCGGGACGCTATCTGCGTGAGGCGCTACCCATCATCCGAGATATCGCCGCCCGGGGTAAACGGCCAATCGTGGTTGGCGGAACAGGACTTTATTTCAAGGCGCTACTTGGTGGGCTTCAGGAGCTTCCGCCAGGCGACCCTTTCCTGCGCGCGGAACTACAGACCCTCCTGTTGCCGGAACTGGTCGAAAGACTTCAGGCACTCGATCCTGCCGCCGTGGGGATGATCGACCTGGTGAACCGCCGGCGTGTTGAAAGAGCTCTGGAAATCGTGTTGCTAACGGGCAAGCCGCTAGCCGCCTCGCGAAAGGAATCGCAAGGCTTCACGTCAACACCCCAGGGTGTGGGAATCTGGACCCTTCTTCTCACACGTGATCGGGAAGAGTTGAACGCCCAGATCGAGGCCAATGTGCGGACGATGTTTCATCAAGGCGTGGAGGCTGAAGTGGCTGCTCTACCCGAACAGCATGTCGGGCCAACGGCCTCGATGACACTCGGTCTCCGTGAGATCCGCTCACTCCTACGGAATGAGATCACTCAGAAAGAGGCGATCGAAGCCATCAGCGCGTCAACTCGGCGCTATGCCAAGCGGCAGATGACCTGGTTCGGCCATCAGCATGACTTTCCGAAGCTGAACCTGAGTCTTTTTTCCGATCCTGAAAAGTCTTTAGCTGAAGCCTTGAGGCTACTCAAAACACCGGGACCGGCGCATGGCAGCGGCATCCCTATTTGAGAAAACCGCCGAGCGTATCGAAAACTTTCCCAGCGCCCTGTTCGAGCGTTTTGACGTCGTTCGTCGACGGGATATTGGTTGCTGAGGGAAGCAAGCCCTGAGCCTTGCCAAGCACCTTCATTCCCTCCTGGATACCCTCCTTGAGGAGACCTTCGGCGTGCGCCGTTACAGCCGTCGTAAGGCGTGCCGAGAGATCTTCTTTCGGATGGGAAAGACTCCCGCCCAGAATCATTGGTGTCCAAAGATAGCCATCGTGTTCGTTCAGACCGAGGATCTCGCGAGCAAAGGGAATGATGTCGACGACACCCTTTGTGATGCCAACCTGAAAAGATCCCCGAAGAGATCCTTCCTTGCCCACTTCTGCCTCCCCCGTGAGCTTCAGCAGACCCCTGGATTCAATTACCACGTCGTGCCAGATGGTCTTCTCTGCGCCTCCTGCATAGGTAGCATGGGCGTCTTGGACCGGAAGGTGACGGAATTGATCGATGCCCGTGAAGAGCGCCAACTTCTCCAATGCCGGAATATCCGACAGGGTGACATCATGCGCGCTGATAGTGCCAGTGAGGGCGTGCATCCCGTCATGATCCCATGCCGCCTCGCCGTTGCCTTCCAGCGTCCCTAGCACCTTGCCTGTCAGCGCCGGCATCAGGGAGACCAGCTCCACCTGCTCCCAATGCCCTTTCAGCCGTGACTCGCTTTCATTGCTTGGAAAGCTCCCCTCCAAGCGGAGAGCACCCCCGTTGTGAAAGGAGAGATCCGCACCGGTGAGATCGAGTCCTTGGCCGGAGAGCCGGCATCGTATCGTGTCGATTGCGATGCTCAGATCAGGAAAGCGCGCGCTGACCAATCGCCCTCCATGGGCATCAAAGCGAATCTGCTTTCCCTCCGGCACCGATTCCAAGCTGGTTCCCAGAATGTTGATCGATCCACCATTCGGTTGCTCGATCAGCACATCGGCAGAGGTGCTTCGGATCCTCTCGACCACAAACTGCAAGGGGAGCCAATTTGGAAGTGAGTCGGCCCGCTCCGGAAGCGTGCTTACAGGCACGCTTTTGACCCCCGTGACAGCACCGAGATGGATCACCATCCGGGCTAGGGAAATTTCCTCAACAACCATGCTTCCCTGAAGAAGAGCCGAAAGACGTAGTCGTGCGCGCAGGCCGCTCGACTCGATACTCTTCAGCGTGGTCTCTGCGGATCCAATAGCCCGGAGGCTCTCGGAGGAGAGGCTTGTCCATCCCAGCTGGAGGGGGGTCAACTTGACTTTGACGTGAAGCTGGTCGGTGGTTTTCTTTTCGATCAGGGCACGGCATTCATCGCTCTGAACCCAGCGGAACAGCATGACTATTCCGATCCCGGCACAACACGCGATCAGCACCAGGGGGGTAATCCAGAAAAGATGGAGTTTTTTGTGACGGGAGGGAAGCATCCCATCCTTAATACACCACGGGGATCACCATGCAAAGGAACGGCTCCTTTTCGTGTGACTCTTTTACTTCTGGCTTGGCGGATGATGCCTGCTCGGAAAACATCATGTGATGGAAAAAAAAGAATCCAAACCACAGTCGGACACACGGAACCTGACCCTTCTGGGTGGCGGCCCTCTCCGGCAGCTCTCCTCACCTGAGGAGGCCGTTCTGGAAACCTTTGAAAGCCCTTCCAAGCGGGATTACGAGGTGACGTTCTCCACTCAGGAATTCACCTCCCATTGTCCTGTCACAGGCCAGCCCGATTTTGCCGAGATCATCATCCGCTACACTCCTGATCGTCGCTGTATCGAGAGCAAATCGCTCAAGCAGTACCTCGGCGCCTACCGCAACCAGGCGGTCTTTGCTGAAGGAATCACTAACAGGATCTTGGATGACATCGTCCAGGCGATCTCGCCACGTCGGGCCAAGGTGATCGGGGATTTCTTTCCGCGGGGCGGCATCGGCATCCGTGTCGAGGCAAGCTACGAGGAAAGGAAAGCCAAGACAGGGCGCCGGTGAAAGTCGTCGTTCTGCTGAGCGGCGGGATTGATTCCGTCACGTCCCTGCATGATGCGCTTCGCGCTTGCGAGGTGATAGCTGCGCTCAGTTTTGACTACGAGGCGAAACATCACGCTCGTGAGCTGCCAATGGCTGCGTGGCAATGCAACCTGCTCGGCATTTCTCATAGCATCGCACCGCTCGGATTCGTCGCAGGGGAATTCCGGTCCGATCTTCTGAGTAGCGGAGGAACTATTCCGGACGGCCACTATGAGGAGGAATCGATGAAGAGTACGGTCGTCCCTTTTCGCAACGGCATCATGCTCGCGATCGCCGCCGGATTTGCCGAGAGTCGGGGAGCGGAGGGTGTCGTCATTGCGGCCCATTCCGGGGACCATGCCATCTACCCTGATTGCCGGGAGTCGTTCATGGAGCCTATGGCACGGGCGATCCGCGAGGGAACCTATGCACGGATTGAGCTGCTCAGGCCCTTCATCGCCATGAACAAGGCGGCGATCGTCCGTCGGGGAGCGGAGCTCGGTGTCGACTTCTCCCATACCTGGTCCTGCTACAAGGGCAATGAGGTGCACTGCGGCACCTGTGGCACCTGCGTCGAACGACGCGAGGCTTTCCTGCTGGCCGGAATTCCGGATCCGACAGTTTATGCTTCCACGGAACCGCTTCCGCCAAAACCCTCGTATCTATGAGAATCTCGGAGATCTTTCACTCGATCCAGGGAGAAGGCTTGCTGCTGGGTGTACCCTCCGTCTTCATCCGCACATCGGGCTGCAACCTGCGCTGCCGCTGGTGTGATACCCCGTATGCCTCGTGGAATCCCGAGGGTGAGGAGATGAGCTTGGAGGAGATCCTTCGGCAGGTTCGAGGCTATGACTGCCAGCATGTCGTGCTCACTGGCGGGGAGCCGATGGTGGCGGCGGGCATCCGGGAGCTGGCCGCTGCACTCCGCGCTGAGGGTAAGCACATCACAATTGAGACTGCGGCGACAATTCCTCCCGATGTCGACGGAATGGGAGTGGTGTTTGATTTAGGCTCTTTGAGTCCCAAGCTTGCTAACTCCACTCCTGATGCGGAAGTCGCCGGTCCTTGGAAAGAGCGCCATGAGAAGACCAGACTCCAGCCGGATGTGATCCGCAAGTGGTTGGAGGCCGGTTCGTGCCAGCTGAAGTTCGTTGTTTCTCAAGTCGAGGATCTCCCGGAAATCGAGGAGTTGCTCAATGAGGTGGGCGCTGTTCCCGGATTCACTCGGGATCGTGTCCTGCTCATGCCCGAAGGAACCGATGTCGAGACCCTGCGTCAGAAAGGGCCATTGCTTGCCGAGATGTGTCTCGAACATGGATTCCGTTTTGCGCCGCGAATTCACATTGAGCTCTTCGGCAACACCCGTGGGACTTAGATCTCCTAGGAAAACGCATGACATCGGGGTTTGAAAATTTCTCTGACCTGCTACAGTTCTTACTTCATGCAAGCGCTACGACTCATTCTTCTCATGGCCATGATGGTCGGCGTTCTCAACGCCGAGAGCTCGATTATTGTGGATAATCAGACAGGCAGGGTTCTTGAGGATATCGGTGAGAACAGGAAGCTGCCCACCGCCAGCCTGACGAAACTGGCGCTTGCGATGGTGACCATCGACTGGTCCCAGATCAAGAAAGGGAACCTGGATGAAACCGCCATTGTTCCCGAGCAGGCCATCACTTCCACCGGCGGAATCAATCCCCTCGGTCTCCAGGCCGGAGATGTACTGACGCTCCGCGATCTACTCTATTGCTGCCTACTGGCCTCCGACAACGTGGCGGCCGTCACGCTGGCCGATCATATCGGACGTAACCTGCCTAATCCCACCGGCCTTGATCCCGTGGGCAATACGGTGGCCAACATGAATGCACTCGCCCGTCAGCTCGGGATGCGGCACACCCTCTTCCTGAATCCCCACGGTCTGGATACACCCGAGGGCCAAGCTCGTCCCTACTCCACCGCTGCGGATCTGGCGAGGCTCACCCGCTATGGCTATTCCAAATCGGGTCTCGCGTTCTATGTCTCCCAGACCTCACGTGAGATCCATATCCAGCGCGGTGCAACAAATCTCGCCTTTCAGATCACCAACACCAACAAGCTGCTCGGCACCGACCACATCGACGGGGTGAAGACCGGCCGCACCTCGAGTGCCGGCGACTGCATCATCCTGACTTCCGAGCATACACCCGACGTGGTTCATCAGGGTGACACCATCCTGACGACTCCCCGCCGTATTATCGTCGTTCTGCTGGGTGGGACGAATCGCGAGCAGGAAGGGCTGGGCCTTATCCAGCACGGCTGGGCACTCTACAACGACTGGGCCGTTAAGGGCCGTCCGGCCAAGTCTTCCAACTGCCTCTAACGCCGATGTCCCCCAAACGCATCGGCGTCCTCACCAGCGGGGGCGACTGTCCCGGCCTGAACGCGGTCCTGCGCGGAGTCTATTGCGCAGCCACGGAGTTGGGCTGGGAGGTTCTCGGTTTCCGTGACGGCTTCGAGGGGATGCTGGTCGAAGGGGGAGATACCATGGTGCTGAATCGCGAGAACACAGCCGGAATCATGCAGGTGGGTGGAACGATCCTCGGTACCACCAACAAGGGACATTTCACTTCCAAGATTGCCGGGGGCGAGCGTTCGATGATTCCCGAGGAGGTGATCGCCAAGGCTTCCAAGACCTGCCGCGAGCTGGATCTCTCGGCCATCATTGCCATCGGTGGGGACGGCTCGATGAGCACGGCCTTGCAGCTCTACCGCGCCGGCTTCCCTATGATCGGCGTGCCAAAAACGATCGACAACGATCTCGAGGCCACGGCGATGACCTTCGGCTTCGACTCCGCCGTGGCTTGCGTCACCGACGCGCTCGACCGACTTCACACTACGGCAGCTAGCCACAAGCGTGCCATCGTCGTCCAGGTGATGGGGCGCCATGCCGGATGGATCGCTCTCTGGGGAGGCCTCGCGGGAGCCGCCGACGTCATCCTGATCCCGGAGATCCCCTTCTCTCTGGAGAAAGTCGCCGAGGTGGTCCAGAAACGCGATGAAGCGGGATTTAAGAGTACCATGATCGTGGTGGCCGAAGGGGCGCGGACCTCTCATGGCCAGCAGTTTCGCAAGCAGTCCGCCAGCGGCGAATGGAGACTCGGCGGTATCGGGGAAATGCTTGCCCAGGAAGTCGAGGCGCGCAGTAAAAAGGAGACCCGCGTCTGCGTGCTCGGCCATCTGCAGCGTGGTGGCGATCCCACGACACTGGATCGCATCCTAGGCATTAGCTTCGGAGTGAAGGCTGTCCAGCTAGCCCGGGAGGAACGTTTTGGGGCCATGGTGAGTTACCAGAATTACGAGGTGCTCGACGTTCCGATCGCTGAGGCTGTTCATCATCTGAAAAAGGTTTCTCCGGACTGCCAACTCGTGGGGACAGCCCGCGCCTTGGGAATCAGTTTCGGGGACTAGGAATTCCCTATCAACCTGCAAATGCAAGCCGACGATCTCCGAAGCGCGATCCGCTCGATCCCCGACTTTCCGAAGCCGGGCATCCTGTTCCGCGACATCTCACCCGTGCTCGAAAGCGCATCGCTTTTTCACGCCGCAATCGATCTCCTTGCCGCAGAGTGCGCGGATCTTGCGCCTGTCAAAGTGGTCGGCCTCGATGCGCGCGGCTTCATCTTCGGTGCCGCCCTGGCCTACAGGATCGGAGCGGGATTCGTTCCCGTTCGCAAGAAGGGAAAGCTCCCCTTCCGCACCATCTCCCATGCCTACGATCTCGAATACGGATCCGCCGAATTCGAGATCCACTGCGACAGCATCCTTCCCGGTGAACCCGTCATCCTCGTGGATGACCTGCTAGCCACCGGGGGAACGGCACGTGCGGCGCTTCACCTGCTACGGCAACTCGGGGCGAATGTCTTGAGAACGCTTTTCGTCGTGGAGCTGGAGGGTCTTGGCGGCCGGGATCAACTCGCACCTCTCGAGGTCCGTTCGCTCATTCGGTTCAAAGAGTAATCTGAAGGCAGAAAATACTGGCGCAATGACAATTGCTCGCTGCTATTTGACGGGGTGGAGATGAAGATGCCCGCCCAAAACGCATGTCTTTCATTAATGTAATAGAATGATGCGTTATTCTAAAATAGTCGGCCCTTAAAAAGCCCTTTGGAGAGCAGGGAAGTTGGTGATTGGGTTGTGGAGAGGTATTTGGGATAGGATTTGAACGAGAGCCGAGAGGATCTTCCTCATCCAGAGGGAGAGGT
>Ga0114958_10003306_pt1 | contig 11584 bp, 8 predicted proteins | sample C_130208_EF_Meta_FD_89577 | JGI IMG/M metagenome (GOLD analysis project Ga0114958, IMG submission 89577) | Freshwater microbial communities from Lake Croche, Canada to study carbon cycling - C_130208_EF_MetaG | ecosystem: Environmental > Aquatic > Freshwater > Lake | place: Lake Croche, Canada... | reverse complement strand
GTTTAATATCAATGGCAAGCAGTTGGCTTACAAACCGGGCGATACAGAAAAGATTAAGCAATCCCAGATGGACGTGAACAACTTTATTAAGAATCACGTCAACGAACAAGGGTTCCTTAAAGACGCTGCTGCTTACCATAAGTCATTGTCGGTCGCAATGAATCCGGACGCATTCGCAAAGCATTTCTACGAACAGGGGCAGGCAGACGCCATCTCCGATTCGACAAGAGAGATGAAGAATATTGATATGGGTGGAGTGAGACGCTCACCTGAAGTCACAAGCAAGGAAGGATTTAAAGTAACCGCCATAGACGACGAAAGAGGTAATAGCCTTAGAATAAAAAGCAACAAAATTCGTTAACAACAAAAAAACTAAAAAATGGCAGGAACATTAGCGAGTACACCCACATACGGGTTAACTCCGGCCCCCGCAAAGGTGGCCACAACAACAAATTATATTACCAACTTCAACTTCTTGAATCAGTATCTACCAGATACTTACGAAAAGGAATTTGAGCGTTATGGTAATCGATCAATCGCATCATTCTTACGTATGGTAGGAGCAGAGATGCCGACTAACTCAGACATGATCAAATGGTCAGAGCAAGGTCGTTTACACACAAAATACACAGGCGTTACTTGTTCTACGACAACTACAACAAATAAAGTACAGGTGTTCGCATTGGCAACTAACAAGGCTTGTAACTTCAGAGTTGGACAAACAGTATTCTTGTCTTCAGCCGCTGCAGGTAAGTCGTTGAAAGCAGTAATTACTGCGGTTACTGCAGGAACAGAAGGGTCATCAACAGGCGGATTTACTGTAGCATACTACTCAGTAGACCAATTTACTGTAACTACAACAACTGATATTGTAGCATTTATATATGGGTCTGAATTTAAGAAAGGAACAGACGGTATGGCAGGATCTCTTGAAGCTCAAGATACTTTCTTGGATAACAAACCAGTTATTATCAAGGATAACTATCAAGTGTCAGGATCTGATATGTCTCAAATCGGTTGGGTTGAAGTAGCATCTGAAAATGGAGCGACAGGTTATCTGTGGTACATTAAATCAGAGCACGAAACTCGTCTTCGTTTTGAAGATTATCTTGAAATGGCTATGGTAGAAGGGCAGCCAGCTGCACCTAGCTCAGGAGCAGAGGCTGAATTGTCATCTATTACTTCAGGAACTGCAGGCACTGTATATGCAGGTACCAAAGGTTTGTTCTACGAAGTAGAAAATCGTGGTAACGTATGGTCAGGTGGCAATCCACAAGTATTGGGAGACTTTGATGCAATCATCCAACGTCTTGACAAGCAAGGTGCTATCCAGGAGAATGCAATCTTCTTAAATCGTCAGTTCAGCTTTGATATCGACGATATGTTAGCTGCTCAAAATAGTTACGGTGCAAACGGTACTAGCTACGGTTTGTTCGACAACGATAAAGAAATGGCTATCAATTTAGGATTCACAGGATTCCGTAGAGGTTATGATTTCTACAAAACTGACTGGAAGTATTTGAATGACGCTACATTGCGTAGTGATATCACAGCAGGTGGAATCAATGGTGTCCTTGTTCCAGCAGGTTCTACAAACGTATATGATCAAGTGTTAGGCAAAAATGCTAAACGCCCATTCTTGCACGTTCGATACAGAGCAAGCGAAACAGAAGATCGTCGTTACAAAACTTGGATTACAGGTGGTGCCGGTGGTGCAGCTACAAGTGATTCAGATTACATGAGAGTTAACTTCTTATCCGAAAGAGCATTATGTGTTCTCGGTGCGAATAACTTCTTCTTATTCAAAAACTAAACAATAGCAGGGGCTTCGGCCCCTGTATTTTAAATCTTTAAAATTAAATTAAATGAAACAGGAATTAAAAGACAAGACTTATATTTTAAATGGGGATGCAACTCCAATAGCATTTATGTTAGCGTCAAAACACACACAGAGTAGCCCACTATTATACTGGGATGAGGTAAAGCAAGTCAACAGGGAGTTGCGATATGCTCGTAATCAAAAAAGCCCATTTGTTGATGAGCAGGACGATCACTTTATTTTAGAACACGTCACATTCATAGACGGATCATTATCAGTTCCAAAGACAAACCCAGTACTACAGGCATTTTTAACAATGCACCCAGGATTCGGGCATACATTTTTTGAACTTGACTTTGAAAAAATGGCCAAGGATGAGGTGACCGCATTAAATATAGAGGTTGACGCATTGATAGCCGCTAAGGGGCTTGCAATGGACGCTGCTGAATCTGTGCTTCGTGTGATGACAAATGCTAATGTAGACAAGATGACATCTGATGAGATTAAGCGTGACATATTGATATATGCCAAACGCAACCCAGAAGAGTTCATGGAGGCCATTGACGATCCACAATTAAAACTATATAGTACTGCATCAAAGGCTTTATCGAATGGTACGTTTGTCCTTAAAAATAATAACAAGGATATCTATTTCAACATCGGAACAAATAAAAAGAAGTTGTTGACAATACCATTTGGAGAGGAACCGGTGCAAGCTATAGTCTCGTTTTTAATTACTGATGACGGAATTGAAGTTTTAAAGATGCTAGAAACAAAACAAAAATAACTTTTAAAAAACAAACAAAATGGGAAAATTCATATCAATACCCGTCGAAGGGGCAACAACAACTACTGCAGTAATTGGGGCAGTAACATTAACTAGTGGAGCAATTACAGCTATTGGCGGAACAGGAGTAATAACAGGTGCAGGTTACACTATACCTCCTATCGTAACAGTTACATCAACTGATGGCAAGGGCTCTGGAGCAGTAATTGTTGCTAGTACATTAGTATCCGGTGCACCTTCATTCGCTATTATATCAGGAGGCTCTGGGTATACAAGTGCATCTACAGTAATATGTACAGTATCTCCATCTAGTATTTTAATAAATGCAGATTCAGTATTATCTATTTCTCCTGTTGCTACAGGAGATACAAATGCATTAAATACAACTTTGGTAATTAAAATGAATACAGCATCGGCACCTGTGCTTACGCTTACACTTGCTAATCCACTCAGTGCGGCAGCTCCTTTTGCTACTGGAGCAGATCCAATTGCTACAAAAAATGCGATTATTAATGCGTTAATGCTTGCTACTAATGTTAAAATAGTAGACCAGGTTACACCGGTAATATTGCCATCTACTGTTATTGTTAAACAATATGCATTTGCATAATCTAAACAGTCATAACGAATCAGAGCTCACCTTAACGGGTGGGCTTTTTTTTGTACCTTTGCGATATGATCGACAAGGTTAGACAAACTGTTATGTATGTCTTGAATAAAGACAACAATGGGTACATTACCCCTGATGAGTTCAATAAGTACGCAGATATGGCTCAGAATGAGATATTCCAAGAGTATTTTGGTAGGTACAACGACTACAAGAACAAATTGAAAAATGGTAAAATAAACTCAGGGTATGCAGATATGGTGAAGCAGATGGAGCAGTCTATCGATTACTTCACATCTCACGTAGAGATAACCAATGATAATGTTACTCCGGCTACATTCGCCGTTACGGTTGAGCCTTTTTCGGGTAGCATAGTCAACATTGCTATCACCAGCCCTGGCGGTGGGTATCCTCCTAACACAACTAATGGGATTACGTTTTCTACATTGGCTACACCTATCTTCCCCGCAGATGCGGAATGGACAAGTGATGTATTTGGGAATATAGTGTCTGTAGCTATAATTGATCCTGGTTCTGGGTATACTGCAAACACTATAGTTGCAACGGCAAATAATTTAGACCCAAGCACATCGTTTAGCTTGCCTTCAGACTGGTTCCTTATCAACTCATTATACTGGAAGAAAAGGGAGATACAAGCCGTAACTCAGCAAAGGCTGTACTATCTTACCAGTTCGAATTTAACGGCACCTAGCGAGACATATCCATCGTATGTAATGCACGGCAACGACATTAATGTTTACCCTGCATCTATACTGAACGACGGGGCTATAGAAATGTTCTACATTAGGTACCCAAGGACGCCAAATTGGACGTATAATACTATATCCAATAGCGAGCCTGTCTTTAATCAAAACGATCCTCTATATCAAGACTTTGAAGTTACAGAGACTGAGTATGTAAAGCTATCCCTAAAGATATTACAATACTGTGGTGTACAGATTCGTGAGCAGGAGGTTGTCACATACGCAGCTCAACAAGAGCAGATTACACATCAAACTGAAAAACAATAACAGTGACAGATCAAACATACTACGAAAATATAAACAACTTCGGCAGCTACCAATACGTATCTCTTATAGACATCGTCAACAACTTTATGTTGATGTATATAGGAGACGATATGCAGGTGCCGTTCAATACGAATAGATACAACGTAATCTTCCACGCCAAGAGAGGAATACAGGAGTTAAACTACGACGCATCGAGAGAGATTCTAACCATAGAAGAGACTCTTGATGGTAGCCTGAAGATGATCCTTCCGTCTGACTATGTGAACTATGTTAAGGTAAGCACAAACGTGTCAGGAGTACTTATGCAGCTCTTCGAATCACCGAGGGCTAACCGTAGCCAGTCGTTGATGCAGGACTCTATAGGGGACATCATATACGACGTAGACGGCAACGCTATAACTGTAGATGGTCTGCTAACTCAAGATGCTTTGAACGGGATCCCATTGCAATGGACTCCGTACAATTACTGGGGGTGGTTCATAAACGATCAGTGGTACTTCCCTCAGAACATGGTAAGATATGGGCTCAACACAGAGGAGGCTAATAGTAACGGCACATTTCGTGTGGACAAGGCCTCTGGGGTCATAAATTTCAGCTCTAAGATGTCTGGTTATAGCATAGTCCTGGAGTACATCTCAGACGGGCTTAACGCAGACGACAGCAAGATAATGATCAATAAGATGGCCGAGGAGTATCTGTACGCTTACATTAAGTGGGCATTAATGAGCGGAAGAGAAAACGCACAGGAGTACTCTGTCGCCAGAGCAAAGAAAGATAAGATGGCTGCACTACGCAACGCCAAGATAAGATTAAGCAATATTCACTCGTCAAGATTGTTGATGACGCTACGTGGTCAAGACAAATGGATTAAATAATGAAGATAACAAATACATTCGTTGGTGGTAAGATGAACATGGATGTTGATCAAAGGCTTTTGCCTAAGGGTCAGTATTTCAAGGCTATGAACATAGAGGTCATAAATCCTGAGAGCAACGGGACTAATAACGACGACTATGGAGACTCTGGCGTGCTTAGGAACTCAATAGGGAACCTAAAGCCAGTGAATGGAGCTAACGTGCCGCTTAATGTTACAAATATTTCTGGTGCAGCACTTGTCAATCCTAGATGCATAGGAGCCTGCGTAAATAATCAGTCGAACTCCATTTACTGGCTAATTACGTCAACATACGAGGATTTGATAGTAGAGTACCTAGACACGCCTAATATCACTCCTACTTTAGGAACTGTAGGCACTGCCGGTGCTATTTCATATATTGCTAGGGCGGTTAAGGGGGTTGGAGCGGTAGCTGATAAGTACTTTAACTTTAACGTAAACTACCCTGTCACCGGGATAAACTACTTCAACGGGTTCTTGCTATGGACAGACAACCTGAATCCTCCAAGGATGATAAACGTCAACACGTTTAAGGCTTGGACTTTGGCTACACCTCCATTTGCGTGGAATCAAGATGATATAAACGTCATCGTCAAGCCTTCGTTAGCTTCTCCTACGATTGAGTTATTAAATGATGGGACTGGGATTAATTATATGTTAGACAAGTTCTTGTATTTTTCCTACAGATATAAATACACAGACGGCAGATGGAGTTCAATAGCTCCATTTAGTAGGGTTGCATTTGAGCCATCAGTATTTTCTTATAATGCATATACCGGGTATAATGCGGGTATGGAAAATAGGTTCAATAATGTAAATATTACTGTTGCTACAGGGGCTAGGCAGGTAACAGATATTCAATTTTTATTTAAAGATTCATCTCAACCTAATATCTATATAATAGAGACAATAAATAAATCTAAACCCATAATAGGCACATCAGCTATACCTAGCGATTCAACATGGACGTATATTAAATTTGATAATCACAAGACATTTGCATCATTGCCGTCATCTCAATTGACAAGATTATTTGATAATGTACCAATAAGAGCGTTATCACAAGATATTATAGGTAGTAGATTAGTTTACGGCAATTATACTCAATATTATGATATGGTAAATGGGTATGGGTCATCTCTTATACCTAATTTTACTGTAAAAAAATATATTTCACCAATAGTTTCCTACAAAGTAGAGCCGTCATTAAAATCAAACAGAACATATGAGCTAGGACTTATATATTTAGATGATTATGGCAGGATGTCTACTATAATTACGTCTCCTACTAATACGTGCCGCATAGACACTACAGCATCCAATTCCGGAGTAGACCCATTATTAAAAAATAGCATAAGTTTACAAGTATTTCATAATCCCCCAAATTGGGCCACTAAATATAGAGTGGCTATAAAACAAACTCAAAATAAATATTATAACATATATCCTACAGCAATTGTTAGGGGCACGGATGGCAGTTATTCATATTATCTTTTAAATAATTCTGATAAAGACAAGGTTATAGAAGGTGATTTTGTAGTTATAAAATCAGATTTTGACGGCATAACGTATTCAAGTAATCAATACAGAGTTTTAGAAATATCTTTTAAAGCAGCTAACGCAATTGCGGCAAATAGCAAAGAAGGCTTGTATTTAAAAATAGCATATACATCTACAAACATAACACCTTCAATAAATACATATCAGTCTATAAATACAATTGGTCAGCTTAGTATATTAAGTTCTTCTAATACGTTTCCATTTAGTTCTTGGCTAAACTGGAATATGCCTGCCAACCTTATAGGGCAAGATTTTTCACCTATAATATATTACCCGTATGGAGGAATAGGTTCGTCTCTTACTGGAGCGCAGGCTTATTTTTATACAACGCTAGCATTCCCAAAAGACTATAGATTTTATATAGAGTATGCAGGCATAATTTCAGGCTTCCATACTGTTAATTATAAATTACTAAACTCTAGCGGGGCTATAATAAATGCTTCTCCATTGCCGTTTAGAAATGCTACTACTAACGCTTTTGTAAATATACCTATTCAAATATCTTCTACGTCATCTGTTTATGGGCAACTTTTTATATCACCATCTGTTACTGTAAATACATATGATTCATTTAGATTAAACGTGTATTCTAAAAGTACTAATGGTAAAACTGTAGGAGGTAATGCTATATCACCATTAGGTGTTGCGTTTGAGCCAAATTTAACGGACCCAGTTATATACCCAGGGATGATTGTATCTATAGGGGCAATACATGAAAATATACGTTATAATTTATCAACCCCATCTCCTAATGCTGTGGCTATTGTAAATATGCCTACTACACCTGCCCAAAGTTTTATATCGAATAATAAATACGTAGACGTGCAAGAGTGGTTTTGGGAAAGTGGGGCGTATAATTTATTTGCACATTTATCATCTACGCAGCAAAATGTTGGGTATAGAAATGTATTTTTTAGATGGGGGTTATCATCTGTTCAATACAATATTACTAATAGTACGATATATTCCGTTTCAACTTCTGTAAATGTAACTACATTTAATAATGGACTTAGAGTATATATGATTATAGGTACTCCTAATAGTCAACCAGCAGTAAACCCGCCAAATACAATCAATGGGTATAGAGAGATGTACATATCATCTGCAGCTAATTCAACTAACCCCGCTACAGGATTTTGCACACAGTATCAAAAAAATATTTTAAGTTTAGAAACTGTTCCTAGGGTTGACCCTAATGAAGTTTTTCATGAGTGCACAGAGGATTTATTTTTATACGAAAATGCGCAGTTCCAGAAGAAGCATTATGGGTACCCTAATGTATCTCAAAATGCTCAAACAAATACGCTACCTGCTGTTATTTATTTAAAGCAAGATTTATTATCTACACACAATGGAAGTTTTAACTGCTGGGCATTCCCAAATGGAGTAGAATCTGACAGGATAAGGGATGACTTTAACGCACCTACAACCGAATGGTCGCCAAGGGTGTCTATACCTATTGATGACTATAGCCAACAAGTGGTATCAGAGGGGCTTACATATAGTGGCGTGTACAAGCAAGACTCAAACGTAAATAATCTTAACCAGTTTAACATATCTCTTGGTAATTTTAAATACTTGGATAAGTCATTTGGATCTGTACAAAAAATAAAATCAAGAAATACAGACCTTGTTGTTTTTCAACAGGATAAGGTATCAAAGGTACTATTTGGCAAGAACCTTCTTAGCGATTCGGTTGGAGGCGGACAAATTGCAAGCATACCAGAGGTGCTAGGCACTCAGGTTGCCTATCAGGGAGAGTTTGGCATTAGCAATAATCCTGAGTCATTTGCACAGTGGGACGATAATATGTTCTTCACAGATAGCCAGAGAGGCGCAGTTCTTCGCCTTGGGAATGACGGAATATTTGAAATATCTAGCAACGGGATGAAATCATTCTTTAACAGTAGCTTTAAATCACAGCCTGACACATTGAAAATTGGCGTATTTGATCCGTACTACAAGAGATACATACTAGCAGAAACTGGGTTTAATAAATCACAATCATTACCAAGTACCACAGTTGTAAATAACCCTTTAGATACAGTAGGGCAAACATTCCCATTAGGAGATAACGGAACAATAATAATTTCAGCAAGCGGCAATACTTTCCCATAATACAATACTATGTCATACATAAATATATCATCAAATACAACGTGGACAGCAGAAGGGCCTGAGTGGGTTACTAATTTAACCCCTCCAATGATTGGTTCTGGAAACTTTAGCCTTGCACCAATATGTAGCCCAAACACAACAGGGAGTTATCGCTCAGGGGATATTGTAATTACATATGCAGACGAAACATCTACCACAATCCCAATCGTTCAGTATGCGGAGGGCTATGTAGACGCCAAGATATACATACTAGGTTTAGATGGAGATGTCGGACAGTTAGTAAGATTCGGTATAGATACGCCATACGAAAATATGTATAGCGTAAACACAGGTTGCGGCGAGACTATGGATATATCTAACAACCCTCAGATAGGCATAATCCCTGTAACCGGAGATGAAGTAACTGTATATGTAAGCGCAAAAGGATATACTAGTGTAGAGAAGCCATTTGTACTGTCGTTCAACAACAAGGTCTATTGGCACACATCTTCAGACCCATTGCTATCTGGAGAGGATGTAATAAATGATGGAGCGACTGAAATAACTATGACATTTAATCCCGGAGACTCGCCTCGCTACCAAGGATCGTTTACTTATTCAAGGAATACCTACTATTACATTGTCATTGATATGAGGAATATAATAACCTGCTCTGGAGGTTATAAAGGGATAACCAGCATAGGATCGTACTACCCGGTTAATGTCGAGATGAACTTCACCAGTGGCGGAGCAAGAGGTATATCAGGAATTAGCATAGCTACATTGGATACAAACAATATCATCACTGGGGTTTACAATAATAGTCAGGTAGCCTATGTATCTTCAGGAGGATCAGGGAATTTTACATTTATGAAGACATCTGCAGAAGATGATACACTATATTTATCTGTAACAAATGAAGGCCCTATTGAAGGGAATGTTAAGTTCAGCGGATCATGTGCATTCCTAAATTCTGTGGGAATATCATCAGTTGGGTACGAAAGTTTATCTGCTGCTTGCGATGCTACAGTTACTGCGACTATTTACTTTAATGGGAATGGTGATTATCCTGTTGTTGGTGACTACATATTTACCGACTCGTATGGAGTGACATCTCTTAACGGTAATAACAAATATTATGGCGTACCAGATAATGGAACAACTATTAAAATTGACTCAAATGGCGGAGTCGTGTCGGTAACTAACTGTTATTGCGGAGAGTCATTTGCTCCTGTAGTAACACCGGCTACATTCCCTATACAACTTGGTGCGGCATCTTCATTTAAAATAGAGGCTACCCATAACCCAACATCTTGGGCTATTGACTCTACAGTGCATATGGTCACATTTAACGGGAATGAAACTGGCGGAGTATTTGATTATGTAGATGAAAATGAATGCTCTAAAACATTATCTGTAGGGATAGGGGAAACAATAATAACTCCTGTAGAGGATGGGTCAATAACGCCAGTAAGCGAGGCAAGTGCAGATTATACAGCAGAAGGCACATACGTTCCATACGGGCTATCTATAGACAACAACGGGATATTACAGACAAACTTTACTACACCAGGCACATACTCTATACAGGTTGCGGCAACCAACTGCATAGGCAATTCTGAATGGACATTAATTAGCTTTACAGTACAGCACCCGCCAACACTTAGCCCGTTTCAGATGACTTCTGTAGGCGAGTGCAGTAGCGCATTAGCCTGTAGCAGTACAGAGTGTATGTCAACATTTTGGTTCGACGGGGTGAACTGCGAAGGAACGTGTTCGTACCCTGCGGTTAACGACTTTGTTTACATAGACGGTTACAAGAATGACATCCTTAATGGTGGGTACCTTTATTACAAGATGGATAGCAATCAATCTATCTTAATAGACGGGATAGGGCAAGTTATAAGCGTAGTATTTTGCGGAGGATAAAATATAAGATATGACAAATTATACAGTGGCTTACCAGCCTCAACTAGACGGGTTTACATCATTCTTTAGCTATCAGCCTGAGTGGGCTATAGGTATGAACAATTACCTGTACACATTCAAGAACGGTCAGATATGGAAGCATTATGTTAATCCGCTAAGAAATAAATACTACGGCGGCGGGGCAACATACTCTACGATAGACATATGTTTTAACGACTCACCTACAGAGGTGAAGATGTTTAAGACATTTTCATTCTCAGGAAATTACCTTGACGATGAGTCTATTTATGCATACTTTAAGACATCTCTATCAAATAGGAACTTTGAAGGGAATGTTGACCCTTATTCATTTTATAATAAAGAAGGAGAATCATATGCCCATATAAGATCTACAGTTAACGATTTTAACACCACGTTGAAGGAACAAGGAGTCGGTGTGCTATACGATAAAAACTCATCTATATATAAATATGTTGTTAATACACCATCCTTTATAGCCCCTCCAACAGTAGATCCAAATAATAATGGTAATGGCGATTCATTGTGGTTTATATACCCAGGTACAAATGTTCCTAATTATATAGGTAATATAACAGCGTATTATCAGGCAGGAGGGTTTTCTTATTATTATACAGACGATGAGGTTAATGAACCTACTATTGGTGACATGATTGTCGTATCTAAAAACATAACATCAGAATCATTTGGACTACGTGGGCCTTACATGACCGGAACAATTACAATAACTGGCACATCTAAGGTAGAACTCTTCTCAGTTTCTAGCGATATATTCAAGTCTTTTCCGTAAATTTGCAGTATGCAAACACGGCGACTATCAAATGACGACTATAATGAACTG
>Ga0114958_10003305_pt1 | contig 11585 bp, 11 predicted proteins | sample C_130208_EF_Meta_FD_89577 | JGI IMG/M metagenome (GOLD analysis project Ga0114958, IMG submission 89577) | Freshwater microbial communities from Lake Croche, Canada to study carbon cycling - C_130208_EF_MetaG | ecosystem: Environmental > Aquatic > Freshwater > Lake | place: Lake Croche, Canada... | reverse complement strand
CCGTGACGTCAGAAAAGCCGCCAGTGAAGCCGCGATCGCGAGGCCGAGGCAAATATGGGCGAAGAGATCGCCATAAAGCGTGTAGAAGGTCTGTTCGGGATGGAGGGGAACTTGCACCTCGGCCTGCAGGATCCCCTCGATAAAGGTTTTCCCGCCGGGACCCGCGAGCATCTCCCGAATCCTGCCGCAGCGGTCGATCACACAGCTGATCCCCGTATCGGCCACGCGTACCATGGGCAGCCCTGTCTCCACGGTACGAAGCTGGGCATTGGCGAGGTGCTGTCGGGTCGCCACGGAGTGCTCGAACCATCCGTCGTTGGTCAGGGTCATCAGGAGCTGCGCTCCAAGCTTCGCAGAACGGCGTGTCAGATCTCCCAGCGTATCCTCGAAGCAAACAAGCGGCCCGAGCTTGATCGGCTTCACCGAGAGCTCCAGCAGGGCCGGACCCTTGCCGGGATCAAAGTCGTAGGGGACCTTGTTCCCCACGATCCAGCTGAAGAGAGGAAAGCTGTGACGGAAGGGGACATATTCGCCGAAGGGAACGAGGTGGACCTTGTTGTAGATCTGCGCCGATTCGGCGTGCTTGGTCAGCAGGATGGCGGAGTTGTGATCTCCCCGCGGCTCCTGCTCGTAGTGGACGCTGCCGATCAGGAAGTCGGCCTGCGTGCCGGAGGCCAGGTCCTTCACTTGGTTGTAGATGATCTCATCCAGCAGGAGCGGGCGCGGCGTGGCCGCCTCGGGCCAGACCACCAGATCGGGATCCCCGGCAAGGGCCTTCCGACTCCCGCTCAGATAGCCTTCCATGATCCGTCCCTCACACTTCACATTCCAGTAGTCGCAGACCGGCACATTTCCCTGGATGCCCGAGATCTTCAGTAAGGTGCTTACAGGCGGTTGGATGCTGATCTTCTTAACCCCGTAGCCGAAGAGCAGTACCACGAGGAAGATAGCGGCAAAGAAATCGACATGCGGCCGCGGTCTGCCGGAGCGGATCTCCCGGCGCAGGCGCTCGAGGGTGATGGCGGCGATGGCCGAGCCCAGCACGCAGAGGAAGGTCAGCCCTGCTGCCCCGGTGATGCCGGCGATCTGGATCAGCGGAATGCAGTTGCGCAGGGCAACACCGAGTTGATTCCAACCAAAGCCGGTGAAGAGTGTACCCCGGAGCCACTCGACGGCCACCCAGCCGGCGGCAGCGAGCAGTGCAACGATGAGATTCCGCGTGTTGCCAAGCCAGGCCTTGGAGAGATTCCCTGTTTTTTCATTCTCTCCATCCCCTCCTCCTCCCCCCCCATTACCGATTGGACGGAGGACGACACCGGCAAAGAGCCCCCAGAGTCCATGGTAAAGTCCGACCACTAGTGAGAGCAGGATCCAGCCGAGACCGGTGACTGTCGTGATCCAGAAGAGGGAGATCAGGAAGGAGACGGTTCCGCAAAGCCAGCCGAGCAGGAAAGCTTGGCGAGCCCACAGCTTGGACGAGGCAGGCCGGGGAGAAATCCAGAGCGCCCAGCAGAGAGGCGCAAGCGCGACCCAGGGAAGCCAGCTGAGGCCGCTAAATTCAAAGGGAGGAAAACACCCTCCGACCATGAGTCCGGAGAGCAGGGCTAGTCCCCAGGGAAGCCATGTCAACTGGGCCCGTTGAGGCTGAATTTCTCCAGTCATTTCGCTCCGGAGGGTTCCAAATTATCAGGGGGGATCGTGGTGTCGATGGTGACACCGCAGGGCGCGCCGACAGGCAGAAAGTGACGAGGCTTCCCTCCATTAACAACCCCGGCGGCATCTCCTGCGTTACCTGCATCTCCCGTATCTTCTAACAGACGGACAATCACCGTCGCATTCTTTGCTCCGGATGACGGAGACGAGACGGAGACCACCTCCCCCTTGAGGGCATGCAGATTGCTCTGCTCATCCCCAGTACTCTCCATGGTCACGAGGGCATGGTGACCAGGAACAATCCTGGAGGCCTCCGCGAGAGGCATCACCACCGAGATCCTGCTCTCCGGCCATTGATTCTCGAGGACAATACCCCGCGCGCTGGAGAAGACATGCTGCTTGTAATTATGCGCAGTCAGCCAGGTGCCGGTGACGCAGAGCAGGAGTAGGCCTGTCACGAGAATCCATCCGGATGCGAGACCCGAGGGCTTGGCCGGTCGCGGTTCCTTTTCCATCACTGGACCGGAGCGGATGCTCCGCTGAGATCGGATGCTTTCGGAGGCAGCATGATATTGGCGGGGGCGAAGGGTTGTTTCTTCTTTTTCTGGTTCTTGCTGTTCTCCTGACCCATGAGAGGAAATGCATTCACCAGACGTGCCTCCTCAGCCATGGTCATGCCCGAGGGGATCACGAAGATGCCATCGCGGACTGCTTTGTCCACAATCAGATCGGCAACCTGGCGACCATTCACCATGACGGCCAGGACATTGCCGCGCCCCATCCTCTCGATGGAATACTCGGTGAGCAGGTTCGCGCCGTGACCATCCAGACGCAGATAGGCACCCCCGGTGTTATCGGGAGCCTTGAACGGGTAGACCGACTTGATGTCGTGCTCATTCAGGAGGGGCATGATCGAGAGGGTGGTCTTCCTGCTATCGAGCAGGGTGACGGGGACGGAAAATTTCTGCCCATCCTCGGGACTAGCCTCGCCGTGAATCCGGATTGTGAAAACATCCTTCTTCTTGTCTGATGCGCCCGCGCGGAGCTGTGTACCCGTGGCCAGTAGCAGGCAGGTGACTCCGAGCAGCAGAGGGATGCGTTTCATGAACTTGGATCCTATGCCGCTGGGATAACATTTGCAACCGATGGCCCTGTCGGGTTACGCCTCATGGGATGTCACCGAACGCCTTAGTCCGTTTTCTCGTTGCAAGTCTGATGCTTGGATTAGTCACCGCCCATGCCTACGCCCAGAATACCACTGGTGCTGCCGGCAACGATGCAGCCTTCCTGACCAATGCTCCCACAGGCACTTTCAAAACACCTAGCGACCAGACAGTCAGCAAGTCCGAGATCAAGGATATGTCGCTGAAGGGACCCGATGCCGACAGCCCCTTCTTCACGGAGCGCCAGGAGGCCAAGGCCGCCACGGCAGGGGCGGGACGCGACGGATTAGGCATGTATGTTCCGAAACCGCCCCACCCTCCGATCCAGCAACAGATGAAAAGATTCTTCAACGGGATGTTCGGATCGGGCAAGGCCGGCAAACACGAGGCCACCCCGATGATCCTGACCCTCTCTCCCTCTGATATCTCGCTCTCCCAGACCAGTGAAATGGATGTCACTCTGAAGCTCTCGAATGCCCGCAAGCAGGAGCTGGAAATCCTCTATCCCGATAACCAACGCCTTGAGATCCTGACCAAGGACTCCACGGGGAATATCGTCAACCGCTGGTCTCAGGACAGGTCGTTTGAACACACCTCGGGATTCGTCGCCGTGAATCCCCAGGAGTTCATCACCTACACGGAAAAGATCGCAACCACGGGGATGAAGGCGGGAGAGACCTACACGATCGAGGTGTCCCTAGCCAATCAGCAGGGGTTTGTGGCCAGCACTAAGGTAACGCCGCAGCCGTAGAAACAGGGACTCGGTGATGGGTAATGGGTGATAGGGAGGGAATATGGTTAATCGCCTCTCACCGATAGCCCATTCCCGATTACCGATCCCCCTATTCCCTATACCCCAGAAGTTTTTCCCTTGGTGAAAAACTTCTTTGTCACCCGGTGACGCGCGATGAACATAAGGGAGAAGATCACCCGCATCACTGTTAGGTCCAGCAGTAGCCCGATCACGCCGAATGGCAGGGCGTACTCGACCCGATCGGTCATTATTGTCCCATGGATCCCGCCGTTGATATCAGCGACATCGGCCTGGAAGAGGTGATGATGGCGCCAATGCCGGAAAGGGCTCTTCTTCGCTCCATCCACGAGCCGCTCGTTCGGCACAGCTTCCTCCCAGAAGCCGATCCACTCCAGAGGAAGGCCGAATTGCCTGATACGCAGGAGGAACTCGTCGCCAACACAAGCGGGAACCTTGCACTCGACCCGCTCTACCTTCAGCGAAGGTGGGGAGATCTTCGTGATATTGCGCGGATCCTCGTGAAAGGCATAGACCTCGGCAGGCGAAGCTTCGAGCCGGACACTTCGTTCAAAGAGTGAAAAATCAGCCATGATTCACGCAGGGGAACACATCGACAGCGGATTGGGTAGGGAGAAAATTATTGCCAAGACCCTCTGCGCTCTTTACTCGTGCACAGGTATCCGTTAACCACATCACCATGTCTGAAAAAACCATCGAAGAAAAAGTCCGCGACATCATCGTCGAACAGCTCGGAGTGACCGCTGAACAGGTCACCATCAACGCCTCCTTCATCGAGGATCTCGGAGCCGATTCCCTCGACACCGTCGAGCTTGTCATGGCCTTCGAGGAAGAATTCGGGGTCGAAGTTCCCGACGAGGACGCTGAGAAGCTCCAGAAGGTCGGCGATGTCGTGAAGTACATCGAGGAGAAGCAGGCCAAGTAAGCCACTTTTTCAGAATCCCTTTTCAAAAACGCCGCATCCCTCAGGATGCGGCGTTTTTCTTTTGCGGGATCATGTCGCAATAATTCCGCGGAAGAAGAGGCTTGCCCATCGTAGCGGAATGAGGGATTTTTGCTCTCCCGCGTTAGAAACGGTTTTTGGAATTCATGGCTAAGTAGCTCAGTTGGTAGAGCAGAGGACTGAAAATCCTCGTGTCGGGGGTTCGATTCCCTCCTTAGCCACATCCTTTGTTTATAGGCCTGGGCGGGATCCCCTCACACGTCATGATCCACCACTTGCTGGCCGCGGTTCTCTTCCTCTTCCTTGTTTCTCCAAGGGCCTCTGCTCTGGTGGCGATGACTACGGACAAAGGCACCTTGGTGAAGGAAGCCAAGATGGCTATCCTTGCCGACGGACACCCGATCGGCTTTGCGAAGATTCCGCCCGGCACCAGGGTCTTGATCCTTTCGACAAACACTGCAGGTGAACTCGTGGTCAAGCGCTCCCAGGCGGAGAGTCCCTTTGTCGTGCCGCAGGATGCCGTCGCCATCGATGCACCCGCAGGGCCGTCCCCCTCCTCACCACCAGCACCTGCCCCTCGGGCAGCACCGACCCATACTGCAACTGCGGCGCCGATCACGACGCCCACGCCCACTTCAACGCCTACGAATCTTGGCACCAAAGCGCCGGCTGCCCAGGAAGTGAACAAGGCCCTTGGCATTTCCCTGTTCGGAAGCCGTCCTCTTTGGGAAGAAAACGACGCGATGGTTGCGGGCCGACTCGACTGGCCGGCGGAGTCCAGGACCTCTTATGAGACGGGCTACAGATGGTATCCCTATACGGACAATTCAGCGATCACGGTTCTCGGAGCCAGAGCGCTCGGCCTCTTCCTGCAGGGGATCAATGACAAGGCGGCACGGGTCTCCGTGCTCTTTGCCAATAAAGGGGACGTGGCTTTCTACAGCTCTGCGCAAGAGGCTGCCCGAAAGAAAACGGATCAACCGCTGATGGTGACCGACAATATGCTCAAGGGCTGTCAAGACGCGATGAGGCATGACAAGGCCACGGTGGAATCAGCTTTGAAAGCCCTCTTCGGGCAATCAAAACCGGCCAGAATGGGACGCTTCGCCTCCACGACGGAATCGGGCCAGCGTTGGGACTGGAACGGCCACACCTTCGTGCTGGTTGCGCCTCCGAATGAGTATGTTGCTCTGCGGATCCTGCCCACCGCGACGTTTGACGATACGGATGCGGACAGGAAGGCCTTTGCCGCAGCCAAGGCAAATCTTTCCCAACGTGTGAAACATAAGGAAAACGGGGATGTGGTTATTACGGATCTCCCGATGATCGATCAGGGGCGCAAGGGATACTGTGTCCCGGCGACCTTCGAGAGAATCCTGCGCTACTACGGACTTTCGGAGGACATGAACATTCTCGCCATGGCCGGCCAGACCAAGGCGGGCGGCGGGACCAGCGTGAGCGGCATCGAGGGAGCCACCTATGCCACGCTCCGGGATGCGGGAGCCAACATCACGCAGAAAAACTTTTCAGGGAGCATCCAGGAGATCAAGCCCGTGATCGATGCGGGAAAACCGCTTCTCTTCACCCACTACAGCACGGAGGAGTTCAACAAGCGGGTCAATGAACGGATGACGCATCGCATCGCTGTGACGAACTGGGAGGACTGGAGCACTCGATTCCTCCCTTCACTCAAAAAGACCATCCCGCTGAAGCCCGATCCCGAATACGGCCATATTTGCCTCATCATCGGCTACAATGAGAAGACCCGAGAGATCGCGATCTCAGACTCGTGGGGACGTGGGGCGAAAGAGCGCTGGATGACGGAGGAGGAGGCCAGGCAGATCAAGCAGCCCGGCGCCCTCTCGGTCATCGAATGACGGAGTCGTGGCGCACTCCAGTCTCAGAGCTGCACCTGATCCAGCGCGGTGACTTTCCGCCAGGTGTCGGCATCCTTGATTGCTCGGGTAACGAATTTCTTGGCGAGACCGATAGCCTTGGGAAGTGGTAAGCCCTTGGCCAATCCGGCAGCAATCGCCGCCGAATAGGTGCATCCGGTACCGTGGGTCTCCACACCCTTGATAAAGGGAGCGCTGTATTCCTGCTTCTCCCAATCAGGGGTCAGGAGGATGTCTGTGGCCGCTAGGCCCTTCAGGTGCCCTCCCTTAAGCAAGACGGATGTGCCAGTCGCGGCCGTGAGCCTTTTCCCTGCGGTCTTCATCTCTGCCTGGGATTCTGGCCTCAGCCCGGTGAGTATGCCGAGCTCATCCAGATTTGGCGTGATGAGTGTTGCCAAAGGGAAGAGAAGCTTCTCGTACGCAATGAGGGCACCCGGTTTCAACAAAGGCGCACCGCTTGAGGCAACCATTACCGGATCAATCACCAGAGGAGGCAGATTCTTCAGCGATGCAAGCACCCCGGCAACCACACGGATGATCGGTGTAGAGAATAGCATCCCGGTCTTGATCGCTGCGACGGGGTAGGCCTCCAGTAGTAGTTCCAGTTGATCACGAACGATCTCCGGCTTCACCGCTTGGATCGAGCGGACGTTCCCGGGTATTTCCGCAACAATACAAGTGATCGCTGTGAGGCCATGACAACCAAGCGCGGAAAAGGTCTTGAGGTCGGCCTGGGCACCGGCGCCGCAGGAGGAATCGGATCCGGCTATGGTGAGGACGACGGGAAGGGACATGGGGAAACGAAGGTTGAAACTGGAGACCTGAAACCTGAAGGGATCCAAAGAAATCGGAAAGCCTGAACAAGAGGAATTCCCCGATCAGGGGAAGCGCCCTCAGGCACCCTATTACTCAGGTTTCAGCTTTCAGGTTTCATCCCTCAAAAGCTACCTCTCGTCATGGTTCCTCGCGAGGAACAGGTAGATCAGATTGCCAAGCGCGGCCACGAAGGCGGCAACGTAGGTGAGAGCGGCCGCATTCAGGACGGCATTCACGCCGGCGGCTTCCTCCCCGGGGCGGATGATCCCCATCTGCTGCAGAATCGCCTTGGCGCGGTTTGAGGCATCGAACTCCACCGGCAGGGTGATCAACTGGAAGACCATCAGGACCGCGTAGCAGGCGATGCCGAGGTTGATCAGATGCGTCATGTGGAAGAAGAAGCCGCCCATGATCACGAAGGGGAGGATCTGCGAGGCGAACTGCGTGGCCGGAACGATCTGCATGCGGAGATTGAGCGGGCCGTAATTTTTCTGATGCTGTAGCGCGTGGCCACATTCGTGCGCGGCGATGCCGACCGAGGCGATCGAAGCGGCGTTGTAGACTTCGGTGGAAAGGCAGAGGCGCTTGGCGGCGGGATCATAATGGTCGCCAAGCATGTCGTTGATCTCCTCGACCCGGACATCGTGGATCCCAGCATCGGCAAGGATGCGCCGCGCTGCATCAGCCCCGGTCACCCCCGAGGCGGCGGGGATCTCCTTGTAGGTCTTGAAGGCCGAGGAGACACGGAACTGCGCCCAGAGGGCCAATGCCAGAGGCGCACCGATCAGGAGGATGTAGAGCTCGAAGATCATGGATTTGAGAGATTCATCATACCAGACAGCCGCTACCGGAAAATGTTCAACCTAAAATTTGCATTAAGGAACCGCTGATTAAATCTCCATCGGCTTCGAACACCGGCTCAATAGCTTGTGCCCCTTTTTTGTGATCAGGGCGACGTCCTCATGGCGCACCCCACCCAGTCCCGGGATATAAAGCCCGGGCTCGATCGTGAAGACCTGGCCCACCTTGAGCTTCCCGGCACCGAATCGCGGTGCCTCGTGGAGATCGAGTCCCAAGCCGTGGCCGGTTCCGTGGAAAAAGCCGCTCCATCGTCCCTTCGCCCCGCCCACGCGCTCGGTGGGATAGCCGTTGTCGGTGAAGAAATCCGTGACTTCCTTATGGATCACTCCGCCATCCGCTCCTGAACGCAGGGATCCGAGCGCTAGCTTCTGACCGAGTAGGCAGATCTCCCAGAGCCGCGTCTGGGCCTCAGTTGCCTTCCCCTTGACGACAGTCCGGGTGAGATCACCGTAGTAGCCGCTTGCGGCCGCCCTGGGGAAAAGATCGAGAATGATGAGCTGGTTGGCCTTCAGCGGGCCATGGCCCCGCTCATGGGGATCGCAGGCCTGCTCGCCACAAGCCACGATGGAGTTTCCAGCCGGGATCCCGCCAGCCCTCAGGATCGTTGACTCAATTTCTATTCTCAGACGCTCGGCGGTGAGAGTGTTGCCCCCCCAGCGGAGAATATTCCGAGGACCAATGCTGGACGCTCGGAGCACTTCAAAAGCCCTCTTCATGCCCTCCTCGGTGATCCGGGTGGAACGGGTCATGAGATGGACTTCCTCGGCGGTCTTGATTTGACGTTCGGGACGGAACATCCCTTCGACCGGGGTTACCTTGATGCCACACTCCTCAAGCTCGCAGGCAAGTCCCAACGGAAAATCCGCAGGGACAAGAGGGCGACTCCCTCCGCGCGCTTTCAAAAAGCGTGCAGTCACTTCGGCGTGCGAAGGCTTTCTACCAAGGGACTTTTCCAAGCTCGCCGACAACTCACTCTGCGAGACCACCTCATCCACAGTTGCCTGGCGCCTCCCGCGATCGAACTCGAGATCACTGAGCAGTATCGCCGTGCGCCCACGACTCTCCAGGTAGACAAAAGAATCAGGCGCCCTGAATCCCGCGGCATGCAGCATGTCGGCTCCCGACTCGCTCTCGGAGATGATCAGGCGAGCAGGCGCTTTTTTCTGTGCCGGTTTTGCTGTGGACGTTGTTGCCATCAGCTATCCTTGGCGTGAAGTCACCCTCCCCGACAACCAGAAAGGAGAGAGCGGCGCGGAGATGTCTTGAAAAAAGATCTTGCACAGGCACGGATTTTCCATACGATCTCCCGTCCCTATGGCAAAGACTTCATGGCTTGAAAGAGATAAACGCAAACGCGAGACCGTCGCTAAGTGGGCGGAACTCCGTGCCGAGCTCAAGGCAAAGAAAGATTATATCGGCCTCAGCCAGCTTCCCCGCAATGCGAGCCCTGTCCGTCTGGTAAATCGCTGCCAGATCTCGGGACGTCGCCGCGCCTTCCTGCGCCGCTTCAAGCTCTCGCGTATAACCTTCCGCGAATTGGCCACCAACGGAATGATTCCGGGCGTGACCAAGTCGAGCTGGTAATTCGAATCTGTTTTACCCTCTCTCTCGAGAGGGTATCGTTGAATTGATCAAGAAGCGTATGGAACCCGGGATGATGTCACAGGATTCCACTGCTTCAACCCCCGCACGCATCGGTTTTTGCCGTTTCGCTAACTGAGATCTCCCATGATGTTCGTTACTGCCATTCTGGCGGTGGCGGCAGGGGATCCCGCCCATCTGCCAGCCATCCTACCCCCGGCCTCCCAATGGGAATCCGGCGAGATGATTTTCCTGCGGTTGCTGGTTCTTTTTGTCCTGGTCCTGCTGAACGGTTTTTTCGTCGCCTCCGAGCTGGCCATCGTCAAGATCCGCGGCAGCCAGCTCGATACCCTTATCGAGCAGGGTGATGCCCGTGCCAAGCTGACCAAGCATATCACCATGCATCTGGAGGCCTACATTTCCGCCACCCAGCTCGGCATCACCCTAGCGAGTCTAGGCCTGGGTTGGTTGGGTGAGCCTTTCCTGGCGCATATGATCGAGCCGGCATTCCATCTTGCTGGCATCAACGCGCCCGCGGTGGTTACGACCGTTTCCTTCATCCTGGCCTTCTCACTGATCACCTTCCTCCACATCGTGCTTGGAGAACTCGCACCCAAGTCGCTGGCCATCCGCAAGCCTGTCGAGCTGGCCCTCTGGCTCAGCCCGCCGCTTAGTTTCTTCTACACGCTGTTCAGGCCGATCATCGGCTTTCTCAACCGCTCAGCGAATTTCCTGCTGAGGCACGTGTTCAAGGTCGAACCACCGGAGGATTCCGAACGCGCCCTCACCAACGAGGAGCTTCGGGTGATCCTGACAGAGAGCCGCGAAGCCGAAGAGGTCTCCATTCTTGGCGAGCAACTGGCCGTCAATGCGTTAGATCTACGCCACCGGGTTGTGCGTGATATCATGACCCCCCGCAGCGACGTTATCCTGCTGGATCTGGAAGAACCGTTCGACGCAGAACTGAAAAAAGCCATCGACTCGCGCCATACGCGCTTCCCTCTTTGCGACGGGGCGTTGGACGACTCCGTCGGCCTAGTACACATCAAGGATCTGCTCCGCATGGTCCACTCCGGAAAAAAAGACCTGAAGGGCATCCAAAGGCCCATCCATCATGTCTCCGAAATGATGCCTCTCGAGAAGCTCCTGAACTATTTTCTCGGAAAGCATGCCCATCTGGCCATTGCCGTCGATGAATACGGCGGCGCGGTCGGCATCGTCACCCTGGACAATGTCCTTGAGGAGCTTGTCGGCTCCATCCATGACGAGTTCGATACTCAGGAGGAGGAGATCACAAATATCCGTGACGGGGAATTCAACGCGGAGGGAACCTTGGCGCTGCATGATCTGGCGGAGGAAGCGGACCTCAAGTTCGAGGAGACCGAAGTCAGCACCATCGGCGGCTATGTGACCCAGATGCTGGGACATCTCCCCGTGCGGAGCGAAAGCGTGAAGATTGGCGACTATGTGGTCACCGTGACCGAGACGGACGGACGCCGTATCCTGATGCTGAATTTCAAGCGTCCCGTCCACCCTCCGGGCAAAGACTGAGCCTTTGGGATTTTCTTACCAACGCCTCAAATAAAGTCCTGCCCGTTAGACGGATAGTTTCGTCTTAAGCATTTTCCCGCTGAGGCGGAGAGGCGCAGAGGCGCGGAGTTTTTTGGTATGAATCAATGGATGGACGAGACATCCGCGTACATTCAAATAATTCAATAGAAGGGTTTTTGCGAAGATTGCCCTGTCTGAATTGGGGTAGGCATTCTCACAATACGCAGTACGCCGTTTCCCAGAACCCATTGTTATTTAACTCTGCGTCCCTGCGCCTCTGCGGGAGAATTATCTTGGTTTTCTCAGGTAGAATAAATCGACTTTGCGCTAGCGAGCCCTGGGTGTGGGTG
>Ga0114958_10003304_pt1 | contig 11592 bp, 26 predicted proteins | sample C_130208_EF_Meta_FD_89577 | JGI IMG/M metagenome (GOLD analysis project Ga0114958, IMG submission 89577) | Freshwater microbial communities from Lake Croche, Canada to study carbon cycling - C_130208_EF_MetaG | ecosystem: Environmental > Aquatic > Freshwater > Lake | place: Lake Croche, Canada... | reverse complement strand
CGTCGAGAACATCGTCTTCGACATACCGGAGAGCGACGACGGAATCGTGGCGCAGTACGATCACCGCTTCCTCGCGACTCACGGCGACCAGTTTCGAGGCGGCTCCGGTATCTCTGGAATCATGACTCCGCTCGCTCTGGGGAACTACAAAAAGATGAGGCGAAACGTCTCGATCGGCGATCACCTCGGGTACGACACGATGATTCTCGGACACTTTCACCAGTACCTCGTTATCCCGGGAGTCATCGTCAACGGCTCGCTAAAGGGATACGACGAGTACGCGTACGTCTCCAACTTCGGATACGAGGAAGCACAGCAGGCTTTCTGGGTGACGACGCCGGAATACGGCCCGTCATTCCACACCGGGATCCGCGTTCAGGATCGAGAGCGCGAGAAGTGGTAGCGCAGTAGGGCGACAAATCGCAGTTCGCTGGATCGACTATCATTTCGAGCCTTATGATCACGATCAAAATGACCTGCGAGACATGCGGCGCGATCTTCTCCCTCTATCGGGGAGAGATCACCGGGATCCCGTTCGGGTTGCTCCCGGGAGCCGTCGCCGATACGATGACTCACGTCTGCCGACCGAAGGAAACTCAATGACTCCAGCGCTTCGAAACATCGTCCGCACCGCCGTTCCGGCGATCGTGGGAGCGCTCGTCACTCTCGCCACGAAGCAGGCCGCTCACCTCGATCCGACGATTCAGATGATCCTCTTCCCGATCGCGACGACCGCGTACTACGCCGGAGTCAGACTGCTCGAAGAGCGCTACCCGAAACTGTCGTGGCTCATTGGCGCGCTACCCTCTCTCCCTGATCCCGTACAAACAAAAGGAAAATAGTCGTCCGCCGAGCGACTCAATGGTGTAGACTGGTCGCTGACGGAACGAACCGTCGCCGACTAAATGGGGAGAATCATGCTTTCACAAATCATGGGGGGCGCACACGTCTGCTTCCCTATTCAAGCGAACGTCGACTGGACGTGCGACGGGTGCGGACGACACATGCCGAAACTCTGGAGCCTCGACTTATCTCGCGTCGAGATCCAGTTCGTCATCGAAGCGCTCTCGAATGACTTTCATCGAGTCATAAACGTCGACCTCGAACGCGCTGAAAAACTGGCCGACACTCTGGAGCGATACATCGATCTCGCTGATCACATTGACGAACTCGAAGACGGGGCTCACTCATGACGATCACGGAACTACTCGACGAGTTTGAGTTCACGCAGGAATACTCCGTCGACGGAATGATCTACCACGATCACGTCACGGATCAGAAGGCCGCAATCACTCTGTTCGTCGCGAAAGGATCTCGGAGTGACGAGATCGGAGTCATGCTCGTCGGCGACGAGAGTGTCGTCGTCTCGTGCTATCCAGTGAACGATCTCCAGCCGTCGCTCGTTATCTCATTCTCACGGTACGAAGAGGCGACACTCCGCTCAATCCTCGAAACAGTCTCATGGAAGGGAAGGGGGTGAGAGAAATCACAACGAAACGAACGCGTCATTTGTACGCGTTGAAGAACGCCGAAATGAACGGCGGCCTCAACGAGTATCTAATCGAAGCGCGCAAACAGGGACACCGTTCACGAAGATCGCGGCCGCACTAAGTCAGTCCGGAACCGCAGTCGCTAAGACGACAGTCTTCGAATGGACGCACGAAATAACAACCGCCAACTAGAAAAGGGAGAAACAGAAATGGCGTTCAACTTACAAGATTACGAGCCGGTCGAGAACCGACTCGCGGAGTTCTGGAGTCTCTATCCAGAAGGCCGAGTGGCCACGGAACTCGTCTACCATGACGAGACTCGATTCATCGTCCGAGCGGAGATCTACCGCAACGCGACTGACGAGAAGCCGACGGCGACCGGCTACGCAGAAGAGCGCGTCGATCCGAACCCGAAGCGAGTGAACTTCGCCTCGGCGCTGGAGAACTGCGAAACGTCGAGCCTCGGTCGCGCTCTGGCGAACTTCACGTTCGCCACGAAGGGCAAGCGTCCAAGCCGTGAGGAAATGGAGAAAGTCGCTCGCATGACGGAGCGGCCGACCGTAATCAACCCGGCTCTCGAAGATCTGAAACTCCGTCTCGCTGGATACTCCAGCGACGGATCCGTCAGGAAGGCGATCGTCACGTCCGCCGTGACTCGCGAGATCGGTTCACTCATGGAGTTGACCGACGAAGAAATCAAGGCCGTTGAGTCCGCTCTGAAAGAGCGTCTCGCCGGCGAAGCACCATTCACCGACTAATAGAAAGAACAGACATGAACACCACAACACAAACCGGAAACCTAACCCGGGATCCAGAAATGAAGTTCCTCAACGGCGGCCAAGCGTCGTGCCGATTCTCGATCGCCGTGAACCGGCGCTGGCAGAACAAGCAGACAAATGACTGGGAAGAGCGCACGTCGTTCTTCGACATTCAGGCGTACGGCCAACTCGCCGAGAACGTGGGGAACTCACTCCGCTCCGGGAGCCGCGTCACCGTGACGGGACGACTCGAACAACGCTCATGGGAAACCGACAAGGGCGAGAAGCGATCGGTCGTCGAGATCGTGGCGGACGACGTGGCGGCCTCACTCGCCTACGCGACTGTCGACGTGGCCAAGACTCCACGTCCCTCGACTCCGGGCCGCTCACCTATGGCCTCGACCGAAGACTACGCGTTCTAATGGCGAAGGCGAAGGCGCGTCTCGCGGCTCCAGTCCAGTACCTCGTCGACCAGTATCGAGAGCAGTTCGGGGACGTGACGTTCGATCAAGAGCGACACGCCGCCGCGTTCGGAGATACGTTCGCGTACGACGACGCTCGATCCTCGATCGGCACGATGACGGACGAGATGATCGTTCAGGTGATTCTCATGGATCTCTTCTCCCGGGCCGCGAGGTACGAGAACGAGATCGAGCGTCTACTCGGAGTGATCGACGACTCGACGAAAGTGAACGGAAACCGCGCCTCAAGGCGGAAGAAGTAAAGGCTTCGAGCCTTTGAGTAAGAATGTAAAACGGCCGGCCGGGAACAGTCTCGGCCGGCCGCCTAACAAGGGGAAATGAAATGAAGAACACCAATCACTCGACGATCTTCGTCGTTAGAAAAGTCCGTCGGATTGTATGGGGACTCGCTATCGCGTCCTACGTCCCGTGGCTCTACGTCGCTTCGGCGATCTGGAGCCGGCCGACACTGGGACAGTCGATCGGACTTGGGATCCTCGGAGTCGTCGCCACGGCGGCCACTCTCGCGGCTCTGTTCGCGGCTCTGGAGTCGTTCGTTCGACTACTGTCTACTGACGATGAACTCCGAAACATGGCGCGACGCGGCGGCCTGCCGCGGAACTGATCCGTCGACCTACTTCCTGCCGTCTGGAAAGATCCCGGAGAGCGTCTTCAAAAGATGCGCGAAGTGTCGAGTCCGAGTCGAGTGTCTAAACTATGCGCTCGACTTACGGCTCGATCACGGCGTCTTCGGCGGAATGACCGGGCGGCAACGGGTCGCTCTTAGAAAGAAGAACACCAATGGCGATCAACGTCATGACTCACGTCTGGAGCCTCGATCTCCAACCTCACCTAAAGTACGTCGCAATCGCGCTCGCTGATCATGCTCACGCCGACGGCGGAGAGGCTCGACCTAGTCAGGCCTTCCTCGCGGAGAAGACCGGACTGTCGGATCGACAGGTGCGACGGACGCTCGCCGATCTCGTCGAAGCCGGAGTGATCCAGATCCAGCGACCAGCCGGACGCAATCGAGCGACGACCTATCGCTTCGTATTGGCGGACACTCACGTCCTACCAACGGGACACAATGGGCGGACACCAAGCGCGAATGGGCGGACACCGGCGACCTCATTGGCGGACACCGGCGTCCGACTAACCGTCAAAACCGTTATAAGAAACAAAAGCGAGTCGACTGTCGTCGACGAACCGACACTTTCTCATGAGGATCACTTAGCGCGGATCCGCGAGGCTCGTAAGCAGATCGGTAGTCGCTCTCGTCGTCAGTGAACTACGCTTAGATCATGACGACACTCGTCGAGACGATGATCGAACTCCAGCGTCGAGCGATGAGTGTCTCCGTTAAGCCGTTCTGCGACTGGCAACTCGAAGTCGTCCCGGGTACGAACGACGAGGATCTCGTCGACACACTGGAGAGCCACTTCAAGGATCTTCGAGAGTATCTCCCGGGACTCTGCGACTCATGCGGCTTCTGGGCGATGAAGCGAACGATCGCGTACTGGGCGGCTCGACCTTACGTCTGCCTCGTCTGCCTCGATCAGATTGTCGACTACCTCAACGAGACGGATCAGTGGCCACGGGCTCACGTCCCGGAGACGTATGAAGCGCTCACCGATTAGCCGCCGGAGTCCGATCTCCCGAGTCTCCAAGAAGCGACGATCGCTCGACGGCGATCGAGCCCGGACTCGGCACATCGTTCTGGCTCGCGTTCATGGAGTCTGCGAGGCGCAGATCGCCAAATGCGACTTCGTGGCGACCGACGTTCACGAAATCAAGACTCGCGCTCGCGGCGGCTCGATCACGGATCCGATGAACTGTATCGCGCTCTGTCGATCGTGCCACCGATTCATAACCGAGAACCCGGCGTTCGCCGAGACTCACGGCTTCATTGTTCCTTCGTGGGCCGGCGAAGCAGAAATGATCGCGGCGGCCCGGGCTCGCACCGCGTATCTCTGGAGCGACTAATGGCACGACGGCCTCGACAAATGGAACTGCTCTCGACGAGTGATCTCGCGAAACTCGAATCCGAGCGCGACTTCCAGTCTCGCGTTATCGACGCCGCTCGACTCCGGGGATACATCGTCTACTCGATCCCGGACTCACGTCGAGCCACTCTCGCCGGCTGGCCGGATCTCACGCTGATCCGGAAGAGCGACCGACGACTCGTCTTCGCCGAGTTGAAGCGCGAGAAGGGCCGAGTCAGTGAGTCGCAGGCGACCGTACTCGACACTCTCCGCGCTCTGGAGACGGTCGAAGTGTACGTCTGGCGGCCGTCCGAGTGGGCCGAGATCCTGCGGATCCTCGGGTAATCTCCGAAATCTAAAGGGCAAACGGGCTCTCAAAAAAAGATCCCTAAAAACGTCCGCCGGGCGGACGAAATGGTGTAGAGTGACTTTGTCACGGAACAGTCCGGGACACTAGGAGAGGGAGACTCCAATGAACGCATTAACGATCCAGAAGTTAGGAGCCGTGGAGACTCGCGGCTTCCTCTACCTGAACAGTCTCGACACGCTGGCGTACGTTCGTGGCGGCGGCAAGAAGTACCTCGACGGCTTCTTCTGGCTTGACGCCGATAAGCCCGCCGTGATCATGTTCCGACCAACGGGTTCAGTGTCGACGAAGAAGTTCGTCGAGATCCCGAACGACGGCGACATTCAGTACTTCATCGCGAAGGCCGGCCGCTAATGACCGGATTGACCACTACATACACTCGCGGCACACTGGTCGCACTGATCGGGGACGCGGAGATCGAGTCCCGGGGAGCGTTCGCGCTCGACGTATTTGACGAGACTCGCGTCCTTCGCTGGAACGCTCGTCGAGGCGTCTGGATCCACGTCGCCGCCGCGTCGACCGTGATCTCGTTCGTCTCGGACTTCGATCGGAAGATGAACGGCGTCGTCGTCTGCCTCTGCGGAGCGAAATACTGGGAAGCCGGCCGTTGTATCGACTGCGGATCAAAGGCTCCACGATGACGGACTCCCGGGACGGGATTTCTCGCTCGACGAGGCTCTCGGCCCGGGATCTCCGAAATCGACGGGGAAAACGGGACTCAAAAAAAACCTGAAAAAAGTTCTCAAAAACGTCCGCCGGGCGGACGAAATGGTGTAGAGTGGTTGACGTGAGGGACAGTCCCTCACAACTAGGAGAGGGAGACTCCAATGAATGAAGTAGTGACTAACCGAGTGATAAAGATCAGTGGCAAGGAAATGGCGGCCGAAGTCCGCGCTCACCTCAAGACGACGTTCCCCGGAGTGAAGTTCGGCGTTCGTACGCTCTCGTTCACCGGCGGCTCGTCGATTGAGGTGGAGCAGTTCACGGACGCGATCTACCGCGCCGACGTGGAAGAGGCGCTCGCCATGTTCACGGCCGTCTACCAAGAAGAGAACGTCTCGGACGAGGAATACTTCAATGGTGCGAACGGCTGGCGCAAGATCCAGTACGTCCGCGTCGAGGCCGACGGCTCACTGACTCCGTACGAGTACGCGTCGAGCATCGCAATCTGGGGTGCTTCACGCGAGGTGCTGGAGTGGTCGCAGAACCGAGAGGGGAGCCGCTAATGAAGACGATCGCGACCTACGAAACGTCCGACACTTACGGCCGCTTCTCGACCGGCGACATCGTCCGAGTCTCCGGGGAGCGCGGAACGTGGACAGTGAAGTCCTTCCGCAACGACCGTGGCGGCTGGACTGCGATCGTTCACGGCGACGGAGCGATCCGTTGCTTTCTCGTCGAGCGGCTCTCTGGAGTCTCGAAGCGCAAGCGCGCCACGATTGGAGCGGAGTCATGATCCTCTGCGTATTCTGCGCGCACCAAATGATTGAGACTGTCGACGGGCTCGTTCACGTCAGTACGAAGACGTGGGCCTGCGACGGCGTCGACGAAGAGTAGCGAAACCGAAACGTCGGGAGACGTATCGCTGGGACTGACCGTCCGGCGGCTGAAGAGTGTAGGTCGCTACCTAAGGGGAGAATCAAATGAAGTCAGAAGACCAAGCCAAAGAGACGCTTCGACGATACGTCGATCGCCTCATCGCTCTCGAAGACCGAATCAACGAGAGCGTCAACCCGGAGTCCGAGTACGAAGGAATGGAGTTCATCGAGATCCTCGACGACGCCGACGAGTCACCGATCGCCAGTCCGCTCTCGATCGACTACGTCTACGAGAACTCGGCCGGCATCGACTTCGGAAAGATCCGGTGCGTAGCGTTGGAGTACGTCTGCGAGTATGGCGGCCCGGGAGTCGTCGTTCGCTTCGACGGCCGTGGCGTCCGCGTCATCGTGACCACAATGGGCGTCGAGATCTTCCATACGCTCTCACTTACCTCGATCTCTGGGTACATGGCGTACCTCATCGAAGAAGCCACGGCGGAGATCCGCTACGCGATTGGAGCGCGATCATGATGACCCTCTTCGATCAACCGCCGTTCCAGTCTCACTCGGCGACCAGCGTCGAGGCGTCCGACTCCATGAAGGGGAAGACGGCGCGGATCCGCGATCTCGTTCTCGCCTCGATCCGGGAGTGCGACGCGACCGACGACGAACTCTTCGGACGTTTCCCCGGCTACTCGCCGAATACGATCCGGCCTCGCCGCGTTGAACTGCTGGCGCGTGGACTCGTCGAGCCGGCCGGCCGTCGAGTCACGTCGAGCGGCCGCTCTGCGACCGTATGGCAAGCGAAGGCGGCGTCATGAGTGTCTCGACCTGCCGTCACTGCGGAGATCAAATCGTTCAGGCGATTCACCCTCAAGACCACTTGCTTCTCTGGACTCATACGCGTACCGGGGAAACGAAATGCCCGATCCGGTGGGCGACTCCAGTGGAGAGCGCGGACTAATGACCGTCATACGCGCCTTCGGGATCTCCGTCTCGTCACTCGACGAGGCTCTGACCGTCCCGAAGGCCGTACGCGACGCGTGGCAGGCGTACACGTCGGCCGTGATCCAGCACTATGAAATCGACGCCGGACTCCGGTGGAAACTGAAGGAGACTCATGATCATTAAGACGACTCTCGTAATCACCGCGTTCTTCGGTGTAGCACTCTCGATCCAGTCACCGACTCCGGAGCCGGCCACGGCGACAGTCCGCTCGACGACCACGTCGACGACGCTCGTCTTGCCGGCCGTTATGGATCAGTGGCGACTCGTCGCTCAATGCGAGACGCACCAGAACTGGCAGTTCGAGGGAGCGAACTGGGACGGCGGACTCGGGATCTCTCGGACGAACTGGGAGTTCTACGGCGGCCGGGACTTTGCTCTGGCTCCACATTTAGCAACACCGGAAGAGCAGGTCGTCATCGCTCGCCGGATTCAAGCCCGGGCCGGAGTCCCTGACTTCGTCCCGGATCAAGACGGGACGTGCCGCGGCTGGTAGTCGCGTCATACCCGAACCGTATCCTCAACACACAAACAGAAAGGCAACACCAATGAGTATCAACAATTACGCCGAGGTACTGGCGTTCACGAAGGGACTATCGCGTCCGGCATGGCTCGCGATCAGAAAGCAGGGTATCGGCGGATCCGACGCGTCGAGCATTCTCGGCGTCAATCGCTGGACGAGCGCGTTCGCGTTATGGGCCGACAAGATTGGAGCGTCTCCAGACTCCGACAACTCGAACGCCGCGATGACGTGGGGAAACGACCTCGAACTCCCGGTCGCTCAACACTTCGCTCGCGAACATGAGGCCGCCGTCGTCGCCTACCCGGCCGTACTCCGATCGAAGGCGCACCCGTTCATGCTGGCCAACGTCGACTTCTTCGTCGTCGAGCCGTCAGAACTCACGCCGGCCGGAGTCGTCACCGATCTCGGCTCGATCGCTCTCGACGAACTCCCGGAGATCTGGCACATTCTTGAAATCAAGACGACGGGTATCACGGGGAAGCCGTCTCGCGAGTGGGAGAACGACAACGTTCCACGATCCTACGAACTACAAGGCCAGCACTACTCAATCGTGACGGGGATCCAGTCCGTCATCTTCGCGGCTCTCGTCGCCGGGACTGGACTCGTCGTTCGAGGCCGGCTCTACAACGGCGAGAAGGAGAACGCCGAACTCATCGCGGCCGAGTCTCACTTCTTTCAGCAGGTCGCTCGACGCGAACCGCCGGAGCCGGACGGATCCGACTCGTCCGCCGAGGCAATCAAATCACTGTATCCCGAGTCGACTCCCGAGACGGCAATCGAAGCGGACGACTTCTCAATCGAGATCATCGACGAGTACCTCACGGCGAAGGCCGAACTCGACGCGCTGGAGTTGAAGGTGAAGGGACTGAAGGCGAAAATCGAAGTCGCGATCGGAGCGAACGAGATCCTGACGTGGCAGGGGACGCCTATCGCGACCTACAAGTCGACCAAGTCCCGGGCCGCGCTCGATCAGAAGGCCGTCGAGACATGGCTCGCCGAGAACAAGCCGGAGATCCTCAAGTCGTTCACCGTGACCAAGCCCGGCTACCGCGTCCTTAGGTTCATGAAAGTCCGGACGGGAGAGTAAAGTGGAAAACATGAGTGATACCGAACGACCAATACGAGTGCTATCTCTGGGCGCTGGAGTCCAGTCGACGACGCTTCTCTACATGATGATTGCCGGAGAGGTGGAGCCGGCCGATCACGTTATCTTCGCCGATACGGGTTGGGAGCCAAAGGCCGTCTATGAGCACCTAGATCGACTACGCGTTCTGATCGAAGAGGCCGGCATGGAGTTTCATCTCGTCTCAAAGGGAAACATACGAAACGATTTCTTTGACGGAACATCGCACTTCGCCTCTATGCCGCTTCACATACGAAACGGCGAAGGCAAGAAGGCTATGGCGCGCCGCCAGTGTACGAGCGAATACAAACTCACACCGATCAAAAAAAAGACGCGAGAGATTGCCGGCCTTGTTCCTCGCGCTCGCTCTACGAAGAATCTAGTGACGATGATTATCGGGATCTCATGGGACGAGTCGCAACGAATGAAGGATCCCTTCTTCCCGTGGATCACAAACGAGTATCCACTCGTTGATCGACGACTGACTCGTCAAGACTGTATTGACTGGTCGCTCGCTAATGGATACGAGCGTCCGCCGCGATCGGCCTGCGTCGGTTGCCCGTTCAAGAATGCCGAAGAGTGGCGCTATTTGAAAACTCAACCGGAAGAATGGGCGGACGCCGTGGAGTTCGACGAGGCTCTGCGCTCGCACCACATCGTCGGAAAACGTTTCAACGGCGAAGCGTATCTCCACTCGTCAATGAAACCGCTCACCGAGGTAGACCTACGAACAGAAACCGAAATGGGAATTATCACTCTGTTCGATCAGGAGTGCGAGGGTATGTGCGGCCTATGAGTAGCCGCTTCGTCAGTCTGCGGATTGAGTTCGAGCGTCGAGCGAAAGAGTCTGCCGGCGTTCGTCGTATCGCCTACACCGAGGCGGCCCGGGCCGTCGAAATGATGATGAGTCTCCCGGAGAAAGACGAGTATCGGAACGACAAGCCGCGCTGATACACTGGACTCGTTCCTTCGCACTCGGGAACTAGGAGCCGCCTCACTGACCTCTCCCCTAGATCAGTGAGGCGGCGTCCTCATGTTCGGGAGTACGCTCTCGTCATGCTCTCGACTCGTCTCGCCTCATGAGTGTCGTCGCCATGATCGTCACCGTTGACGGGCTTGCCTATGCCGCGCACGACTCGATCGCGATCGATACCGACGGATCGTTTCGGATCACTACTTCCCCGAAGATCGTCGAGTCCGATGACGCGCTGATCGGATTCGTCGGATCGTGGAGTCTGGGACGCCGGGCTCTCCAGTGGCTCACCGATTCCGGGCTGGATCTCGTCCGGTTCGCCGACGAGTTCGAGTCGACCGAAGACGACTGGACGATCCTCATGGCTCGCGGCGGCCGACTAACGGAGATCTCGGCCGATCGCTCAATCGTGGAGATCGCTCCCGGGATCGACGGAGTGGCCTTTCACGCCGTCGGAGCCGGCGGAGATTACGCTCTAGGCAGTCTGCTCTGGGATCACGAAGAAGGCCTTACATCGCTATCTAGGGCGATCTGGGCGGCCATTGAGTTCTCGACACTCGTCAAGCCGCCGATCCTCTACTACCAGCGTTAGACTCCGATCATGAAGATTCTCTCGCTCTCCCTCGACGACCTCACTCCGCACCCCAAGAACGTCCGACAAGGCGACGTAGGCGCGATCGCGGAATCCCTCACCGCTCACGGCCAGTACCGTCCGATCGTCGTTCAGAAGGAGACGCGACTGATCCTCGCCGGTAATCACACATGGAAGGCCGCGAAGGTTCTCGGCTGGAAAAAGATCGACGTAGTGGAGATCGACGTGGACGACGAACAAGCGGCCCGGATCCTGCTCGTCGACAACCGCTCGACGGATCTCGCGACGTACGACGATCACGCGCTCGCGGCTCTGCTGGAGTCACTCTCGTCGACGGAGATCGGGCTCGACGGTACGGGCTTCGACGGCGATGATCTCGACGACCTGCTCTTCCAACTCAACCGATCCGCCGGAAACATGGAAGAGGGATACTCGAAAGAAGAGCGCACCGACGCGTTCGAGAAGGCCGGGATCCGATCAGTGATCCTGCCGTACCCGGACAAGGAGTTCGACGAGGTGAACGACCTCGCGAAGAAGGCGCGCCAGAAACTCGGGTACGAGACGAACTCGGATCTCGTCCTACACATACTTCGACAGATGATAAACTCCGACGTGAACTAGCGCTTGTAAAATAAGGGGAAACAAAGCATGAGTGATGCCACTGTCGTACAAAACCTGAACGTTCATTATCTTTCTTTGAGTGTCGACTGGCCAACGCCGGCGTGGCTCTACGCGCAACTCGACAATGAGTTTCATTTCGATTTCGATCCATGCCCGTTG
>Ga0114958_10003303_pt1 | contig 11593 bp, 14 predicted proteins | sample C_130208_EF_Meta_FD_89577 | JGI IMG/M metagenome (GOLD analysis project Ga0114958, IMG submission 89577) | Freshwater microbial communities from Lake Croche, Canada to study carbon cycling - C_130208_EF_MetaG | ecosystem: Environmental > Aquatic > Freshwater > Lake | place: Lake Croche, Canada... | reverse complement strand
TTATGATTGGGTCTTTCGGCTCGTCTAGGCCATCTTGGCGAGGGCGGCAATGTACTTCTCAACGGAAGTCACTGCCTTCATCATGAACTCCTCATCACCGTCCTCGCGGAAGGTATCCCTGATTGCCTGGATGTGCTTCTTCCTGTGGATCTCAAGGAAGCGCTTGTAGGTGTAGGCGTCCACTGCATCCTGGTAAGAGGCGTAGGGGGCAAAGGTCGCGCCATTCACCACCTGTGAGAGGCGGGAGATCTCCGCGCGCAGGCTAGACAGCTTTGCCTTGGTCTCACGCAGATCCTTCTCCTTGGCTTCCACAAAGGAGCGGCGGGTCTCCTTGATCTCTTCCCTGAGCTTCTCTGCCTCAGCGTGCTTGGCGGCCTTGACCTCCTTGTTGCTGGTGTACTCCACCTCACGCCTCAACGTGTCGAGATAGCCACGCATCTGATCAATCTTGATCTTCCAGTTTCCACTGAGAGGGTGCTCATCCTGCTGACTGCCGAGGAGATCTGTCAGCTTGTCCAGGAGAGCGTCCTTCTCCTTTGACAGGGTCTGGTGCTCCAGAGCGGCCTTGGCGCGGGCGAGGATTACATCATAGGAGCTCTTCTCATCGCATCGGTAGTAGTCAAACCGCCATCCACTCTTCTGGTCGACGAGGATGTTCTCCACCGTGGCGTCGTAGGCGGAGTCAGGAATGCAGGCTTGGATAGATGCGTGGGTTAGCATGATGAAGGAGGGGGACTTCCTTTGGAGGGAAGAGGCGGATCACTTTTTCTGGAAGAGGCCTCTTACACCCAATAGCCAATGGTCAATTGACCATTGGCTATTGGCTAGAACAAAAAAAGAGATCCATCTCTTGATACACGCCCCTCCAATCGCGTATACCTGTCAGACCCAACCGGCTACGTGTAACATAGCCTTCGTTCTTTGTATGGTCTGCCCGTTAGCTCGATAGCCCCTCTCCAACACTTTGTCATAGCTCAATAGCTCTCCAGCTCACCTTAAGAGTTGTTTGAATTCCGCCCCTCCTTCGCGGTGTTCCGTCATGCCCTCCTATCCAAATGGCACGTCCGATATGTCCAGCTCCGAGCACTGCCCCACCTCGCAGCACCCCGTCGTGTCCCACCGGTCTGTACCTACTCGCCCGTTACGGTTCTAGCGCCGGGTTAAAGGTACAGAGCCTCCTCAATGACACGTCCGATACATCTGATGGGACATTGCCCCCCCTTCCTCCGCCGCATAGGGATCCTGTTCCCTAGGTCTTACGCCTCTCACTGTCTCCAGTGTTTGCTGCCCTGCATGTGGTAATGGGGGTCACCCAGTTCAATTTTTATATTAGGTTGATGAGTTGATCAATCGAAAGACGTCTTATGACCTCTTCCAGACGTCTTTTTATCAATCTAATATAAAAATTGAATTGACCTCTTCCACCCCAATATGTCCCCCATTCAACCTATCATAAAAATTGAACCCTCTTCCACGCGTGCTCTTACGTCCCCCCTCTCATACCCCTCATACACACAATGGCAGCACTCGCTGGTCTCGCTCTGTGGAACGAAGAGGTCTTCTCTGTGCATAAGGAGCTCGCTGCGGCGGCTGGAGTGGTCTATGAGACCTTTGAGAACCACAAGCAGTGGCTGAAGGCTGTGAAGGCTGCCGGCATCCTGCGTGAGGCGGCTCTGCGTGAGGCTAGCCGGCGTAGGGGGACGTCTATTGCAGCAGAACGGGCGGAGCGGTGGTTCGCTAAGGCAGTGGAGGATGAGTGTATGGGTCTTCCCATGACGATCCCGAAGACCTACCGCGACAGGCAGATCCACAAGTACCGGCTGCAGATCCAGAGCTCTGCTGAGGGGGCAGCTGCACCTGTGGCTGTGGCTGCACCTGTGGCTGCGCCTGTCAAGAAGCCCCCCCAGCCCGCTCCCCGCCTCACAGTCATGGCTCCCCAGCCTGTGGCCACCAAGCCTCTTCCCACCCCCCCCCCTCTACCCACACCCCCCCCTCTTCCCACACCCCAGCCTCTTCCCGCTAACCAGGATCCCGCCTACCTCCAGCTGCTGGCCGATGGCTTTGATGAGGTGATCCTCGGCGGCAACCCCTATTACCGCAACATCGAGACAGGAGATCTCTTTGTCCCCGCCCCTAACTACCAGCTGGGGGATCCCATGCCAGCCTGGGATGCTGACCTGGGAGAGTTCTTATCTGAGTAATCTTAATACCTAAACAAACAAATATAATCAAACCAAACAAACCTCTTTTTTTATGGAAAAAAGTGAAGCTGATCGTCCCATAGGGATGAAGTCCCCCTATGCAATCCGCTATCGTACGTATCAGCACCGCTGCCTGGTGTAGAAATGAGAAGGAGATGGAGGAAGCCATCAAGGATGCGGTGATCCTGCATATGAACGCCATCTCCCAGCAGGAAGATACCATTGACGATCTGACTGAGGACAATGATCTCATGGAGACTCACACCAAGGAGCTAGATACTCGCAATAGGGAGCTAGAGGATCGCAACAAGGAGCTAGAGAGAATTGTGAAGAAGATGGGTAAGACTCTCACGAAGGTGCGTATGGAGCTTCAGACTCTGAAGAAGCAGTCTGCTCCAGAGGAGCCCGCAGCTCACGTGGATCTCTGGCCAACGAACCTCAAGGACTTCTATATGGCTTTGTCTATTGCACCTGAGCAGAGCGAGATGCTGAATCAGCTTCTTGAGACGGTAAAGGAAGGCATGGAGGCCAAGGAGAAGCTAGAGGAGAAGATGTGTGCCTGGCATGTGGATAGGGGTATTGATTACGTGGCCTCTCCACAGTGGCCGATTAACCTCACCACCTACCTCTGCGTCCTCCCCAGCTGCCCTGCCATCTCCCATCTGTATAAGAGGGCACAGGATGGCTTCCTGGCCAAGGGCAAGCTGAACAATACAGTTAAGGACATCATCAAGAAAGAGTTCTCTCTCTAACAGCTAAAAAATGACCCCCCTCTAACGGAATAGATGAAGTCCCCTACACAATGAACGAAGATGATCGTCCTTGCGGCGTCCAGCCTCACGCACAAGCCTCCTGGCGAGCCAAATACGAGTATATGGATAGGCTATGGATCCAACAAGGAAAGGAGATTGCTGAGCTAAAGGCTGAGCTGGCCAAGAAAGACGCTGATCTGGCCAAGAAAGACGCCGAGATAGCCAAGAAAGACGCTGATCTGGCCAAGAAAGACGCTGGAGTAGAGAAGCCCGGTCTACAGACTGCCACCCTCTGGGCTGAGCTGGCTAAGAAGAGTGCCGAGCTGGCCAATAAAGATGCCGAGCTGGCCAAGAAAGACGCTGAGCTGGCCAAGAAAGACGCCGAGCTGGCCAAGAAAGACGCCGAGCTAGCTGCTTTCATGCCACACCCAGGTTCTGATGATCCTTCCCCTGTATAATACCAAATACGAATATGCATATAGTATCGTTTCAGCAAAATCATACGTCGTAAAGAAAGAGATTGAGGTGTCGTTTTCACACCAATCAGTTCCCGGCATTTCGCGTTATATAGAGAAGATTATAGTATTTTTTATAAATATAATGGATCCTACGAACAAGTATACTATTATGCAAAGGAAATACTATGATAACGAGGGGATTACTGGTAATATGAATCGCGAAAATCATATGGGACATAATAGAAATCCTGATTACTGGAATATACTGGTCAAGGATACAGAATCGCCTGCATTTCTGAATAAAGTGGGATTAGACTTTGCCTGTGGCTGTGGTAGAAACGTCTTTAATCTAGTAAATAGGTTTCAACGCATGGATGGCGTAGATTTATCTAAAGAGCTTATAAAGACATGTATAAATAATCGGAACAACTTGGGTATTGATGACACGAAGGCCATGTTCTACTCATGTAATGGCGTATCATTGGATATATTGTCCGATAATACATATGACTTCGTAATGAGTACTATCGCCTTACAGCATATCTGTGTATACTCTATTCGCCTAAACTACTTCAAAGAGTTCTTTAGGATAATGAAGTCAGGTGGTCTACTGTCCTTCCAAATGGGATTTGGACTCGGACACCATACAACACGCGATTACTTTGAAGACTATTACGATGCAAATAGTACGAATAGTGGATGCGATGTTCGTGTCATGGATCCCGACTATATCATAGGCGATTTAAAGAAGATCGGATTTACTAATATTACATATGATATCAAAAAGGCATACGATGACTCTCATGGTAACTGGATTTTCGTAAAGGCATATAAAGAGTAGAGGATGCAGTATGGAAGATGAATAAAAAGAGAGCGGCATTATGTATACGGGGTGCAGTAGCTAAAAAGACGAAACGATACGAACAGGCAGGCGAAATATATACAGATACTTCTGACTACGTTAAATATAGTTCTGTCTATACATCGATATTGAGGCATATTATTCTGGCAAATGCAGACTACGATATCGATATCTTTATTCATTGCTGGAATCTTGACTTGAAAGAGGAGCTCATCACGCTATATAAACCCGCAAATCACCTATTTGAAGACAATACTATATATGCTGATGAGATTAGCTCTTTCTGTGTTGTTCCAAAGGATTTCGGAGGGATATCTCAAGCCCTTAGTATTCAGAAAGTCTTGGAACTTCAAGAAGAGTATTCTGCTACACATGGGATAAAGTATGATATTGTTATTGTATTTCGTCCAGATGTTCTTATCTGGAGAGATATGATATTCTCCAGATATGATTTAGAGTCCTTCTATACCGACGGACATGAACATAATAATGGAGATATCTTTTTTGTAATGTCAGCCAAACATGCTATGCTCTTCAAAGATTTGTATCTATCACTTCGTAATGGTAATAGACATGCTCGGCATTCGTGGATAAGAGATTTTATTATTCGCTACTGTAATATGCCCATTCGAGGGGATACCTTAATACCAGGGAAAGACTACGAAGTCTTGAGACACATTTATCAAACATCTCTTGCGAATGGTCATATCACATATGATATGCTACGAGAGTATGATATTCTACCAACAGATATTGAGCAAAGAATCCTATATTAACCGAATCTCTTACGGGTTAAAGGCTAAAGAGCTAACCTCATAAAAAATGTTTAGGTTTTGTTTGAGGGTTTAGGGTATATATAAGGTATTCAACTTAATCATAGCCACCTCTTCCGTGCATCAGAGATGGCCTGGATGTGCTTTCTGTAGTCAGGGTAGATCAAGCTCTTGGCCTTCTTCTCTTCCTCGCTGATTGCTGGTTCCGCCAAGATCTCCTTGTATTGGGGAAGAGTCTTCACGCTCTCATAGGGCAAATCCTTCATACAGATCTGCTCAATCAGCTTGAAATGTGCGGGGTAGTCTGGGTAAAGCTTCGTGAGCTCTTCGATGTGCTTCTTCTTCACCTGATATGCCTTTAGGTAAAAGGGCATATCAAACCAGCGAATGGGGCATCTGTAAAGGAACTTCAGGAGATCAATCTCCCTCATCAGCTCTTCCTCATCTCTATTTTGCATAGTCACGGAATACTCGCGGTACTTCTCAGCGTCGATGGCAATGAACATGGCCAGGAGAGTGGCGTCGTCATAGCTGACCTTCCACTTCTGCCGAAAGTCCTCAAACATCTTCGCCTTCTCAGAAACATCTCGCTCATTGAACCCACTCAGAAAGGGCTCAATCTCTGAGCGGTGAATCTGCTGTTCATCATAGATCTTCCGCTGTTCCGCCGTCTTTCTCTGAAGGACAAAGGTGTCCCAGTTCTTGAGGAGATACATATAGGCGCGGACGACTGCAGAGGCTGAGGCGCCACTGTGGTGATCTCCAACGAGACTGTATATGGTATCCATCTCTGTAGAAAATCCCTCGAGAGGAGGAACGTACTCCAGAAGGAACTTGCGAGACCACTCAGCGGTGTCAAGACCTGCCTTAACAGACTCCATCTCTTTAGCAAACTCACGATCCAGCATCCAGTCAAAGGTCTCCATAGGCTCACGGGTCTCAACACCAACGGACGCGCAGTAATCGATCCAAGCGGGAAGAAAAGGCATAGGGGGACGGTCAAAGAGACCTCGCCTAACTTCATTTTTTTTACAGATAAAAATGAACTGAGGAAACCAACGAAGAATACGTCCCATGGAGACGTCTGAATCCTATACATGGATGCCTGAAGGTATGATGCGTCTCGAGAAGACGTGCTTTCCTACGTGCGAGTGTCACAAGGATTTAATCGACTGTAAGAAGGATCTTATGCATACAAAGCGTGTGATTGCTAGGATGCAGGAGCGAGAGAAGTGGTTTGAGGATCGTATCCGCCAGCTAGAGCTATACTGTAAGAGTATCAGGGCACCACCACCTGAGGAAGAGCAACCGCTTCGCCTGAATCTTGGTGACCTTTCTCTTCCTGATCATGAGCGTCTAGCAAAGAATATGCATGCTCATCTTCTCCAGGAAGAGGGGATCTCTGAGGGCATGACCCCTGTTGCACCCCTGTTACCCATCCCAAGTCACTCTATCAAGAAGGCAGTGTCATGGCACGAACTCAGCGAAAAAAATGAAGACGGTCAGTAACCTGTGCCAAAGTCCCCCTATGTCTAACGAAGCCCCCATGTCTACTGAAGAGAGCATCAAGCAGTGGAATAAGTATAGGAGCCAACTGGATGTGGCAAAGACGGCTGTCATTCGCTCCTATCTCCACCTCATCCGCCCAAAGGAGGGATTCCCTATGTATAGTGTACCCTCCATTTGTGCGCTCTATGAACAGTGGAAGGATGAGGAGAAGCTGTTCTACAAGATGGCGTCAAACGACAAGCCTCCCCCACGCGTCTTTCCTAACCCCCCCTATGGGGGTGAGATGGCTTGCTGGAGAATGTGGGCTCTGATGATTCAAGAGCAGGTAGAGGGCTACTACGGGCAACTCTCTTATCTGAAGGAGTGTGTGGCAGAGATCGTTGCCAATCCAATGTGCCTTTCTCATAAAGAGAGGTGCCCATGCAAGGTATCTCCTAATCCCTGGATCTACTCGCAGGAGGTAGATGCCCTGGAACCGCTAAAGGTGAAGCATAACCCAAAGTGCCTGTGTGACACCACGCGCTACAGGGCATGTACGCAGCAGCCAAGCTTTACTGGACACACAGGAAATACCTTCATCTGTCATCCAACCATTGTTCCAACGATGACACTGGAGCAGCGCCAAGCTTTACCTGTTGTCCACCCTCCTGCGACTCTGGTTGAGGTTGGGACAGACAGAAGTCTGTCGAGACTGCTGGATCGCATCCTTGGAGTGAATGACGCTGCCATTGCGGTGGCGAATGCTTCCCTTCCAGCCTCTCAGGCTACACAACCCACACCCTTCGCCAAAAAGTTCGATGGCTTCGTCAATGATGCAAATAAGGCTCAGGCTGCCATTAACACCGCAGCAAAGGCATCAGGGGGGATTCAGAGCCCAAACTTTGCCAAGGAGCTCTTCGCCGCTATGGGAACCCCTCATGATTCCAAGTGTCCCCACGGTCTTCCCTTCTACTCCTGTATGCCATGCAGTCACTGAGCCAGCAACCCAACCTCCTATACCCCCTAAACCCTAAACCAACTAAACCCCCAACAAACCCCACCAAAAAAATGATGTCTTTTTTTGGTAGCCATCTTGTCCCTATGTTCAACACCGCGTCACTGTACAAGCTAAAGGAAGAGCTGGATGAGGTCTACCAGTACCGCCGCACCCTCCGCCTCATGCAGATCTTGCGGAAGAAGGTCACCTCAATGAACATCGTCCCTAGACTTGAGGCGCTGATGGAAGCGGGTAAGGAGCCCAGTCTTCCCTTCCTCACCTATACCACTGGCACCGCTAGCTTGGGCGATGATGGAGATCCCAGGAACGCTGATATCGACCCTGAGCTTAGTGAGTGGGTCGAGCAGTCTCCTCACCGTCTGCGAGACACTCACACAACCTCCCTGGCCTCCGCTGCCTACCTCTTTGACACCACCCTAGAGATGATGGATCTTCCTGAGCTAGACCTCTTCTTCTTGCATGGCAGGGAGGAGGATAGGAGGATTCCTGTGAGAAAACTCTTTCATACCGAGGGAGCTATTCCTATGGTGAGGTCAATGCTGGGAGACGGACTTACCATGAATCGTCGCTACACGCTCCTGGATGCAAAGACGTGTATTCAGGAGAATGAGCAGACCATCCAAGTGTTTGAGGTGACGTGGGACATTGTCTTCACAGGAAAACCTACTACCCCCTGGGCTATGCCACACAATGTCCTATACACTTCCATTGGGAATGCGTATATCCAGTTGAGCCAGATGCATCCAACAGATCCATGGCCACCCCTCCTGTTCCCTCATTGGATGAATTCTTCTCTGAGCGTGGAGGTTGTCAAGCAGTTAGAGAGGGGATTGAATCCGTGCACCTTTGACTGTGGATGTTCTCTTGACGATGATAACTACTGCACAGGCTGCTCAAAGAAACATGTGGGGTATATTGACTGCGTAGAGAGCCCTGTACAGCCCCTTCGCCATCCCATCTATTTCCTGAAGCATTCCCCTATGAACGCACAGTGGGACTGCTCTTGCTGTAAAAAGTGACCAGCAGGCCACCCCCTCAAGGTGTCCCCCCATGCTTCCCCGTGTCAACCTCTTGCTCGCCAACGCCCAGTATGGGATCCAGAACGGCGTCAACCCTTCCCAAATTATCGCCAGCTATGAGCAATACCTTGCCGACGTGCAAGCAGCCCTTGAGGCCTTACGCCCATCCTTCATCCCACCCCCCATGAACCAGTTGACGGATCAGCAGCTAATCTCAACTGTAGTCACTCTTTCGGATAGGGTAGCCGCAGCAAAGGCTGAGCTCGAGACAAGAGAAGCAGATCTCCTCTGCTATACAACAGAACAGTCACGACGTTCCCCAGCAGCAGAACCAACCCCAGCAGCAGAACCAACCCCAGCAGCAGAACCAACCCCAGAACCAGAACCAACCCCTGTAACAGAAGAAGTTCCCCCTCTAACAAAAAAGCCCAGACGCGACATTTCCAAGCTCAGTCTTCCTTATGGCACCACCCTCAGAATTGGCGCCGGTGATCCTTGGGACATGGTGTACGAGAAAGAGGGCTTCTATATTGATGAAGTTCTCTACAAGACTCCCTATGCAGTGGGTCTTGCTCATTCCAAGAGAATCACGGAGAAGCATCCCAAGGAAACCAAGCCAGGCGACGGATGGTTTCATATTAAAGTTACCTCAGGACAATATAAAGGAATGCGCCTTGACAGGGTCTATGATCTCCTCAACCCCCTGTAACACCTGCCAAAACACGACGATACAAATCCGAAAACCCTATCTAAAGCACAACCACTTTTTCTTACCCATTGGATCAATGCTTTTCGAATCGTGGCGCATCGAGTTCGATGCGGAAATATATACACAAATCTATTAATATCTTCTATTACATGATATGCGAACCTCTATACGAAAGGTATTCAACCTACGTAAACTCTATATCTAATGCAAACCATTTGTCTGGTTTCAAATCCAACCCCGACTATACCTACATGCTCGAACATGTTTCGACAGAACAAGGGGAAGAATATTTAACCTGCATACTATCTCGAACAAGCATAACGAACGATGAGATTGTAGAATTCTGTAGGTTGAATGATTCATTTGGTAATCCTAATACAGTAAGATATGATAGGTTAAGCATCTCATTATCACCCTCAACGTTACGGTATATGTATCATGCACATTTGATTCTTAGTCATATGAAAAATATCGGTAATGTAAATCCAGATATAATAGAGGTGGGGGGTGGATACGGTGGACTTTGTCTTTCCTTGCACTTTTTTGCCCCTAAATATGGAGTTGATATAAAGTCCTATACACTGTGTGATTTGACTCCTATTATTCGTTTACAGGAGATATATTTAACTAGAGTTAATTCTTCACTTAAGATCGAGTTTGTTGATGCAAATACATTTGGTGCGACGATTACGTGTGTAAACATGTTTCTAGTAAGCAACTATTGTTTTAGTGAGATTTCCAAGGAAATTCAAGAGTCTTACAGGCAACTACTGTTTCCTAAAGTTGCACATGGGTTTATGGCCTGGAATAATATTCCCGTGTATGATTTTGGGTTCACTACACAGATTGAAGCTGAAATACCGAAGACTGGGCCTATGAATAAATATGTGTATTTCTAAGGGAGGTTCTGGTGAATGCGAAGGAAAGCCTATTCATACCATATAGAATCTCTTCAACCCTATCTAAAGCACAATCACTTGTTCGTACTATGTCGAAGAGCACAGTGCAAAAGACGACCATAGAGCAAAAGACTATGGCTGAACGTCTGTCTGATACCCTCCTGATTCTGAGAAAAATACTCGATATAGGCGTCGAAAAGGACTCTAGCGAATATATGACCACAAAACAGCATTTAGATGCCTGGATTAAATCAGGAGAACCAGGCGTCTATACGATTCCTTTTCCAAGCCACGGAAGAATTGCCCAGATGACTCTTTCCAATGATGCCGGCAAAGAACCCATCTACGTCCTCAAAACGCGCTCATCTCTTGCAGGTATGTAGAACAATGGCATAGAAGGGGTAATAGATGGGAGAGAAGGAAAAGGCCAGTGCGATATAGATATAAAATAAGATCGAGGCTGAAGCAGCCGGATTTAGACTCAGCTGGTAACAATAGGAAAGACGGGCAGCGCCCATTCCGTAGACAGCCATTGCGGTGAGATGGAGAATCAGAAGAATTGGTATAGAACTATATAATGTCTGCACAGAATTCACCACCGAGCTGGGGGTTGCAGTAAATCCTTCGGATGTTTCTCCTAATCCTGCACGAATAAGCCCTGATATATACTCGGTGAGCTTCATACTATATAAAGAAAACATAAGAATACTCACCATGGAGCTCCTGGGGAAGACAGTATTGTCTGGAGTCTTGGCTTATTCCATGCACTATGGAGCACTCAAAGCCTATAGTCATTTTTGTATTCCTGACGGAACTCTCGGCTTCATCCGTGGATTTCTTACCACGGGAAGTCCTATCTGCCAAACAATGATGTCGGTAGTAACCCAAACCCAAACATCGTATAGCTCTTTCGTTCTTATCGGGCTTTCGCGAGCATGTGTCGATATCTTCATGCAGGATAAGCCCAAGTCTACATAAAACAGAATACCTCCTCCACTCACATACGCATCTTGCGCATGTGAGTTCGACTGACACAGTTGATAGGTAAATATAAGTAGCTCGGGAAATGTTGTAAACGATTCTGTGTCAGTCCAGTAGAGATGAATGTGATCGCCTCTTCTGAAGGATCCCTGTATGAATTAATGTCTCGTGGAAAAAAGGATGTATACTTTTACCAAGATAGCAAGGATAGCATAGCTCCCTTTAACATGGCCTATGTCGAGGAAGAACAGGTCATTCGCGAAGTCAGAAGAATTCCTCCGACGACAGGAACTGACTTTGGAAAAACAATCGAGTTTCCTATTGATATTATCGGAGACCTTCTGACCTCGGTAACCTTTCACATCACCTTACCCAGCTGGCTTCCTCCCACCATCCTCAAGATCTTTGACAAAACTCAGATCAAAGATCTCTC
>Ga0114958_10003302_pt1 | contig 11598 bp, 9 predicted proteins | sample C_130208_EF_Meta_FD_89577 | JGI IMG/M metagenome (GOLD analysis project Ga0114958, IMG submission 89577) | Freshwater microbial communities from Lake Croche, Canada to study carbon cycling - C_130208_EF_MetaG | ecosystem: Environmental > Aquatic > Freshwater > Lake | place: Lake Croche, Canada... | reverse complement strand
AGATTTCGAAAAATTCTATGATAAAGGAAATCAAGCAGCAGGAACACGCGTTAGAGGTGGTCTTCAACAATTAAAAACTTTATCTCAAGAAATTCGTACTGAGGTTCAAAACCAAAAGAACGCTTCTAAGTAATTTATCAGAATGCAAAAAAAAAGCCTGGAAGTAATTTCAGGCTTTTTTTTATTAAAATTTTTCCAAATGTAAGGCAGTAGCCATTCCATCTACCATCAATTTCCCACGTTCACGCTCATATACCTGCGTACAAATTTCTGCAATATGTTTTTCGGTATTAATCGAAGTAATTTGGAACTTAGCTGTGTAAGTAACTCCTACAAATAAAGGTCGTTTGAACTCTGTATTTTGTTTTAAATAAACACTTCCTTGTCCTGGAAATTCCATGCCCATAACTCTTGAAAATACACTAGCTATTAAAGCTCCATGAATAATTGGCTGCTTAAACTGTGTGGTTGCAGCATAAACTTGATCCCAATGCAATGGATTGAAATCACCAGATATTTTACAAAATTCATTTACCTCATCTTGAGTAAAAGAAAAATCAATTTCATGAGAATCTCCTAGTTGATACATATCGAATTATTTAATGTTAACTTTACGGCCTGAAAAATTACGAATGATATTCTTTATTATAAATATAAAATCAGGTAACAAAAGTACATCAAGCAAAGATCAATTGATTCAAAAATTGAATAAAATTGAAAATTCAAGTGTACATTTTACAGAATTTTCTGGTCATGGAGTTGAATTAGCAAAATTAGCAATTAGCCAACACGTTTCTAAAATAATAGTCTTAGGGGGAGATGGGACCATAAATGAAGTGGCTTCAGTACTATTGCATACAAAAATACCATTAGGAATTATTCCAATCGGATCTGGAAATGGTCTTGCTAGGCACCTTAATATCCCTATGGATTTCAAATCCGCTTTAAACAAGGCATTATTTGGCGAAAAAAAGGTTATTGATAGTTTAACTTGGAATGAAAAACCATTTTTTTGCACTGCAGGTATTGGTTTTGATGCATATGTTGCAGAAGTATTTTCAAAGTCTCAACATCGGGGTTTTTTAAATTATATAAAATCTACGCTTAGGTCTTCCTTACGATATGTTCCAATAGAAGTTGAAATAAATAAAAAAATAGAACCTGTTTTTTCACTTAGTATCGCTAATGCCAATCAGTTTGGGAATAACGCATATATATCACCGTTATCTAATATTCAAGATGCTCTGTTTGAAGTTGTTAAGATAAGTCCCGTCCATTTTTTCGAAAAAGTCCAACTTGGAATTAGCCTATTTTTAAAAACCATACCATCGCACTCTAAAGTGGTCATAAAATCGCTCGATATCTTTGAGTTTTCTATAAAAAAGGGAATATGTTATCACATAGATGGGGAATCATTAATTTCTGATAGCACGAAGGTCAAAATAAATATTTTTCCAAAAAGTTTAGTTGTCGTAAATTAATGAAGCAAAATTTATTTTTAACTACATCTAACTAAAAATCAATTAGTTATAAATTATTTTGTTCACATCTTTAAAAATAAATACGTTTTTTATTCAAAAAAAATAATATTTTTTTTATTTAACTTTTTCAAGTCAAATCACGAATAAAGGCTATAAAAATTGAACAATTTTTATTTCCAAATTATTGCCACTTTTTTTTATAAAAAAAACACAAATTTATTTGATTTTCAAATTTGTAAGAACCCCGAATTTTACTATTTTTGTCACCCCGCTAAAAATAATTTTACATTTTTTTAGACAAAGCCTAAAAATCATTATATAAAAATTCACGTGAGATAATACCTTTAAATGGTTTATCATTTGAGAAGTTATTGACCCAAATTATCAATTAGTATATTAAAAATGCAAATAGGAGTTAACGAATTGTGGAATAAGTGCTTGATGATTATCAGAGAAGATATATCAGAGCATAATTTCAATACGTGGTTCACTCCAATTGTGCCATTAAAATTTTCAAATAATACACTTACGCTTGAAGTGCCCTCACAATTTTTTTATGAATGGCTAGAAGAAAATTATGTATCTATTTTCAGAAAAGCGATTGACCTTGTCATTGGTAAAAATGGAATGTTAGAGTATTCAGTAGTGATTGACAAAGGGGATCGAAAAAACCCACCTATTACCTTTAATTTACCTACCCACCATTCCAATCAAAGTTCATACCAAACTTATTCGGATAAATATTCTAATAACCAACCTAAATCCACTAAAAATCCTTTCCAGTTCAAGGATTTAGATTCTCTAGAACTTGATTCTTATTTAATTCCTAAATACACATTTGATAAGTTTATTGAAGGAGACTGTAATCGTCTAGGTAGAGCGGCAGGAATGGCCGTATCTAATAAGCCTGGCTTAACATCTTTTAATCCTTTGATGATTTACGGCGGTGTTGGTTTGGGAAAAACGCATTTAATACAAGCCATTGGAAATCAAATTAAAGATCAATTCCCTGAGAAATTTGTTTTATACGTGTCAACGGAAAAATTTACGAATCAATTTGTTAATGCAATTAGAAACAATTCCATTGAAACTTTTACCAATTTTTACTTGCAGGTAGATGTATTAATTATCGATGATGTTCAATTCCTTTCAGGAAAGGAAAAAACGCAGGAAACTTTTTTCAATATTTTCAATCATTTACATCAATCAGGAAAGCAAATTATACTTTCATCTGATCGAGCGCCTAGAGATTTGGCTGGAATGGAAGATCGATTACTTAGTCGATTTAAGTGGGGACTTACGGCAGATTTACAACAGCCCGATTTTGAAACACGCATTGCCATTATTCAGAAAAAGCTTCAAGATGATGGAATTCAGATTAGTATTGATGTTCTAGAATACTTAGCGAACTCAATTCATACAAACGTAAGAGAATTAGAGGGAGTTATCATTTCTTTAATGGCACAGGCTTCTTTAACTCGAAAAGAAATAGACATTGAATTAGCAAAAACAACGTTAAAGAGTATTGTAAATGATCAGGAAAAAGAATTAAGCGTTGACAACATATTAGATGTAGTAACTCTTCATTTTGATGTTGACCTACAAACATTACAAGGTAAATGTAGAAAAAAAGAAAATGTATTTCCTCGGCAAGTAGCTATGTATATGCTCAAGGAATTAACAAATTTGCCTTTAAAATCGATTGGATATCATTTTGGTGGAAGGGATCACAGTACGGTGATACATGCAGTTCAATCTATTTCCGAGGCAATGGAAACTGACAAATCAGTGGAAAAAACAGTAAGAAAGCTTTTTAATCGGTTTAACCTAAATTCCAATTAAAAGGGAGCCATTCGGGACTCCCTTTTTAATTTAAAACTTTTTTTTAATTCTATTCTGCGTCAATTACTGGCTCTTTGTCCAACAAGGCACTATCATTTCCCTTAATTTTTTCCTTGATTTTTATTTCCAACTCTTCCATTAATTCTGGATTGTCCTTAATTAAATCTTTAACAGCGTCCCTTCCTTGTCCTAATCTATTTCCATTATAAGAAAACCAAGAACCTGATTTATCAATAACATTAAGGTCAACACCCAAATCCAACACTTCGCCAGCTTTTGAAATACCTTCACCATACATGATATCGAACTCAACTACTTTAAATGGGGGAGCTAATTTATTCTTTACTACTTTCACTCGGGTGCGATTACCAGTAATGGAATCCGCACTTTCCTTAATTTGACCTGCTCTACGAATGTCTAATCGAACCGAAGCATAAAACTTAAGTGCATTCCCTCCTGTGGTTGTTTCTGGACTACCAAACATCACACCGATCTTATCTCGCAACTGGTTTATAAATATGCAGCAGCATCCTGTCTTATTAATAGTACCAGTCAATTTACGCAATGCCTGTGACATCAAACGCGCTTGGAGTCCCATTTTAGAATCCCCCATTTCTCCTTCAATCTCTGCTTTTGGAACGAGTGCAGCTACTGAATCGATCACAATTATATCGATTGCGCCCGAACTAATTAAATGCTCTGCTATTTCCAAAGCTTGCTCACCATTATCTGGTTGTGAGATCAATAAATTTTCCGTATCAATGCCCAGTTTTTCAGCATATGCGCGATCAAAAGCATGTTCAGCATCAATAAATGCCGCTAAACCACCTGCCTTTTGAGCTTCAGCAATACAGTGAAGAGTTAATGTTGTTTTTCCTGATGATTCAGGTCCATATACCTCAACGACGCGACCACGAGGAATCCCGCCAATCCCTAAAGCCAAATCTAAACCCAATGAGCCTGTTGATATTACGGGTACATCCATCACTTTACTATCAGATAATCGCATGACGGTTCCCTTGCCATAAGCTTTATCTAATTTTTCTAAGGTAGTTTGAAGTGCTTTTAATTTTTCAGAAGCTAGGCCTTGTGCATCGCCTGATTGTTTTGCCATGAGTTATTTATTGATAATTTTGAAAGTTCTTTTTTGAAATTGTATCTTTCAATACGCATTAACAAAAATAGGAAATAGGTGTTAATATTTAATCAATTTTTAAGATAAACTAAGTGGATAAAAAATTTCAATATCAAAATACCATTATACCGTGTTAAAAACCATTATTTCGGCAAAATTTATATGGTATTTCATCAGTTTGCTGATCATAGCTAAAGGCTCCTATGCCCAAGATTTATCGTTTTTAGATCAAAGTGAATTATTAGAATACCGTATTCACCTAGGTTTCATTAATGCTGCAAAAGCTACCGTCAAAAGCTCTCCTAATGTGACTATTTTACAATCTATGCCAACTAGAAAAATTGAAATTGAAGGAAAAACGATTGGCATTTTAGATATGTTTAGTCCCGTTATTGATTATTGGTCAGCCAACTTAGCTATTGAAACGCGCTTGCCTTTGAAAACCGAAATGAGAAAAATAGAAGGACGATATAAAAAAAATGAAGTCGTTATTTTTGATCAGAATCAAGGTTTAGCAAAAATTTACTCACCTCAAAACGCACCAGTAAACAAAACCGTTCCCATCTCAAAAGGAATGATGGACCTCATTGGAGGATATTTCTTTTTAAGAGATAAAAATTTGACTCAAATGCGAGTAGGCCAGTCTTTAAATGCAAAAATATTGTTTGACGGAACTATTTATGACATACTCTTTATTGTGAAGGGATTTGAGAATGTAGATGGGAAATTAGGTACCAAAAAATGTATTCGAACGTCGTTAGTATTGCCAAAAAATAACATGTTTAAAGATGAAGATGCCATTAGATTATGGATAAGTCAAGATAAATATCAAATACCCTTTAAAATGGAAGTTAATTTAAAAATCGGATTCTTAAGTATCGATTTAGAAAATTATATGATTCAAGGAAAGTCAGTATATTGATATAAATTTTTATTTTCCCAAAGCCTTCTTATAAACTTCTAGAACACGTTTTCTGGCAAACTCATGATTGACAATTGGAGTTGTATAATTTAGTTCCTGAAATTCCGGAACCCATTTTTTAATATATTTCAACTCAGGATCAAATTTTTTTGCTTGCAAACTAGGGTTAAAAACTCTAAAATAGGGTGCGGCATCACAACCAGATCCCGCTGCCCATTGCCAACCTCCATTATTGGCCGAAAAATCAAAATCGAGTAGTTTTTCTGCAAAATATGTTTCACCCCACCTCCAATCAATTAATAAATGTTTAATTAAAAAGCTAGCAACTACCATACGCACTCTATTGTGCATAAAGCCTGTTTGATTTAATTCACGCATTCCAGCATCGACCAAAGGATAACCCGTTTTACCTTGTTTCCAAGCTTCAAACTCAACTTCGTTATTTCTCCATTGTATTTGATCATAATCCTTTCGGAATGCTAAGCCATGACTGATGTGCGGAAAATGAAACAAGATGTTAAAATAAAAATCACGCCATATTAATTCATTAAGCCACGTTTCTGATAAACCATGGGCTTGCAATACTAAAGCTCGAATCGAGATAGTTCCAAAACGTAAATGGACGGAGAGTTTAGATGTACCATTTATCGCAGGAAAATCTCGCGAGTTTTGATACGAATGAATTAATTTATCCGAAACAATTTTTTCAGGAAAAAATAATCCGGATGGAGAAAAACCAATGGATTCTAAGCTTGGAAAATCTGATTTTATATCGGCATAATTCGTCAAATTTTTTGAGGGATAGACAGATATTGGTTCGTGATTTAAACGATCTTTCCACTTATTAGCATAAGGTGTAAAGACTGTATAAGGTGTTCCTTGGCCACTAAGTACTTCATTCTTTTCAAAAATCGCCTGATCCTTAAAAGTCAAAAAATGAATACCTTTTGATTGAGAAAATTGCTCAATTTTCTCATCCCTAAGTTGGGCGTATTTTTCATAATCATGATTTAAATAAATACGTTGAACTTCATATTGATTAGCAAGTTGCTCGAAAACATGAATAGGCTCATCATGAAAAACCGATATATCACCTCCCCTATTATTAATTTCTGATTTCAGATGAGATAAGGCCTGGTGAATATACTCGACTCGGCCATCATTTGATGTTGGCAATCGTGATAATATAGCTTGATCGAAAATAAAAATTGGTAAAACGGGAAACGGACCCGATAAAGCTTGAAATAATCCATGATTATCTTCTATTCGCAAATCCCTCCTAAACCAAAAAATGGAAATTTTTTTCATAACATATACGACGTTTTAAGCAGAACAAAAGGATTATATAAAGGTTTTAAAAAATATACCTTGACAAGGCCCCTTTGAAAAGTGTATATTTGCAAATTGATAATTTTCTTGGTGAAAATAATCAAATATTTTAATTGAATTTAAACTCTTTTTTGAGTTTAATATTTACAAAACTTTAATTCAAAACCCATCCGAATGAAATTATCTGAATTCAGATTTGATTTACCCCAAAGTTTAATCGCCTTAAATCCTACCGAAAATCGAGAAGATGCTCGTATGATGGTGATAAACAGAAAAGAAAAAACCATTGAACATAAAAAATTCACAGACATCATTGATTATTTTGGCGAAGGTGATGTATTAGTCACCAATAACACCAAAGTATTCCCTGCACGTTTATATGGAAACAAGGAAAAGACAGGAGCGCAAATTGAAGTTTTTCTATTGAGGGAATTAAATCGAGAGCATAGACTTTGGGATGTCTTAGTCGATCCGGCTAGAAAAATTAGAGTCGGAAATAAGTTATATTTTGGTGAGTCCGATTTAGTAGCCGAGGTAATTGACAACACCACGTCAAGAGGTCGGACCATTCGATTTTTGTATGATGGAGACCACGACGCGCTCATGCAAGCAATTCATGAACTAGGTGAAACTCCACTTCCTGATGAAATAAGATTAAAAAGAGCAGCAACTGAAGATGATAGGGAGCGTTTCCAAACCATTTATGCCGAGCACGTTGGCGCAGTAGCAGCACCCACTGCAGGACTTCATTTCTCTAAAATTGTCATGAAAAAAATGGAGCTAAACGGGGTACAATTCTCGCCTATTACGCTTCATGTGGGGCTAGGTACTTTTAGACAAGTAGATGTTGAGGATTTAACCAAACACAAAACAGATTCAGAGCATTTTATTATAGATGAAGCGACTTGTGGATTTGTTAACGAAGCATTAGATAATAAAAAACATGTATTAGCAATCGGAACAACCGTTATGAAAGCTTTAGAATCCTCTGTTTCTGCTAGTGGGCATTTAAAACCGATAAACAGTTGGACTGATAAATTCATTTTTCCTCCTTACGAATTTAAAATCCCTACCGCTTTGTTAACTAATTTTCATTTACCTGAATCCATTTTGTATATGATGGCATCGGCATTTGGAAGTTATGATTTAATACAAGAAGCTTATAAGCAAGCTATTAAAGAAAAATATCGCTTCTTTAGTTATGGAGATGTGATGTTAATTATCTAATTTTTATGGTGTGAAAAAAATCGCAATTATTGTTGCTGGTGGTACTGGTCTACGTATGAATAGCACTATACCTAAACAATTTTTACTGCTAAAAGGGAAGCCTGTATTATTTCACACTCTGAATCAGTTCAAAAAAGCAGATTCAAGCATTTTATTGTATGTAGTTTTGCCCAAGAATCAAATGAATTTTTGGGCAAATTTATGTACTGAATTTCCTGAAATTATGGCAAAAACTCCGCATATTTTAGTTGAAGGAGGGGAAACTAGATTTCATTCTAGTCAAAATGGACTAAAGGCTATCAAAGAAACTGAAGACTGCCTGATCGCGATTCATGATGGGGTTCGCCCTTTGATTAAGCCAGAATTGATTTCATCAGCTTTTAATTATGCTCAATTGCATGGAAATGCTATATTATCTGTAGCGAGTAAAGATTCGATCAGAAAATGGGATACAGATTTGCAAAAATATGTATCAGTTAAAAGAGATACCATTCGAATCATTCAAACACCTCAAGTTTTTACATTTCATTCTTTAAAAAAAGCATTCAATCAAACCTATTGTAAGGAGTTTACGGATGATGCAAGTGTTGTTGAGTCAACAGGTGAGACCATTCATTTAATGGATGGAGATTATGCCAATTTAAAAATAACAACCCCAGAGGACTTAAACCTCGCCGAAAGTCTGTTGAATACTGCCCACTAAACCTATGAAAAACTTTTGGTTACGAATTGCTGAAAACATATTAAAATTTAAATTTCAAATTTTAGGGGTGGTAGTGGGCCTAACCTGCATATTAGGTTTTAAAGCGAGTCAAATACAGCTTAGTTACGAACTAGCAAAAATACTCCCCGCATCAGATGAGCGTTTTCAACTCTATGAAAATTTCAAAAGTAAATATGGGGAAGATGGCAATGTCATGGTTATTGGACTGGAAAATGGCCAATTATTTACCACTAAAGAATTTAACGCTTGGAATACATTAACTCAGGAAATTAAACATCAACCTGGGATTAAAAATGTGCTTTCCGTGACCAATTTACCAGAAGTGTATATTGATTCTGCTGCCAATAAATTTTCAACCAGGCCCATATGGAATTCAAAATTACCCACTACAACTGGTAGATTAGATAGTCTGCAACATAAATTAGCTAGGTTACCTTTATTTACTGATTTTATTTATACGAAAGAGTTTGATGTGCATCTTATGCTAATCACATTAGATCAAAAAACAATCAATAATAAAAATCGAATTCAATTAGTTAAACATATAAAAAAATTAGGCGATCAATATTCGACTAACATGAGACATGCTGTACACTATTCAGGTATGCCCTTTATACGAACCGAATACACGTCCCAAGTAACAAACGAATTGGCTATATTTTTAATTCTGGCCATATTAGTCACATCCATTATCTTATTTTATTTTTTTAGGTCCATCAGGGTCGTTCTGTTTGCACTTGTAGTTATTTTAGTGGGAATCATTGCTTCATTGGCAACGATCGTATTATTTAACTTTAAAATCACATTATTGTCGGGCCTTATTCCACCATTGATTGTTGTTATTGGAGTTCCTAATGTTATATTTTTATTGAACAAATACCATGAAACCTTTTTACGCACTCAAAATAAAGAAGAATCATTACAAGAGAGTATTTCTAAAATAGGTAGGACTTTATTTTTAGCTAATTTGACCACATCGATTGGCTTTGGGGTCTTTGCATTTACTGGATCAGGGTTATTGGTTGAATTTGGAATCGTGGCCGCAATTAACGTCATGTTCACCTTTGCGATTTCTGTTTTACTAATTCCAATATTTTTCAGTTTTTTACCGCCTCCTGAACCAAAAGATTTGTCCCATTTTGAATCAACAAAAGTCAGTAAATTTTTAATTCGCGTAGAAGCTTGGGTGCTACATCACAGAAAATCAATTTACTTGTTTGTAGGCTTAATCTTAGCATTTTCTATTTATGGATTAACAAAAATAAAAGCAGTAGGATATATCGTAGACGACTTACCCCAAGACAATGCCATTTACACTGATTTAAAGTTTATAGAAAAACATTTCAAAGGGGTTATGCCTTTTGAAATATCCATCGACGCCCGAGAGAATGGCCGAGCATTAAGTCCAGAAATTCTAACTAAAATAAAGAGAACTGAAAAAATAATAGGTGAATATCCAGAGTTCACGAAAGGACTATCAATTTTAACAGCCACAAAATATTTATATCAAGTATATCGAGGGGGCGATCCAAAATACTTTGTACTTCCAAGCATCAGCGAATTAAATAAATTAGCCTCCTTTCAAACCAGTTTGGAAGGAAAAGATAATTTATTTAATGGGTTTATTGATGCAAAGAAAAGATTTACAAGGATAAGTTTTCAAATGCAAGATGCAGGCACGACAAGAACTAAAGCATTGTTTGACGAAATAAAGCCTAGAATTGACAGCATTTATTTAACAGATTCAGAAACAGGTGAATTGAAAAAGGAAGGAGATCCTAATACGTTCATTGCTAAAATTACAGGGAATTCAGTCATCTATGCATTTCAAACAGAGTATTTGCAAGTGAATTTAATTGAAAGTACGCTTTCAGCTATTTTTTTAATTTGTGTTTTAATGGCCCTATTATTTAGGAGTTGGAAAATGGTCATAATATCCACATTACCTAGTCTTATTCCTCTGCTAATTACAGCTGGTTTAATGGGTCATTTTGGGATTGCTCTTAAACCAAGTACCATTTTAATTTTTTCTATCGCTTTCGGAATATCCAGCGATGGAACCATTTATTTTCTAACACGTTACAAAGAAGAATTTACTAAAAACGCCTTTGATATTAAAAAATCGATCCAAATCACCATTCAAAAAACAGGAGTTTCCATGTTTTATACGGCCATGATTTTGTTTTTTGGATTTTTTATTTTTACCGCGTCTACATTCAAAGGAACTCAAGCATTAGGCGTATTGGTGTCAATAACCCTACTAATGGCTATGGTATGTAATTTAATATTACTACCTGCGTTTTTAATGAGCCTGAACAAAAACGAGGTGACGAAAATATTACAGGAATAAATTCATGCAAAAAGAAGAAAGTATTTATACCCTAGCATTTGGGCTACTTTGTCTGAGTAATTTCTTGTTTTGCGCCAGTTTTTCCATGATCATTCCAGAATTACCTGATTATTTAGCTAGTCTAGGCGGAAGAGAATATATCGGATACATCATTGCCCTATTTACTTTAACCGCGGGATTAAGTAGACCATTTTCGGGTAAACTAACCGATCACATAGGCAGAATTCCCATTATGGCTTTTGGTTCCATTGTTTGCTTCATTTGCGGAGGATTGTACCCATTAATACATTCGGTACAAGGTTTTTTATTTTTGCGATTTATCCATGGAATGTCCACTGGCACAAAGCCAACAGCCACTTCTGCCTACGTAGCAGATATCATTCCTGAATCAAAACGAGGTGAGGCACAAGGGGGCTTAGGCATTTTTACTGCTACAGGTATGTCGATAGGACCTGTAATTGGCAGTTATTTCGCCAAAGAATTAGGACTCAGAGAAATGTTTTGGATCTCATCCTTATTTGCATTAATGTCGATATTGATCCTCATGCGCATGAAAGAGACATTGCCAAAATCAAGTAAAAAACCTTT
>Ga0114958_10003301_pt1 | contig 11601 bp, 8 predicted proteins | sample C_130208_EF_Meta_FD_89577 | JGI IMG/M metagenome (GOLD analysis project Ga0114958, IMG submission 89577) | Freshwater microbial communities from Lake Croche, Canada to study carbon cycling - C_130208_EF_MetaG | ecosystem: Environmental > Aquatic > Freshwater > Lake | place: Lake Croche, Canada... | reverse complement strand
TTCGCTGATGGTTTGGTGGACCGGCTTGCTGCGGGCAGCGGTGAGCTTGACGAAACTGGAGAGGAAATCCTTTCCCGGTTCGGGGTTGTGAAGACCGAGGGCGCGGCTCTGGTCGTAGACGCTTTGGAAAAATTCGTCGATCTCATCGAGACGTGCGGGGTTGTCGTCGGCGCCGGGCCGCCAGCTCAGGCGATTGAAATCGACGGGTTTCGGCCTTGCCCCGGCCTCGGCGGCGGAGGGAAATCTGGCGGGCCGATAATAGGCGATGAGTTTTGCAAGGACGCAGGTGGGGCTGTATCCGATGAAGGTCTCGCTGGTCTCGGTGGTCTCGTTACTGTAGCGGGTGAAGAGGTAGTTGTTTTGTGAAAAGGAATCCGTCAGGAGCGGACCAAGGGTCGATGGGGCGGTGCTAAATCCGGGGGTTTTAATGATTTTTTCCTCATCGCTGTAACGATAGCCCAGGCCATTGGTGGCGAAAGCACGGACGTAGTAGGTGGTCTCGGGTTTTAGGTCGATCGCGTGGCCGCGGTACCATTCGCGATGGCAGAGAGTGAAGGTGGAATCCCTCACGGTGGGCGTTTTCGAAGTGGACCAGCAGAAGCCGTAGGAGGTGATGATCGGCTCGCCACGGAACTTGACGGTGGCGTTCATGGTGAAGCTGGACGGCCGCACGTCGGTGATGTCATCGAGGCGGATCTGGGGGAGCATCGAGAGGGTGTATTCGCTGCCGGTGACCGGATGGCGTTTGATCTCGAGGTCAAAGGTGAGGGTGCCCTCGTGCTCTTCGATGTTCTTGAAGGAAACTCCTCCGTCGAGCAGGTTGGGAAGACGCGAGGAAGGTTCGGTCTGAAAGTTGAATTCGGTCCTCTTGTGGGATTTTCCAAACAGGCATTGATCGACATTCCCAAGACCGAGAAAAAACGGGTCGTTCGGGCGGTAAACGTAGAAGTAGTCCGGTGAGCCGAGGTAGTTGGTCCTGCCCAGATTGACCACGGAGATGAGCATTCCCTCGCGGGACGGTCCGACACCCACCGTGCTGTTCTCGTTGTGGATGTATTCCACGTGGTAAAAGTAGTGGGGGTGGTTGGTGGGAATCAGGTATCCAATGGCTTGGTTATCCTTGGGAGTGATATGGCGTGGATGGAGCGTATAGGAGCCGGAAGACTTGAGCGTCGGGTAATTCTTTTCCTTGATGAAGGCGTGATGATAGAAGCGGCTGAAGGCGTTTGCGGTGGGCCCGTAGGCAAGAAGGCAGGCGTTTCCGCTGATTCCATCGTTGAAGCGACCAATTCGATAAACATCCGGGGCTCCAAGACAGTGGCCCAGCTCGTGGGCGAGTGTCCCACCGGCGGAATCCTGGATTTGAACTTTGGAGTTGGGCCACATCGGCTCGCCCCATTTGCATGCCGGAGCGTAGAAGGCCCAGGGGTCGAGTTGATTGGCCGTCGGGTTCTGCTTTTTCCGGGTTTTCCTGGTCTTGACGGCTTTGACGCGATCCGGATCTGCGCCGCGGTTCTGGTAAAAGTTCAGGAGGTCCGCGGTCACTTGTGAGTCCGCAGCTGCGGGCCGCGTGGTGATGTAGTTGTAGCAGGTAACCTTGGGGGTGGAGCCCCTGAAATTCTTTTCGGCGAACCGAAGGGCAGCCTTGTTCATTTTTTCAACGCGCTCGGCGCCTTCCTTTTCGGTCGTCCAGCCGATGGGGTTTTCCCAGTAGTCGTATTCGCAATAGTAGCCATAGAAATGAGGATCCTGATAGAACGTCGTTTCATCCGGCATCATCATGATCTTGGGCCAGACCATGCCGTTGCTGTAGGTCTTGAAGTATTCCTCCTGACTGACGGGGGAGGTATTGCTTCTATTGCCGTGATCTTCTTTGGAGCCGGATTCATTGGCGGCACCTTTGACCGTGTTCATGTCCTCAGAAACCCGGGCCATGCCGTCCGTGAGCGTGGTTTCCCGGAACACGATGGTGATGACCCCGACCGGATACTCGCCGGTGGCGACAGGCTTTTGGGCCGGCGCGTAGGAAGGGATGGGTGCGGGTTTAGGAGTTTCGGGCCTTTCTTCTTTGGCGTGCAGGTTACCCGGTGAGAAAAATCCGCAAAGGCACAGGAGAAACGGCAAAGCGTTGACCGACGGAAACAAAAAATCACGGCGAGCCTTTTGGCGCGTGGCGCGAGGGGTGATGACACGTTCCATGGGAAAACTTGAAGCTAAGGCGATCGCCTCCTTTGCCAAGATCATTCCCTCAGCGGCATGCCGGTCTGTCGCCTGCTTACTTTTTTATAGCCAGCTGAAAGGCATCGTGCCGTGCCCGCTCCGAAGGTTGTCTGGGTGCCCGCAGCGGGCCGGGTGCTTCAAGAGTCGGCCACCGCATCCAACTGGCAGAACGTTGCCGGATCGGAAACCACCAGCTCCTACTCGCCGAATCTCGCGACTGATGGAGCCCAGCACTTCTACCGACTGGTCATTCCTTGAGTGATCGGGTGGCAATCCTCGAGCCTGCTGTTTTCAGGGTTTCCGCCATTCGGTTTTGACCGCATGGTCCGTGCGCACCATGCCCGTTCTCGATCCTAGCAAGCTCACCGATCCATCCTCCACGGATGAGATCCTCAGCGCCTTTCTCGACCACTTGGCGGAGATCGGGGTGGAGCCGTATGACCACCAGGAGCAGGCGATCCTCGAACTCTTCGACGGCCGCAACGTGATCCTCAACACGCCCACCGGTTCCGGGAAATCGATGGTCGCGCTGGCGGTGCAGTTCAAGGCGATCTGTCAGGGCCGGCGCGCATACTACACGGTGCCGATCAAGGCGCTGGCGAACGAGAAATTCCTCTCGCTCTGCCAGATCCTCGGTCCGGAAAACGTCGGCATGATCACCGGCGACGCGACCGTGAATCCCGGGGCGCCTGTCATTTGCTGCACGGCGGAGATTCTCGCCAACCTTGCGTTACGCGAAGGATCGCGGGCGCAGGTGGACGACGTGATCATGGACGAGTTCCACTACTACTCGGACCACTCGCGAGGTTCGGCCTGGCAAGTGCCCTTGCTGACGCTGACGCAGTCTCGATTTCTGCTGATGTCCGCCACGCTCGGGGACACGGCGTTTTTCGAGGAGGTTCTCACGGGGCTCACTGGCGTGGAAACCTCGCTGGTTCGTTCCGAACACCGACCGGTGCCGCTGGAGTTCGAATACAGTGAGACACCCATGGAGGAGAAGGTGATTGAACTGGTTGAGGCCGGACGCTCTCCGGTGTATCTCGTGCACTTCTCCCAGCTCGCCTGCGCCCGTAGCGCACAGAACCTGCTGAGTTCGAACTTTTGCACGAAGGAGGAAAAGCGAGAGATTGCCGAGGCCCTGCACGACGCCAATTTCAAGAGCCCGTATGGCAAGGAAGTCAGCAAGCTGCTGCGCCATGGCATCGGTATCCACCATGCGGGGTTGCTGCCGAAGTACCGCGTCCTTGTCGAAAAGCTGACCCAGCGAGGCCTGCTCAAGGTCATCTGCGGCACCGATACCCTGGGCGTCGGCGTCAATGTGCCGATCCGCACGGTCGTGTTTACCCAGCTCTGCAAGTACGATGGAAATGGTACCAAGACCCTGACGGTCCGCGATTTCAAGCAGATCTGCGGTCGCGCGGGACGTCGTGGCTTCGACAACGTGGGCTACGTCGTCGCGCAGGCCCCCGAGCACGTGATTGAGAACCTGCGTTTGGAGAAGAAGTCGAACGGCAAGAAGTCCTTCGTGAAGCGCAAGCCACCGGAAAAAGGCTACGTCGCCTGGGACGAGAAGACCTTCCGTCGCCTGATGGATTCCGCGCCGGAGAAACTGGTGTCCAGTTTCCCTGTTCATCACGCGATGTTGCTCAATGTGCTCGGTCGCCAGGATGAGGATGGCTGCGCGGTGATGAAGGGCCTCATTGCGAACTGCCATGAACCGGAATCGAAAAAGCGGGCACTGAAGAAGCGCGCGTTCCAGTTGTTCCGGGGACTGGTGGAAGGAAACATCCTGCGCATCATCCCGCCTGCTGAACGAACTGGGCCTGCGAAGGTCGCGCTGAACGTCGAACTTCAGGACGATTTCTCGATGAACCAGGCGCTCGGACTTTATCTGATCGATGCGCTGCCGCAGTTGGAGATGGAGTCGTCCGAGTATTCGCTAAACGTGATCTCGCTGGTCGAGGCGATCCTCGAAAATCCGGAGGTGATCCTCCGCAAGCAGTGTGATCTCCTGAAGGGTGAACTGATTGGAAAGTTGAAGAACGAGGGCGTCGAATACGAGGACCGCATGCTTCAGCTGGAGGAGGTCGAGTGGCCGAAGCCCGGCAAGGATTTCATCTACGACACCTTCAACGCCTTTGTCGCGGGACGTCCATGGATGGCGGAAGGCAATGTCCGGCCGAAGTCGATCGCCCGCGAGATGTTCGAGAACTGGCAATCGTTCGAGGACTATGTGAAGACCTACGGACTGGAGCGTAGCGAGGCCGTGCTGCTGCGCCATCTTTCCGAGGTATACAAGGTCATGACTCAGACCGTGCCGCCTGCCGTGAAGACGCCGGAGGTGCTGGAGGTGGAAACCTTCCTCGAGGACATCCTCCGCAGCGTCGATTCCAGCTTGCTCGACGAGTGGGAAAAGCTTCGTAATCCGGAGTATGTACCCGTTGCGGATCGTCCACCCGCCGAACGGCAGGCCCAGCCGTTCACCCGGAACCGCCCGGCCTTCACCCGCGCACTCCGCAATGTGGTGTTCGATGTCGTAAAGGCCCTCTCGCATGGAAAATTCGAAGACCTGCGCGAACGGATCGAGCCCCAGGATTCCGATGGCATCGCCTGGACTCGCGAGCGCCTCGGTTCTCTAACAGACGAGTATTTCGCCAGTCACGAACGCATCCGCCTCGATCCTGAGGCGCGCAACACGAAGCATACCCGCATCGAAGACCGGACCGATGAAGGCGTGCGGCGCTGGTCGTGCGAACAAACCCTGATCGACCCAAACGATGACAGCGACTGGTCGATCCATTTCACGGTCGATCTTGATCGAAGCGATGCCGAGGCCCGGCCGGTGTTGATCCTGGAAAGGATCGCGCGGATCGGATGATTCGGCACCAAGGCGAGCCTCCTTGCCGAAAATCCGTGCGCCGCGGAGGTGGTTTGTGTTTCGCTGCCAGCGTCCGCATGAAAGTCACCACCACGCTCGCCACCAGCCGCACACCCGACGGCGCGCTGTTGGTGCTGCAGGAGCACGACGGCCAGCATTACCTGAAGATCGGCGGCGTGCAGCTGATGAGCACCAACGCCTCCTCATCCGAGCAGATGATGGCGGAAATTTCCTGCTCCTCGCTGCGCCCGAAGCCGCGAATCCTGATCGGAGGGCTGGGGTTCGGCTTCACCTTGAAGCGCGTGCTGGAACTCGCGCCGGGTGACGCCACCGTCGAGGTTGCCGAGCTTCTGCCGGAGATCGTCCAGTGGAACCGTGAATTTCTTCAGGAGGTGAACGGTCGGCTACTTGATGACCCACGCGTGGTGATCCGGCTTGGTGATGTGTTTGATCCGATCAGTCGCTGCGGCCAGGACCGTTACGACGCCATCCTTCTCGACGTTGACAACAGTCCGGATCCCTTGGTCCAGAAGGGAAATGCGCGGCTCTATCAACGCCGCGGCTTGGAGCTGGTGAAGAGTGCGCTGAATCCGAAGGGACGCGTTGTGTATTGGTCGGCGAATCGCGACGATGACTTCGCCCACTCCCTCAAGCGAGTCTTCTCCAGAGTCGACTGCATTTCCGCGAAGGCCTACCCGAAAGCCAAGCGATTCACGCACACGCTTTTCGTGGCGGACCGGGAGTAGCGCGGGAGGTTCAGCTCCGGCCTCAGGAAATCAGAGGACCGCGTGCTTCTTCAGGTCCGCGAGATCGGCGAACTCGAGCGCCGATTCATGGGTGGCCTCCAGCACGACCTGCGGCGCGAATCCGGCCTCGAAGGCTTCCGCCCAGCGCTGTGCGCAGAGGCACCAGCGATCGCCGGCTTTCAGGCCCGGGAATCCGTACTCGGGCCTCGGCGTGCTGAGGTCGTTGCCACGGAGTTTTGAAAACTCCAGGAAGCGCTCGGACACCTTCGCGCAGACCACGTGCACCCCGTGATCGCCCTTTCCGGTCCGGCAGCAGCCATCGCGGAACCAGCCGGTCAGCGGCTCGATCGAGCAGGTTTGGAGCTGGGTGCCTAGGACGTTGAGCGCTTCGCGGGACATGCCGGCAAAATAGCCTCAATTTCCGGCCCGTCCAGCGAGCAGGTCGATGGTGGCTTCCAGAGAGGACTGGATTCCTAACAGTTCAGAGGCTTTTCGAGAATCTCCTTGAGCCGGGCGGCAGCATGGCGACCGATCGTGAGAGCTTCCGCCGCTCCCTCGAATGTCAACCGGCTCTGGCTGCGTGGATTCCATTCGGTCGATCGCAGCAGTTCGGGCTGGATGATCAAGGAGCGGTTCAGTCGATAGAAGAACGGTTCGCTCAGCAATGCCTCCCACTCGCTCAAGCTGCGCCGCGTCGGCAGGGCGGTGGGCAGGTTTCTGAGTTGGATCAGCGAATAATTCTGCATCGCTTCAATCCACACAATCTCGGAAAGCCTGCAGATTTTCAGCTCCCTTGAGCCGCTGATGGCGAAAGAGATCGTGTCTCCAGGTTGCAGTGTGGTCTTGGCAGCATTGGCAACAGAAGGGGTGTTCCGCTGGCTCACGGCGCGAAGCAAACGCGGAATCATCAAGGCCAGCCGTTGCGGATTGACGGGCTTGAGCAGATAATCGACCGCACCAACTTCGAAAGCCGACACCGCATAGCGCTCGTGCGCTGTTACAAAGACGACCGCGATCTGCGCGCCCAGCTCCGGCAGCAGGTCCAGACCGGTGCGACCAGGCATGTCGACATCCAGGAAAATCACATCCGGCTTGTTTTCGGACAGAAAGTCGAGCGCTGCGGCCACGCTCTCGACGGCACCGAGGACTTGCACCTCCGGGTGGGTCTTGAGAAGCCGGCTCAGCCGTTGGTTGGCCGCAGGCTCGTCGTCAATGAGCAGGGCGGAGATCATTGGGTTCTGGAAGTGGTGCTGTCGGGCAGCGGGATGCGGATCGTCACCTTGACCCAGCCTTCGCTCTCTTCGGTTTCCACGGAAGTATCAGCGTCGATGAGCAGCTGAAGGCGTTGCCGCAGGCTGCGGAGTCCGCTTCCGGGGGAGCGGCGAGGGTCGGGTGTCCGCCAACGTCCGGTATTGGCCACGGTCACGTTGAGGAAACGATCGGCCAGTCTGGCGCTGAGCTTCACCTGCAGTGGCATGGGGCTCGTTTCGGCTCCGTAGTTGAACGCGTTCTCGAGAAGCGGCTGAATCATCATCGGTGGCACCTGCACCGAGCGCGCCGCCGTCTCACACTGGATTTGGCAAACCAGCTTCTCGCCAAATCGGATGCGCTGGAGGGTCAGATAGGATTCCAGAGCGTCCATCTCGCGGGCCAATGGCACCAGGTCACTCGATTCGCTCAGGGAAAACCGCAGGTAGTCCGCGAGGAGCTGGGTTACTTCCCCCACGGCCTTGGGGTCTTCTTTGCTGGCGATGACGGTATTAAGGGCATTGAAGAGAAAGTGCGGATTGATCTGGGCCTGCAGGTGGCGGAGTTGATTCTCCCGTGCGGCGAGTTCCGCCTGCAGCGCCCGCTGCTCCATGGCGTGCGCCCCCTCGATGCAGTGAAACACCAGATAGAATCCACTCCAGATCAGCAGGGTGATGAAACGCAGCACGACCGAGTTGCTGTTTTGAAAAAGCTCCGCCGTGACGAGCAACGGCAGGTTCAAGTGGACCAGCAGCAGGGTGATCGGCTTTTCCACCAGCGAAAACGCCAGGCAGAAGCCGACGATGAGCAGCGTTTTACTCCAGCCATGCAACTGGCGAAAACCGGGTCGGCGATAGATCTCGCGCAAGCAGCCCGTCACGCCCAAGCCGATTGAAATCCGCAGCAGCACGAGTCCCCTGATGCTGTCAGCGCTCGAATGGAACAACGAGTTCATCATGAACACCATCACCCCGATCCCGCACCAGAACACCGCTTGCAGACTCCAGAAAAACGCCGTGCGCCGCCCTTCCTCCAGCATCCGGAACAGCCAGCTGAGTGGCGCGGGTGCTGCGGGGCCTCGCTGGGTCAGAGAGTTCTCGGACTTGGCTTCCATTTCGCCAAGACGATCCATGATTGATGACGGTCGAGCAAGTCCAACTCAGCGATGAGCGAACGACGCGCGGAACTACCGGGACTCCCTCATCAAGATTCCGATAGCACCGCGCGCGATTGATCTTCAGTTCCTGCGGCGGCGAGCAACAAGACCCAGCGCTCCGAGGCCAAGCAGCGCCATGGCTGATGGCTCGGGGACAGGGGTTGAGACTAACTTGAACTGAAGATTTACTCCTTGATATTGAGCGCCTTCATCGTTTCCGCCAGCGATTACGGGATTGTACGAAATTGTGCTCGATGTCGAACTGTTGTCACTTGAAAAAAGCCCAGATCCCGTCGAAGAATTATCTCTTAGCTCGATCGCATAATACGTAGCCAGATTCAAATTTTTGAGCGATTCAGGAAGAGCAAAAGCATAGGCGCTATAGCCAGAGAGCTGGGTTTCTACTCCTTGGATGAACACTGGGTTTGTCAGCATGTCGTCTCCACCCTGGCCGACGACACCTTGATAAAAATTAAAGCTTTGGGTGATTGTCTGACCGCTTTCTCCAAAGAGAATCACCTGATCAAACAAGTTTGTTTGAGCTGTTGTGATGTGGAACCAGATATTGCAAGCTGCTTCTGGTCCTTTCGTCGAATATTGCCCTGAAGAATTAATATTGATTAATACATCTGCGGCCTTGGTTTTGCATGGAAGAGCAATGAATCCCGCTGTGAGCGCGAGGAGGAGCGTCTTGTTTTTCATGATTCTGAATGATATTGAATAATAATTGTGCAGGTCATGGCAGATGAATTTTAGCTGCGAACCAGCAGGGTCGTAAATCCGGCACAAAGATCGCCACCTCCAGAAAAATGTGACGAACGGTGCATTCCTGGGGACGAACGGTGCATTCCCGCCGGCTGAATCCGTCTCCATCTTGGCCTGTTCAGCGTGGGCCGGGGAACCGTAACCGGGTCCGTCGCCCAACGAGGACGAGGGCTTCACGGGAAAGATGGTCAAATCGGCCCCGAGATCCTCCCCGTCCAGCGTGCTTGCCCCGACGCGCGGTTCGTGGGAGATTGCGCGCGTGGAGAACTGCTGGGAATACGATCTGCCGGAGCGCTTCGGGCCGATGACGACCAAGGAGCTGCGGCAGAACCTGCGTCGCGGCAGCTTTGTTTATCCGTTTCTGGGCATCCAGCTTCTGGCGGTGATCGCGATGGCGGCGGAATTCCAGATGGGCGATGTCGAGACCTACACCGAGTGGGTCGGCGCGATGAATCTCGGACTGCTCGGCATTTCCGGTCCGTTCTGGTTGGTGGTGACCTTCATTTGCCTTCTCGTCATGCCGCTGGGTGGACTGATCCTCATGGGCCAGGAGCTGGAGGAGGGAAATCACGAACTGCTGCTCCTCACCCATCTCGACCGCTGGAAGGTGGTGCTCGGGAAATTCTTCACCCTGTGGGGCCTTTGCTCGCTGACCTTCATCTCGCTCATGCCCTATGTCGTCGTCCGCTATCTGCTCGGCAGCATCGAGTGGTGGCGTGAGGCTTCCTGTTCGCTGAGCATTCTTGGAGGCTCCGCCATTCTCTGTGCCGGGGCGATCGGAGCATCCTCCTTCAAGGGGCTTGGTGCCCGCATCGGGATCATGGTGCTGTTCATTGCGTCCTGTGCCGCCGCCTGCTCGGTGCCGTTGATGGCCTCGGCCGCAGTCTCGAGGGGCTGTGGCGTCTGGTATCATCTCAGTGCGCTTGGTTCGGTGTTCTGCTACACCCTGCTCGGGCTCTCGCTCGCCCGATCGAGGCTGCGTTTGGTCGTCCATGCCTACGAGGTCAAGCCAAGCTGGATGATTGTCGGCCTGCTGGTATTCACGCCCTTCGTCGTCTGGATGACCACGGCCTTCACCGTTGGGTATGCCGGTTGCGTCGGCCTCATTGGCATGGCCTTCGTCGCCATCTACGCCGACGTCACTCCGAAGGCTCCAAGGTGGATGGTGGCTCCCGCGCCGAACGTGCCGAAGGTGGAGGGCTAAACCTTCGCCAGGTCCAGCAGTTCCCTCAGCCGATCAATCTCCGCTGCCGAGGTCTTCGCGACGAAGCCGCGCGCGTGGGCGAAGTGGACGTCGGGCTCCTGTTCGATCCGTGTGAAATTGTAGCGCGGATCGTCGTTGTGGCGGGACAGGCCATAGCCACCACCACGGCGGTCGGGGTAGATGAGGGCGGCGACGCTTTGGCTTTTGCCGATGCTTTCGAGATAGCGGTCGATGCCGGCGGAGGGTTCGTCCGGGCTCGGATCGGTGCGGGGCAGGAAGAGGATTTCGCTGTCGTCGTGAGTCCAGAACTCGGCGTGTTTCGCGACGAAGTCGAGGCGGCTTCGAAGCTCGCGCAGGTATTCCAGCAAGTCTTCGCCGATGTAGCTCAGGATTTCCCAAAGCGGCTCGCCGGGCTCCAGGCGTTTAGTCTTCGCGAATCGACGCAGCACGGTGACGTCGATCGGTGAGTTGAGCTTGTTCATCGTGGCGCGATCCACGCCGAGCCACTTGGCGGTGACGTTCGGGCCCCGGGTGTCGAACCACTCGGCGGGCTCCAGCCAGTCGCAGAATTTCCTGGCGTCGTCATAGATCCCGAGGTGTTGAAGCACGAGGCTCAGCGCGCAGAGCGGCGGATGGTCGGCGGGGAACTGATGGTGGTCGAAATTATTCCGCTCCGGCGCGTGTTCACCACCGACATCGACGACGGCGATCAGGGGATCAGCGAGATCGGCGGCGGTTGGCTCGCGCCGCTCGATCGGAACCCGGTGAACGGCGGCGAGGAGACTGCAGGCGAGGAGTTCGTCCTTATGGGAACCGCCGGGATGAGTGAGGATGAGGGAGATGGACATCAGAGAATGAGCGGAAGGTAGGGGAATCGCCACGCACGACAACCCCAGATCGTGATTCCGTCCATGGTGCTTGGTTTTCGCCGCTGCCGTCAGCGCGTGCGCCACCTGATAAGGGTCATCACAGAAAATCGGGAGTCGAATGTGATCACAACACTCGCTCCCGATGTTCTTTCGATGCGATCAATTCAGATCCCTGGCCTGCCGGCCCGCATGCCGGTACCGTTCGAGTTGAGGAAGCGATAATAGACCTCCATCATCAGAGTGCAAAGGGTGCTGGTGTAAACTTCATTGTTGCCCCCGTGACCTGGATTCTTGGGGATCTTCCACGAGCCATCCGCGTTCTGGTTTTTGAGCAACTGGTCGCGGAAGAGGTTGTTGTAGAATTCCCAGTCCTTGCCACCGGCTTGCATCATGGCCTGGGATTCATAATAGTGGGCGTAAAGGTTGGAGTCCTCGGTGTTCCAGTCGAGCTTGGTGTTTTCCTTGATGTATCTCAGTCCTTTGCGGGCTTCAGAACTACCTCCCTTTCCCCACAT
>Ga0114958_10003299_pt1 | contig 11612 bp, 12 predicted proteins | sample C_130208_EF_Meta_FD_89577 | JGI IMG/M metagenome (GOLD analysis project Ga0114958, IMG submission 89577) | Freshwater microbial communities from Lake Croche, Canada to study carbon cycling - C_130208_EF_MetaG | ecosystem: Environmental > Aquatic > Freshwater > Lake | place: Lake Croche, Canada... | reverse complement strand
ATATAAATTATATGAAAATATTTGGATTTGAAATAACCAAGAGTCTAGGCAAAGATGCAACAGAAGAAAAGGATTCTTTGCAAAGCTTTGCTTTACCAGTTGATAATGATGGTGCTGCATATGTTAGTGCAGCAAATAGTGCAGCTGGTTATTACGGTCAAATCCTTGATATTGATGGCGGCAGTTTAAACAACGAAAAAGACCTTATCTTGCGCTATCGCGCTAGTGCAGTTCAACCTGAGTGTGACGCAGCCATCACTGAAATTGTAAACGGTGCAATTGTAAATGATAGCGATGGCGCACCGGTCAATTTAATTCTTGATAATGTAGATCTTGCTGATAACATCAAGAAAAAGATTCATGAAGAATTCTCTAACATTCTTCAATTATTAGATTTTACTTATACAGGCTTTGACCTATTTCGCCGCTGGTATATTGATGGACGTATATATTTTTACTTGATTATGGATCCTAAGAAGCCTAAGGATGGCATCAAAGAGATTCAACAAATTGATCCATTAAAGATCAAAAAGATTAAAGAGGTTAGTACACGCATTGATAAAGTTACTGGCATTAAGACTAGTGAAATTACTGATGAGTACTTTATGTATACCGATGATTTTAATAGCAATGCTGGCCTGAGTGGGTTAAAGATTGATCCTAATGCTATTGTGTATGTGCCGTCTGGTGTATTGGACGAGAACGGCAAGGTTAGTATCAGCCATTTGCATAAGGCAGTCAAGCTGGTCAATCAATTGCGTATGATGGAAGACGCATTAGTCATCTATCGTATTGCACGTGCGCCTGAGCGCCGTATTTTCTATATTGATATTGGTAACCTTCCAAAGGGTAAAGCCGAAGAATATGTACAAGGCATTATGGCCAAGTACCGCAATAAGCTGATGTATGACGCCAACACTGGTGAAATACGCGATGATCGCAAGACCATGAGTATGCTTGAAGATTTTTGGTTGCCGCGTCGTGAAGGCGGACGTGGTACTGAAATTACTACACTGCCTGGTGGTGACAACCTTAGTCAAATTGAAGATGTTATCTACTTTAAGAAAAATCTTTACAAGGCGTTAAATGTTCCATCTAGCCGTCTTGAAAGCGAGACAATGTTTAATGTTGGACGTAGCACAGAGATTAGTCGTGAAGAAGTTAAATTCCAAAAGTTTATTAACCGCCTGCGCCGCACGTTTTCTGTACTATTCATTGATATGCTGCGTGTACAATTGATTCTTAAAGGAATTATTACACAGGATGATTGGAACCACATACGACAAAATAGCAGCGTTGACTATGTTGAAGACAACTTCTTTAGCGAACTTAAGGACTTTGAAATTATGAAAGAGCGCCTTGAAATGTTGGGAAGTATTGAAAGTCAGATTGGCAAATACTATAGTACAAAATGGGTGCGCTCAAATATTCTAAATCAAAGTGAGAATGAGATTGAAAAGATGGACGAGCAAATTAAACTTGAAGCCGCTGAAGCTGCGACAGATGAAGAAGGAGATAGTACTGATGCTGAAGATTTTGGCGCTTAATTAAATAAAGAAAAATATAAATAAACAACTGTATGAGTAACATTAAAAATTTTATCAAAAGCATTGCTACCAGTGATACAAACACTAGCGCCAGCTTGATGCAACGCATGATTATTGACAAAGTCAAGACTGTCCTTGATATTAAACGTGTTGAACTAAGTGCTAGCATTTACGATCAACCTAAAATCACTGAAAGCATTGTAACCGAGACTATTGAGAAAAATACAAAAAAGTTTGACTATGCTCACGGATTGGCGATTGAACGTAAAGACACAAAGTTCCGCGAAGCACAAGGTGAAATCTACCGTGCGCTTGATGATGAAGACAAACGTGCACTTTCACGAATCATTCAAATTGATACGCGTGATGACGATGGTAAGCAATTTGAAAAAGAAATTCGCATGCTATATACAAAGCTAATGAAAAAATTTAAAAATGTTAGTGTGTCCGATGGAGGCAATCCAAAGGTTTATGCTGCACTAAACTATGTGCTTGATAAAATATAAGTTTATATAAATAAACTATTATCAATATGAAGTTAATCACTGAACACTTAGAAGATTTAAATTATCTAGTTGAGTCCGCTGCTGATGGCAGTAAGAACTATGTGATTGAAGGGATATTCATGCAGGCCGAACAGCTTAACCGCAATCGCCGCGTATATCCAAAAACAGTTTTAGAAGGAGCAGTTGCAAAATATACAACTGACTATGTTAATCGTGGACGAGCCGTTGGTGAATTGAATCACCCAGAAGGCCCTGCAATTAACCTTGATAAAGTTTCGCATCGCATTACCGCTCTCAAGTGGAATGGTAATGATGTTGTTGGAAAGGCACTCATCCTGAATACGCCAATGGGTAAAATCGTGAAAGGACTATTGGAAGGCGGATGTCAGTTGGGTGTTTCAAGCCGTGGTATGGGAACCGTTGCAAGCAAGAATGGTCAAACCGTTGTCAATGAAGACTTCGTGTTGTCCACAGTTGATATTGTACAAGATCCAAGTGCTCCGTCCGCTTTTGTGAACGGGATTCTTGAAGGAGTAGAGTGGATCTGGGACAATGGACTACTTAAGCCGCAACAAATTGAAATGTATGAGACAGAAATTAAGAAGGCCTCTTCTGCCAAATTGGCGGAAGCTCAGGAACGTATCTTCAAAGATTTCCTCTCCAAACTCTAAACAAAATAAAGTAATATAACTCATGAAAACAAAACAAGAAACAATTGAAGATGATATCATCGAAGATATCACCGAAGAAACATTACTTTCTCTTGACGAAACTTTAGAGGCGGGCGCGGAATCAACTGAGATCGCCGAAGCTAAAGTTAAGAAAGAAGAGGAAGACGATGATATGGAAGATGATATGGAAGATGATATGGAAGATGATATGGAAGAAGCAATGGATGATGTTGGTAAAGAAGATGACGACATTGACAACGACGGCGATTCCGATGAAACTGATGCATATCTAAAGAACCGCCGTAAGAAGATTGCGGCTGCTATTAAAAAGCAAAATGAAGACGTTGTGCCTCTTAAAAAACAAATTCCAGATTATGACACATTGTCATTAGACCAACTGTGGAATATCCACGTTGACTATTCTTTTGATGATGGTAGTGTTACTCCTGAGGAAAAGACCTGGTCAAAGAAAGAAGCACAGAAGCTTGTGGATTTTGTTAAAGGCAAATTTGGTGATGACGTGGCTGATGACATGGTTAAAGTTAGTGAATTATCTTCGTATGCCGGTGCTACATCGGTAAACAGAGATGATATTGCTAAACTTCGCAAGAAGCACAATGTCAAAGGTATTGATGCCGTTGAAGAACAGCTTGCTGTTGATTCAAGTGACATCACTCGTCTGGTTGAAAGTGAAGTTGGACTAACTGAAGAATTCAAGGAAAAAGCAACGCTTATTTTTGAAACTGCAGTTCGTACCAAGGTTGCTGAAACTGAAGCAGTGCTTAAGGAAGAGTATGCAACGCGTTTGGCAGAAGAAGTTGAAACCATCCAAGAAGACTTGGTTGAAAAGATTGACAGCTATCTGACATATGCAGTTGAAAGCTGGGTTGCAGACAATAAGGTTGCAGTTGAAAGTACACTACGTACTGAGATTGCTGAAAACTTTATCTCTTCACTCAAGAGTGTATTTGTTGAAAACTACATTGAAGTGCCTGAAGGTAAGACCGATCTGGTTGCGCAAATGGAAACTAAACTATCTGAAAGCGAAGAGCAAGCTGCCAAGCTTGAGCGTATTGCTGAGAGCCTTGCCGAAAAAGTGGAAACACTATCTCGTGCAAATGTTCTTGCCGAAACTTCTCGTGACCTTGCAGATACTCAAGCTGCCAAATTGCAATCACTTGCTGAAGATGTCGAATATGTTGATGCCGATTCATTCCGCAAGAAAGTTGAAACTCTCAAGGAGTTTTATATCAATAGCCGTCAAAGTGTCGAAGAAGAAACCCTCATTGAAGATTCATATATCAGCACACAAACTATCGTCGAAAACGAAACATTTGGTGAAGAAATTTCACCAAGCATGAAAAACTATTTAACCGCAATATCTCGCCTCAACAATGCGTCTACCGCAAACATTGCAAGCTGATACACGGTTCCCAAAACAAACAACAACCTAGAAAATAACTATTATGTTTAATTCAGAACAACTACAAAAGAAATGGGCTCCAATCTTGGAAGCCAAAGACGCTCCTTCATTCAAGGACAACTATCGTAAAGCAATCACTGCAGTTCTCCTTGAGAACCAAGAGAAAGCGCTCCGTGAAGAAAACTCACAAGCATCATTCCTCAACGAAGGTAACAGCATTGGTGGTTCTTCCATCGGTGGTGGTACCGGTGCAGTTAAGACCTGGGATCCAGTTCTTATCAGCCTTGTTCGTCGTGCAATGCCTAACATCGTTGCTTATGACATTGCTGGTGTTCAACCAATGACCATGCCTACCGGCTTGATCTTTGCAATGCGCTCGCAATATCAAAATGCAGCTGGTACAAATACTGCTGAAGCACTCTTCAACAAGCCTGATACAACTTTCTCAGGTTCGCTTACAACAGCATCTGGTGAAACACTTTCAGGCAGTGGTGTTAACGGTGGTTACTACGATCCAAACATTGCGCTTGGACTTGGTACGAGTGGTGCAGTAACTAACGGTGCAACTGGTGCATCTGGCCCTGGTGGAGAAAATGGTGCAAACGTTGTTCAAATCGGCCGTACCAACGGTGGATTTGGTCAAATGGGCTTCACCGTTGACAAGACAACTGTTACTGCTCAGACACGTGCTCTTAAAGCAGAATACACAATGGAACTTGCTCAAGACCTTAAGGCTGTTCACGGCCTTGATGCAGAAGCTGAACTTGCGAATATCCTATCTGTTGAAATCCTTGCAGAAATCAACCGTGAAGTTATCAACGTTGTCAATGCTAAAGCAATCAAAGGTGGTATTCGCACAGTAACCTTCACAAGTGGTGGTAACGGTGCAGCAACAATTGGTACACCAACCGGTTTCTTCGATATTAACGAAGATGCAGATGGTCGTTGGGCTGTTGAGAAGTTCAAGTCACTTCTTTATCAAATCGAAATTGAAGCTAACTCTGTTGCTAAGTCAACACGTCGTGGCAAAGGCAACATCGTAGTCTGTTCCTCAAACGTTGCAAGTGCTCTTGCAGCTGCTGGTGTTCTTGATTATGCTCCTGCTCTTGCAACAAACCTTAATGTTGATGACACAGGTAACGTATTTGCTGGTGTTCTTAATGGTCGCATGAAGGTGTTTATTGACCCATTTGCTGATAATGACTATATCACTGTTGGTTATCGTGGTGCCAATGCATATGATGCAGGCGTCTTCTATTGCCCATACGTTCCGTTGACAATGGTTCGCGCCGTTGATCCTAACACCTTCCAACCAAAGATTGGTTTCAAGACACGTTATGGTCTTGTCGCTAACCCGTTTGCTGGTGGTGTTGGTGGTAACGGTGCTGCCGGTGACCCGCTTGGTGCTGACCTGCAAAACCCATACTTCCGTAGATTCGTTGTTACTGGTCTCGGCGGTGGTTCATACATCCCAACCGAACAAGCAGCTAGCTAATTCGGAATAATCCCTTAGGGAATCGTTAAAGGTGGGCAATCGAAAGGTTGCCCACCTTTTTACTTTAATAAATACCTTATAATATGGCTACCAATTTATTATCATTGACTGGATTTAAGATGCAGTTTAATACCGATCTTTTTCCGTTAACCGAAAAACTTGCTGTGGCTGCAACTTTCCCAAGCATAAGCGTTAGTGAGGTTGCTATCAACTTCTCCAACAAAGCAGGTTTTGTTAGCAGCGGATTCTTAGAGTATGGAGAGCTGAGCGTACGCATTGCAGTTGATGAAGGCTTAAGTGTATATGATGAATTATACAATTGGCTAAAGCGCAACAGTGAAGGTGCATCACTTGAAACATATAGCCTTGTATTGAATTTTGTTACAAGTCATTTTAATGTATCACGTAGCGTACGTTTTAATTCTGTATTTGCTAGTGCTATCAGTGGTATAGAATTAAATGCTCAGGCAACTGATGTGGAGTATGCATACATTGATGTGACATTCAAATATGACAATTTTAATTTCCTAGATTAAAAAGATATAAATCAATCTAGAACAATGACTCTAGATGATATATTAAAAATGTGGGCTGAGGACAGCAAGATTGACGAAGTTAACCTTGATGTTACTAGTATGAAGAGCGCTCAGTTGCACTCAAAATATCTTGAGCTATACAGCTTGAGTAAATTGCAACTTAAGAAAAGCGAATTGGGTATGGCTGTTCTCAAAAAAGATAAATGGTTATATTACAACGGCAAGATGAGTAAAGAGGATATGGACAGCCGTGGATGGAACTATGACCCGTTTGCAGGAATGGCCAAACCGCTTAAAAGTGATATGGATCTATTTTATGAAACTGATGCCGACATTAGCAAACTTCGCATGAAGTTGGATTATCAGCAAGTGATTGTTGAAAGCCTTAAAGATATTCTTGACAACATCAAATGGCGTCACACGCACATTAAAAATATGATAACCTGGCGACAGTTTGTCAATGGTACGTGATCGAGGTATTAGTGTATTAAAAACATAAAAAATAATGTCTGACATTACCGTAAAGAAAGTAAATGAGTGCACTCTAAAGATTTGGAGTGATGACCATGGCATTCTCATGGAAGTAAATGAATATTTTACTTTCTTTGTTGAAGGTTATAAATTTATGCCCCTCTTTAAAAATAAGTGTTGGGATGGTAAATGCAGATTATATAATGGTAAGACTAGTACATTACCGTATGGACTACTTTTGGAATTGCTTAAGTTTGCGGATGCTCGCAAATACTCCGTAGAGCTTGATCGTGATATACGCGACCGCACACCACAAGACAAAGGTGCATTGGTTGACTATGCAAAGAGCCTGACACTAATGGGCGGGCCAAATCGCATTGAGGCTCGTGACTATCAATTAGATGCTTACTCACATGCATTGTGTGAAGGGCGCAGTTTGGTTATTAGTCCAACTGGTAGCGGTAAGAGTCTAATCATCTACATGATGATACGTTGGTATCTTGACAATCACGATGATAGCATATTGATTGTGGTTCCTACAACAAGTTTGGTTGAGCAGTTGACAAAAGACTTTGCGGATTATAGCAGTGCAGATGATGGCTTTGATGCTGACACAGATGTACATAAAATTTATAGTGGTAAAGAAAAAAATAACTTTGAATCGCGTGTAGTAGTTACCACATGGCAGAGTGCCATTACATTGCCAAAGCAGTGGTTTTCAAAGTATGGAATGGTTGTAGGTGATGAAGCTCACTTGTTTAAAGCAAAGAGTCTTAATGCCATCATGAGTGCGCTAGTGAATGCCAGCTATCGCATTGGTACAACAGGAACCATTGACAACAGTCAGTGCAATGAATTGGTATTGGTTGGAAACTTTGGACCAGTGCATCGCGTTATTACAACAAAAGAATTGATTGACAGCAATACACTTGCGGCGCTGCAAATCAAATGCATTGTATTGAATCACAATGAAGAGCTAAAAAAGATTGTGAGCAAGTTGGACTACCAAGCTGAAATCAATGCTATTGTAAGTCATGCTGGACGCAATGCTTTTATTACCAAGCTTGCACTATCACAAAAAGGCAATACACTTGTGTTGTTTAATCTTGTAAGTAAACATGGTAAACCGCTGTATGAAAGTATCAAAGCAGGTGCTGCAGAAGGCCGCAAAGTATTTTATGTAAGTGGAGAAGTAAATGCAACTGATCGTGAAACTATTCGAGAAATTACTGATAAACATAATAATCAAACCGTTTTAAGATTTGGTAAAAAGAAGATTAAAGTTAGTAATGATAGTAGTGTAAACCTATCTGATGGAACTACAAAATATGCTAAAGATATTACTATTGACGATGATGTATGCGATAAGTGGATATCTGCCTGGGTGTAATTAGAGGTTTGTATAAATAACTTTATGTTAATACCAGTACAAAACATAAAGAATTTCTTAATAAGTAAATTAGGAGAACCTGATAATGAAGAAGCATTAGATCAATATATTACCTTTATCATAGAAAATGAAGTAAATTATGATACTGATCTGTATTGTGAAAATCATCATATATTACCACAGTGCATTGAACCGAATGATATTACAGTTAAACTAAAATATAATGATCATTGTGATGCCCACCTATATTTGTTTTTAGCATATAATAGAAATGACTTTTACCGACCATTAAATTTTATGAAACCTGATACTAATATTAGGGGTAAAGAATACAGCGAAGGTTTAAGCATCGCTAGAAAACGAGGTCGGGAGAAATTTAAAAATTCTGATAAGTATGAAGAATACCTTGAACAATGCAAAATTAAAACTTCCCTAAGAATGAAAGATGGACTTGCTGCAGAATTATCCAAAAGAAGATTTGACCAAAACCCAAATGCTCGGCAGGAAATAAGTGAACACTTTAAACAATTATGGGCTGACCCTGAGTATAAAAAAAGAGTTAAAGAATCAATGGTAGCTGAAAGAAATACCTCTGAAGGCAAGGCACGCATGTCAAATGCTGCAAATGATCGTTGGGATTGCATGTCAGTTGAAGAGCGCGAAAAGTTTTCATTAAAAATGCAAGAGGTTAATAACGATATAGATAAACGAGTGCAGTCAGGTATTGCTATTAAAGAAAAATGGGCAGATCCTAATTTTAGAGATAAAATGAAAAACCGTAAACACGGGTCAAATTCAACTTCACTTAAAGAAAAATGGGCAGACCCTGAATGGAAAGCAATGATGTTAGCAAATAGAAAATTAGCAAAGGAAAGAAAAACGCAAAATGAAACCAGATGAAGTTAATGTTGGGGAAAGCGGTGTTATCATTGTGGCAAGTTCTAATTGTTTCTCTACAGGAATTAATATTCGCAATCTCCACCAGATTGTTTTTGCTGCACCAACAAAGAGTCAGATACGTGTATTGCAAAGCATTGGTCGCGGACTACGAAAAAGCGATGATGGACGCGGATGCACAGTGTATGATATATCAGACAATTTTAGTTGGAAGAAGAAAAAGAATTATACCATGAACCATGCGATAGATCGTGTTAAGATATATAATAAAGAAGGTTTTGAATATAAGATTTACGAAATTGAATTGCCATGATTGACGACGACTCATTAGACCATCTGGATATTCGTGTATACAGCACGGTTAGTGGCCGCCAACTTATAGGTGAATTTGAGGACCTGTTTGATGATGTAATCCTACTCAACAGTCCACTTGAAATGGTACGAGTACACATGAAAGAAGGTATTGCCGTTCGCATGGTTCATGCAGTACCACAAAACGATGGTGCTCCAATGCACCTTTATTTGCATGCAGTAGAAAGCGAATCCTTCGCTTCTGACGTTCTTAAGGAATCATATTATAAACAACTTGCGCTTGATCGTATCTCGTCGTTATTAACGGAATCAATTGAGAACAAAATCAAAGGTGATGAGCAAACCTTAGCTGACCTTGATCCTCTAGATTCCTTTAAGTATAATTGGAATGGCAGTGTTGATCGTTGGGAGAATTGATTGTTTATCAGTGATTCTAATAGTATTATAACACAAGTGAAATGACTTGTGAATAACAAAATGCACAACCATAGAAAAAAGTTGTTTACATTGCCTTAAAGTTTGTTATAATAAAGGTATGCAGATTGAAAAGCCAAAAAGAAAAAGTCGTGGCACCGACTATGTAAACAATGCACTTTTTAGTGCAGAGGTTATGGAGTATGTTAACAGTGTCACCGCCGCTAAAGAAGCAGGCCCCGAGCCACCCAACATACCCAATGATATTGGTGAATCATTCATGAAAATTTGTAACGGCCTTGCGCGCAGTCCAAGTTTCATGAAATATAGCTACCGTGAAGATATGGTTATGGATGCAGTTGAAAATTGTGTTAAAGCAATTATGAATTTTGATGTTAACAAAACTACTCGCACCGGTACTCCCAATGCTTTTAGTTACTTTACACAAATTGCATACTTTGCTTTCCTGCGCCGTATTGCAAAAGAAAAGAAGCAAACTACAATCAAGCAACTCCTGATTGAAGAAGGTGGCATTGGTATGTTTGCAGAATTTGATGGTGATGCAATGAATGGTGGCGAAACCATGGTTGAAAAGATTCGTCAAAAGAACGATGCATTCTATCGTGATGATAGTTGTACCTCTACTGGTGAAGAGCTTCCTAAAAAGAAACCGGCTGCATCCAAAAAAGTCGCTGCACCAAAGACTGGTCCACTCGCTGACTTTCTAAATGCTTAATATGAAGGTCGGAGTAATTACAGACGAAACTAAACACAAAATGAGTGAAGCACAAAAGGGAACAAAAAAGAAAATTATACAATGTCCGCATTGTGATAAAGCCGGTGGGGCACCTGCATTAATGCGGTGGCATTTTGATAATTGTAAGTTGAAAGGTAATTCTTAATGCGTATTGCAGTTCTCACAGATACTCACGCTGGTATAAAAACCGGCAGTGATACCTTTCTTGACTATGCTGAGAGATTCTACGCTGAGAGATTCTTTCCGTATTGTGAGGAACATGGGATTAAAAAGATACTTCACTTGGGTGACTATTTTGATCACCGCCGCTATGTTAACTATAAAGTATTGAACCGCAATCGTGCAATGTTCATTGACAAGCTGTATGAATATGGCATGCATATGGATATTATCCCAGGCAATCACGACGTGTTCTTTAAGAATACAAATGACCTGTGCAGCCTCAATGAAGTATTGGGTAAGTATCCTGAGGTGATTAGTGTTCATACGAAACCTACGGTTGTATCATATGAATCATTAGACATAGCACTACTTCCATGGATCAATGCTGAAAATTATGCAGATAGCATTCGTTTTATTGAAAGCGCGCCTGCAGCATGGCTTGGTTCACATCTTGAGTTGAGCGGATTTGAAATGATGAAAGGCGCGCCAGCTACCAGCCATGGTATGGATGCATCATTATTCAGTCGCTATGAAACCGTAATGAGCGGGCACTATCACACCAAGAGTCAGCGTGATAATATTCATTACCTGGGCGTTGCTTTTGAACACACCTGGGCAGATTGTAATGACCCCAAGTATTGGCATGTGATTGATACTGAAACGCGTGAGCTGTTGCCAATTCGCAATGACTTGTGTATCTTTAAGAAACTGGTATATGATGACACTCCATATGATGCACCAGTTGAGGCAATTAACCGTATGGATTTTAGCGCAGTAAATGGAACCTTTGTTAAAGTAATTGTTGCTGCAAAGAAAGACCCATTTGCTTTTGACAAGTACATCGATCGGCTCAGCGCTCACGAGCCGTTTGACCTAAAGATTGTTGAAAATTTTGCAGAGTATAACAGCGAGAATGTTGATGTTGATGAAGAAGTAAATGTCAGCGATACTAGTACACTATTAAATACTTATGTTGATGCAGTTGAAACCGAATTGGACAAGGACCGTATCAAAACAAAATTGCAAGAACT
>Ga0114958_10003296_pt1 | contig 11619 bp, 8 predicted proteins | sample C_130208_EF_Meta_FD_89577 | JGI IMG/M metagenome (GOLD analysis project Ga0114958, IMG submission 89577) | Freshwater microbial communities from Lake Croche, Canada to study carbon cycling - C_130208_EF_MetaG | ecosystem: Environmental > Aquatic > Freshwater > Lake | place: Lake Croche, Canada... | reverse complement strand
TTCGGGGCTAAGTCCAAACAAAGGTTCTGCTTCACCTAAACCCACAAATTTGACATTATCCGGATTTGATATTTGAAAAAAGTAGCTATTTTTTTGAGTTAATATTCCCCGCGAGGTTCCCGCTTCTACATGAAATTGTAAGGTTCTTTTAACTACTTTAAATTCAGATTTTGACATGCATGCAATTTATTATTTTCTTTTCAGTTTTGCTGCCTGATCATTTATTTTTAGCTTTAAGTTGTCATGATAAGAACAATTTTAACTTTTATTCCTGCTTTACTTTTTAAGGCTATAAGTTCTATAAGGAATTTGTTGTTTGATTGCCAAGTGCTTAGCTCTCAAAAATTTACTTCTCCCTTTATTTTAGTAATTGGTAATTTATCCGTAGGAGGTACCGGGAAAAGTCCTTTGGTCACCTACATAGTCCAACATTGGCCTTGGAAATCTGAAGTGGGTATACTGAGTCGGGGTTATGGTCGCAAAACCCATGGTTTTCATTGGGTGGAGCGGGGGTCAACGGCCAAGCAAGTTGGTGATGAACCACTTGCTTACAAAAAGTTGTTTCCTATGGTGCCTGTCGCTGTTTGTGAAAAAAGACCTCAAGGCGTTCAAAAAATGGTGGAAGATTTTCCTTTTCTCGATACGGTCATTCTAGATGATGCATTTCAACATCGTCGGATTACAGGTCATTTAAATATTGTTTGTACTCCATTTAATAAGCCCTTTTTTGAAGACCAAATGATGCCTTTAGGCCGTTTGAGAGAATCTATTTCGGGCATTAACCGAGCTGACGCATTATTTGTCAACCGATGTCCAAAGGGTTTTAATGAACTTGAATTTACTCAAAAAATAAGAAAATATGTTCCAGATTCAATTCCTATTTTTTACACACAAGTTCAATATAGTGAAATTGTGGGCCCCTCATCAAAGCGATCCCAATGGCATTTGCTAGCTGGTATTGCTGATCCGGAGCCTTTCATTGATTATGTATCTAGTCAATTTCAAGTTTTATCCGAGCGAATTTTTCCAGATCACCATACTTTTTCGGAGGATGAATTAACTGAACTCAATCTATTGGCGAAGATATTGCCTCCCGATGCAGGGATAATGACCACATACAAGGATTATATGCGTTTAATAGAATCACTTTCAAATTATCCAGAATTAAAATCCAATTTGTATTACTTACCGATTGAAATGTCATTTATAAATCAGGAGAAAGAGTTTTGGGCTTGGTTAAGCAATAAAATGAAAAGGTAATTCCCGTAAATATATTTACCTTTGGACCGTGAAAGTAAGGATTATACTATTTTTTTTCTTGATAATTTTGCCTCAAGCTTTTGCTTTAGGTCAAAACCCTATCAGCCTACAATCATCCGGACAAGCTTCAATGGATCCGACTCAGCCTAATAGCAATGGCGGGTTCCCTGATCCAAAACTTTCTAAAAATCCAGCTCAATCATCAAAAAGTGGCCGAGCAGCTTTGGATGATTCTACCAAACAGATTTATGGCCCTCATACCACTCATTTCTTTTTAGAAAGCGATGTGATCAATGCTAAATTGATCAATCGAAATATTGATACGTCGCTGCATTTATTTCATCGGTATTTATTTCAAGAAAGATCCTCTTACTTAACAGCTAATTTAGGCAATGATGGCACTGCGGTAAGGGATTTATTCGTTAAATCTCCCCGTGTCTTAGGAACCCAACTAGGATATAACGCATATATGCCCTATGCTTTTGATGCAGAAGAGGTTAAGTATTATTCCACGAAATCTCCATTTTCTGATATAGATTACAACTTGGGTGGAGGTGGGCAAACCCGATTGAACTTTTCATTTGCTCGAAATGTTGATTCTTTATGGAACGTGGGCCTAGAATTACAACGTGTCGTTGCCGATAAAGTATTAACTGATGCGGCATTCAAAAAAGGCGATCAGATTTTATTAGGCCAATGGGGCGTCTTGTTACATTCAAATTTTCGTTCACTCAATAATAAATACCGCATTTTAGGACATTTGAATTATTTCGATCAGGGAATAAATGACCAAGGTGGAGTTAAGTTAACGACGGGTCAAACGCCTGTAGCCGCCTTAAATTACCTTGATAATACCGCAATTTTAACTAATTCTACGAGTCAGTCCAATGATCAGTTTTTAAAGTTTCATCTTTACCATGAATTTATTGGTTTTAAAGGATTACAGTTTTTTCAGCGATTTGATTTAGAAACTCGTAAAGTAAAATATCGAGATATGGATTTTGCTATGTCATTAGCAGATCGTTTCTACCCTAAAACCTACATAAATTACATTCAGGCTCCTTCCGTTCCTGATTCAATGTACAATGAAAATCAATGGCGTTCTTACAGTCATCAAACAGGAATTAAGGGTGTATTTGGAAAATTTATTTACCGAGCCCATTTGAAACAACGTTATTGGTCTGTATATAACCCTATGAACGATTCCAAACTGGATCGTTTTGAAAATTACCTTGGCTTGTGGTTGCAACAATCTTTTTCAGATCAAATAGATTTTACAACAGAAGGTGAATATTTGTTGGGTTCCGACTATAAATTGGCAGCCCAATTTACTTCTCCTTGGTTTTATGCAAAGTTTCAGCGTACTTCGACGAGCCCAAGTATTGCCCAGAATTGGGTTCATAATATTTCATATCGCTGGAAAAATGATTTTGACAATATTCAATTTGACGTATTAGAAGGAGGATTGACCTATCGATCTGACCAGTTTTATGTCAAACCTTACGTGACCATTCAGCGTATAGGAAATTGGGCTTATTTTGATTCCTTGGCTAATGTCAAACAAACCAAAGAGGCGATTGGCGTATTTAGAAGTAGTTTAGAACTTGGTGGGCATTTTGGTAAATTTGAATGGGAGACCCGAATGCATGCAAATACTAGCACTGGCCCTGATATTATAAGAATGCCTAGTTTTGCGGCGAATGCCAACCTAGCCTTGAACGTTCAATATAAGAAATTACTTTATCTGCAGTTTGGTATCGATTTGCAACATCAATCAGCCTATTATGCAGATGCGTATATGCCAGTATTCCAGCAATATCACCTTCAGGATAAATTCATGCTTCCTGCCTATGTCCAAGCGGATGCTTATGTAAATCTTCGAATTAATCGAGTCCGATTGTTTTTCAAAATGTCCAATGTCACCCAAGGACTTCTTACCACAAACTATTATACTGCCTATTTACATCCAGCGATGGGTCGTGTTTTTGGCTTTGGAGTTAAATGGCTTTTGTTTGATTAAATATTGGTCAAACTAATACATAAACTAGGAATATTTAATAAGTTTGTGGTTTATATAAACCTATTCCAACATGTCTCAAATTACACGCCGAGCTTGGGTAAAGGGTATGGCCTTAGCGACCCTAGGTACCGTTGCTTTTTACGATTCAAAATCCATATCTCCTTCCAATTTGAATTTTTCGATTGCTGAAGATCAAACATTAGAATTAATCATGGGGGCCATTATTCCTGAATCTTCCATTCCGGGTGCCATTAGTTTAGGAGTACCTGTTTTTGTTAAAACAATGCTGAAAGATTGTTATGAGACAAAGGCCCAACAAAGTTTCAAAAATGTCATGGGGGAAATCCCTAAACTATTTTTAAACGACAATAAAAAAGAATTATCCGCTGCAACCGAGTCTGAAAAGGAACAATTTATTTTTTCTTTGGAAAAAGGAAAACATGGAGAGGAAGCACAAAAAACATTAGCCTCCTTAAAAGGCCTAACAATTCAGGGATATATGTCGACTGAATACATTATGGTTAATCATTTAAATTATCAAATGGCGCCCGGATTTTTCAACGGCTGTGCACCAATAAAGAAATAAGTCATGTATATTTTAAATAACGCAGAAAAACGCACTTACGGAGCGATTGTAATAGGTTCAGGAATTGCTGGTGGCTGGGCAGCTAAAGAATTTTGTGATAAAGGAGTCAAGACTTTAGTCTTAGAGCGAGGGAGAAAAGTGACACATAATGAGGATTACCCAACTACATTAATGAGTCCTTGGGAATTCCCACATAGAGGACGTTTGACAAAAGAAGAGATCGATGAAAATCCTATTGCTAGTAAATGCTATGTATATAAAGAAGATTCTAAACACTTCATTGTTAAAGACAAGGAGCATCCTTATGAACAAGATAAGCCATTTGATTGGATACGGGGCTATCAGGTCGGGGGTAAATCTTTGCTATGGGCCAGGCAAACGCAGCGTTGGTCGCAGTTCGATTTTGACGGACCGGCAAGAGATGGTTTTGCAACTCCTTGGCCTATTCATTACAAGGATATTGATCCATGGTATTCTTATGTAGAAAATTTTGCTGGTATTTCTGGAAATAAAGATGGATTAGATTCTTTGCCTGATGGGGATTTCTTACCTGGGTATGAGTTGACCTGTGTAGAAAAACACTTTCAAGCTGAATTGAAAAAGCATTATTCGGATCGACATGTTATTTCCGCTCGCTGTGCACATATTTCCGAGCCACGTGAAATACACCTCCAACAAGGTAGAGGTCGTTGTTTGAGCCGTAATTTATGCCAAAGAGGTTGTCCTTATGGAGGTTATTTTAGCTCAAATGCATCTACTTTACCCTGGGCAGCTAAAACAGGTAATTTGACTTTACGTCCAGATTCTATTGTGGAATCCGTGATTTATGATGATAAAAAGAAAAAGGCTGTGGGTGTCCGTGTGATTGATGCACATACGAATGAAATGGTGGAGTATTATGCTAAAGTAATTTTTGTTACGGCTGCAGCGTTAAATACCAATGCTATTTTATTGAACTCAAAATCAGATCGATTTCCTAATGGTTTAGGGAACGATAGTGGTGTGTTAGGTAAGTTTGTTGCATTCCACAATTATAGGGCATCAATATCTGCCGAATATGATGGATACTTTGACTTTAAAACGGAGGGTAGTCGGCCTACCTCAGGTTATATCCCACGTTTCCGCAACTTATATAAACAAGAAACGAATTTCTTACGTGGATATGCGGCTGGAATGAGTGCGCGACGCGCAAATACGACAGATAGAGATTCGGTAGGTGAGAGTTTAAAGAACTCATTGTTGAACCCTAAATGGACCAATTGGTCCGCAGGTTCACACATGATGGGTGAAACGATACCTAAGGAAACAAATAAAATCACGTTAGATCCCACAAAGAAAGATGCACATGGTTTGCCCATCATGCATATGGATGTTTCTTATGATGACAATGATGATAAAATGGTGAAAGATTTTATTGAGCAATTTACAGATATGTATACCAAAGCAGGTTTTAAGAATATTCGCTCTCGGGATTCAAAACAAGCACCTGGTTTAGATATTCACGAAATGGGTGGCTGCCGCATGGGAAGTGACCCTAAGACTTCGATGCTTAATAAATGGAATCAAATGCATGCCGTTAAAAATGTCTTTGTTAGTGATGGAGCCAGTATGACTTCTACATCGACACAAAACCCTTCATTAACCTATATGGCATTGACTGCTCGTGCTGTGGATTACGCAGTAAAAGAAATGAAAAAGGGCAATCTATGATGCAAACATTTTTAGGTAAAACAGCAGCACATATTTTTGGAGAGCATTCCATTGAAGAATTAAAAGATATTGCTATTGTGATGCCCTCTCAGCGTGGGGTGCTTTACTTAAAAAAAGAATTAGCGATTTTAGGAGATAGGCCTTTTCTATCTCCTTCTTTTTTTACTATTGAGGAGTTTGCGCTCCAAATGACAGATTCTACATTAATAGACCCCATTCAGTTATTGATTGAGGCTTTTTCTTGTTTTAAACAAGTGGATAGCCAAGTCGATTTTGATCGTTTTATTTCTTGGGGCCAATTGATGTTAAAGGATTTTGAAACATTAGATATGTATTTGGTCGATCCGAGCCAAATATTTTCTTTTCTATCTGAAGTAAAATCTATTGAAAGATGGGGAAAAGAATATGGGGAAGATCATCCAGAAAAGTTCATTACCCCCCACACTAAATCCTATTTTAAATTATTTGATCATTTATTAGAAGTTTATTTACGTTTACAGTCAAGACTGATCGATCAAGGTTTGGTCTACCGAGGAATGGCTTACCGAAAATTGGCTGATTATTTATCGACTGGAAAAGCCTTACCCAAGTCGTTTAAAAATATATACTTTGTAGGTTTTAATGCGCTTTCAAAGGGTGAGGAAGAGATTATTCGCTTATTGATTAAAAATGGAATGGCTCATACACTTTGGGATGCTGATGCTTACTATGTCGATAATGCATTTCACCGAGCAGGAACTTGGTTGAAAAATTATTCGAATACTTCGTCAAATGAATATTTATCTCGGGGTGCATTTCAATGGAAAACATCGGATTTATTAGACAAACCTAAACGGTTAGAAATATTAGGTTTAGCCAATCCGAGCGCCCAAGTATTTGTTGCCATGGATATTATTCGCAAATGGCAACAAGAATATGGTTCAGAGGAGCAAGTAGCACTTGTTTTAGCGGATGAATCGTTATTAGACCAAGTGATGTTGTATGTAGGGGAGTTTGAGGAACGCTTAAATATCACCATGGGATATTCACTCAAAAAGACTCAAGTCTTTTCCTTGATTAATTTGTGGTGGGATTTACAAAAACAATCGGTTCAAGGGAAATATTCCGTAGCCTTATTCAAATCAGTTTGCTCTCATGGCTTAGTTGAATTATATATTCAGCATAAAAGCCAATTAGCCAAGCGAGATTTCAAAAAGGAATTAAGCAACTTGTACTCAAAAACAGATTTGTATATTCCTTCAAATATGATTCTAGCCTTAGCTTCAGATCTACCTATTTTGAAAGATTTGTTTGCTCCTAGCATCGATTCATTTGTAGCTATATTACAATGGCTAGAAAACTTATTAAACGTAATTTTAAAGAATATACCTGATCAAGAATGGGATGAAGAAGCTGAGGCAGTAAAAAAAGCTTTATCGGTTTTTGAGCCATTGTTAAAATCTTTTGAAACGGATGATTTTATATCAATATCAAGCGGTAAAATACTATTAACCCAATTGCTTACCCAGCAAAAATTAACATTTGTGGGATCAGAAAATCGCAGTCTTCATGTTATGGGCTTACTAGAGACTCGTACGTTGGATTTTGACCGGGTGATTGTTTTGTCCATGAATGAAGGGAGTTTACCCGGGACTCGGAAACGAGAAAGTTTAATTCCTTTAGATATAGCCAATATGGCTCATTTTTCGTTACCTACTTTTACGCAAGCAGATGCCGTGGCATCCTATCATTTTTATCGGCTTTTACAAAGGCCTAGAGAGGTGGTTTTATGTTATGTTCAATCATCTGACAAATCGGGGGTCAAAGAAATGAGTCGGTTTATTAAGCAAATTAAGTACGAATGGAAGAAAAAAAATCCACTCATTGATATTTATGAACCCTGGATTGAGTTTTCTACTCATCAAAATGATTTTGATCGAAATGATGGAACTGTTCAAAAATCACCTGAGATTATAGAAAAAATCAAATATAAATTAGCCAGCTCAGGACTCTCAACCTCTGCCATCACGATGTTTTCCACGTGTAGTTTAAAATATTTTTATGCTCAAATTTTAGGCATGCGAAAGGAAAAGCAATTAGAAGATGAATTAGGGGCCGATGTATTTGGTACTTGGGTACATAAAGTATTAGAATTAGTCGATGAAAATGTATTAAAAAATTATGAGGGAATTTATGATCACATCCATTTACCAGAGGTAATCGCGGGTTTAGATGCGTATTTGGAAAAGGCAAAGGATTTGATTCAAGAAAAAGAAGGGGTTTTTGAGGTGGAGAAGGGATTTAATTTTGTGCTCAAAGAAGTCGCTAAAACGCTTTTAGAATCTTATTATTCAAAATCTAATTTTTCTAAAAACACCAAATTATTAGCTTTGGAATCCCAACTTACAACGAAACTGAAGGTTCGTTGGGGCCAAGAATTGCTAGACGTAAACGTAACTGGTCGAATCGACCGATTGGATGTATTTAACGATCGAGAAATTCGAATCATTGATTATAAAACAGGCAAAGTAGAAAGGTTGGAGCTTAAATCAGGCGAATTAGGATTGAGAAACTCAATTTTATCAGGTGAATTAAAACCAAAAATACTTCAGCTCTGGTTATATAAGTTTTTGTTGGCCTCCGAATTATTGCATGTTTCGGCTGAACATGAAAAAAAGTTTAGGGGATTGAACCTTCAAACACATTCCATAAAACCTGGAATTATCTCCTTTAGAAATTTAAAAGAGGGAGTGATGGGAGATGAGGAAAATGATTTGTGGTTTGAGTCAGGTCAACTTTGGGATCAATTTTTGAAGGATTCTCAGAAAGTAATAGAAGGTTGGGTTCAAAAGATTTTAGACGTAAATACAACATTTGAAAAAACGAAAGAAGTTTCAGATTGTCAGTATTGTGATTTTAAGGTGATTTGCCAACGGGAATTGTAAGATTGTTCCTAAATAAAACGCGTAAAAAGAATTAATTTTACTTCACATTAAATTAAACTAAAATGACATTTCAAGAAATCAACGACAAAATTGTTTTATTAGCTGCTCAAAAAGGAGGCCAAGGGGTTTCGTTTAAATTTGCATTTCCTTCAGGTATCATCGTCGTAACAGGGGATGGCCAAGTGACAAATGATAATTTAGATACGGATTGCACGATTGCCACCTCTGAGGATACATTTACTTCCATCTTAAATGGCGAATTAAATTCCATGATGGCAGTTATGACAGGAAAAGTAAAAATATCAGGTGACATGACTGTCGCCATGAAATTGACGAATTTATTATAATTGATGGACTTTAAAGATACCATCGTTGCACTAGCGACGCCCGTTGGGGTAGGTGCTATAGGTATTATTCGGCTTTCAGGTGATCGAGCAATCGATATTGTGAATGAAGTTTTTAAGCCTAAGGATCTATCTATTCAGTCTACTCATACCCTTCATTATGGTCGGATTGAGTCAACAGGTCGCGTGTATGACGAGGTAGTCGTCAGTCTATATTTGGCCCCGAAATCGTATACGAAGGAAAATGTCGTCGAGATTTCATGCCACGGTTCTCCTTATATACAAGAAAGTTTACTTCAACTATTGACTGAAAAAGGGGCTCGCTTTGCACGTCCTGGCGAATTTACCCAACGCGCATTTTTAAATGGAGCTTTTGATTTAGCTCAAGCGGAGGCAGTTGCCGATGTGATTGCTGCAGATTCGGCGGCGGCACAATCGGCGGCATTGCATCAGCTTAGAGGAGGATTTTCTAAAGAATTAGCAGCTTTACGTGAAGAGTTAATTCATTTTGCATCTTTGATTGAATTGGAACTTGATTTTGGCGAAGAGGACGTAGAGTTTGCTGATCGCAAGGATTTGGAAGCCTTAGTAATTCAGTTGCTAGAGCACGTTCGGCCTCTAGTGGAGAGTTTTCGCACAGGAAATGCGATAAAAAATGGCGTGTCAACTGTCATTGTAGGCAAACCCAATGCAGGTAAATCAACCTTGCTAAATGCGTTATTAAATGAAGAAAGAGCCATTGTTTCTGAAATTGCCGGTACCACACGTGATAGTTTAGAAGACGAATGGACCTTAGGTGGCATTAAATTCCGATTAGTTGACACTGCAGGTTTACGCGAAACAGTTGATGTGATTGAGGCCTTAGGAGTAGAGAGAACCCATGTTTGGGTGAATAAAGCTCAAGTAGTCATTTATATGGCTGATGCGTTAACAGAATCTGTTGAAGGTTTACAAGCTGGTATTCTAGCATTAGGCGCTTTAGATATCCCAATTATCCAGGTTTTAAACAAAGTAGACCAAGTTTCTGACGTGGTTTTAGATGATTTTAAAGCGGTTTTGCCCGAAATTATTTTGATGTCGGCAAAAAATCGGGAGGGTCTGCCAGAATTAGAAAAGGCGCTTTTAACGATAATGGGACTCGACCAAGCGAATGCTAGTGGTACACTGGTGACTAATATTAGGCATTTTCAACAATTACAACAAACCCAAATAACTCTGAATGGCGTTTTGAATGCGTTAAAAACGGGTTTGACAGGCGATTTAATTGCACAAGACCTTCGGCATGCCTTACACCATTTAGGTGAAATAACGGGTCAAATATCAAACGATGACTTGTTGAAAAATATTTTTGGTAAGTTTTGTATCGGAAAGTAATTGTCACAAAACAAACAAATACAAAATCAACAAAAAACATATCTAAAGCCTTAATAAAGGCTTTTTTTTATTCTTTTAAGTATACTTTTCTTTTGTCTTATTATTTGATTATTTATCTAATATTTGTACGAAAGTTGTACCTCAAATTGTAAAATCAATTTGTTGCTTAATGAATTCATTTTTTTTGCACTTAATTGCACTTAAAAATACTTAATGATATTAAAAAATATTAAATGAGTTCAAATATTAAGGTACAATGGATGTACAAACCCCTTATTACTTGGACACATTTGTTGAAACGGTTGTGTAATATTTGTTTACTTTTTTGGATTATTAAAACGATAACAAAGTGGTTCAGTCTATTAAAGTAAGAATTGAATTTTAGTGGTATTGTAAATCGTCGGCAAAATGTGGATTGATAGAATATGTTTCTTAGGAAGTGTTTCCAAATACTTATTAATTTTGCAAAATGGAAACTAAATTAGTTTTAAAATTTCCCAAGTAAAAAAAACAATAAAAAGAAATGGAACAAATAAAAAAATGTAATTCTACCGTAATTTTACCAATAGCTTTAAATGGCCCTAACACTAAAATAGATTTAAGAACATCTCCAATACACGGACATGGTATTTTTTCAAATGCAGAAATATCTGAAGGCGAATTAATTGAGGAAGCTAAGCTATTAAAGCTAAGTTTCAGATCAAAAATTTTTCAAGATTCTGTTTTAATTAATTACGCCTGGGTAAATGAATCGTGCAACTGTGAACAATGTCAGAAAGAAGGAATGGAACAATACTTAGCTTTAGGCTATGGATCAGTTTATAATCATTCAAAAAATCCTAATACAAAAATTAAACTGAATTTTGAGAATGAAACGATGACGATTTATTCGATTAGGAAAATAGAAAAAAATGAGGAAATTTTTGTCAGTTATGGCCCAAAATATTGGTTAATTAGAGACTTTTGGAAAAATGCCATTGGAGAATAACTATCTAATACAAATAGCTTAAATAAATATAACAGTCAGGATTAATTCGTCCTGAAACAATTTGAATTGATTAAAATCATATCTTATTCAGGTAAAATTCGAATTGAAAAGTTTTTCTCTCATTTCTAATATATCTTTCAATTTTGGGTTTACTTAAAATAAAAAAAGTACTAGAGAAATTTAATTGAATCGACTTGACAATTAAAATTCTTTTATATAAAGAATTACTTTTTCTTTAAAATGTTCGGCCTAATAATTAATCGAAATGGTCTAATTATCCAATAAATTCCAATTAAATATTTTGGTAGTCTTATTACTTCAAATTCATATAACCCTGGTTTTAAACAATAAAAAATATATTTAAAAATAAAAATAAACTTAGATATTATTCCTTTAAAAAATATTACTCTGGA
>Ga0114958_10003292_pt1 | contig 11624 bp, 9 predicted proteins | sample C_130208_EF_Meta_FD_89577 | JGI IMG/M metagenome (GOLD analysis project Ga0114958, IMG submission 89577) | Freshwater microbial communities from Lake Croche, Canada to study carbon cycling - C_130208_EF_MetaG | ecosystem: Environmental > Aquatic > Freshwater > Lake | place: Lake Croche, Canada... | reverse complement strand
TGCAGACAATCGTTATTGCACTGCAAAATGCAGTTGAATTCAAGGATATGGGCGTTGCTACAAGTTCTAATACCTTCTTCCGTTCACTCGGATCAGTATTTGGAACTGCAATCTTCGGAACAATTCTTACCAACCGACTTGCTCATTATTTAACTCTTAACTTCACTGAGTTGGCCACGAAGAACCCTGGTGCTGTTGCAAACTTCGATCCGAAGCAACTTGCAGGCGTTCAGAACAACACCGCTGTGCTCAAAACTCTTCCAGCTGAAATTAAGGTCACTGCGCTCAATGCCTTCGTGGATTCCTTCCACGTGGTCTTCTTTGTTGCTGCACCTGTCGTTGCACTTGGATTGGTTTTTGCGCTGATGCTTCGCGAGACTCCGCTTCGCACAAATGCTGATTACGCTTCTGCGCGTAATGAAGCTGCTGGCGAGGCGCTCAGTTAAACCGAGCACATTAAGTCTCTTGCAGTGAAAAATAAGTTCACCAACCCCTTTGCGGAATTTCCGCGAGAGGTTGGTGTTCTTGTTTTTGCATCATTTTTTGTGGCAGTTGGCTTCGGAATCATTGCGCCAACTATTCCCCTCTTTGCTAGATCATTTGGAGTTAATAACGCACAAGTTGGAGCAATCGTTTCTGCTTTTGCCTTTGCTCGTTTTGCATCGGGTCTATTTTCAGGCAAGTTAGTTGATCACTTCGGTGAAAGAATTATTTACTCGGTCGGGATCGGATTTGTTGCCCTGACTTCCTTCGCCGCTGGTATGGCGCAAAGTTACGAACAACTGTTGGTTTTCCGTGCAGTTGGTGGGCTGGGTTCTTCTATGTTCTCTGTTGCAGCAGGTTCGATTCTTCTGCGTGCAGTTGATGATGACCACCGCGCTCGAGCGCAATCGTTATATAACGGTTCATTTCTCATTGGCATGATGGCGGGACCAGTTGTTGGTGGCGCGCTCTCTGGATTTTCTCTGCGTGCACCTCTTCTTATCTATGGCGTACTTCTTGTCGGTGCAAGATCCTCTGGTGCGATATTGCTGCGACATTCCAAACTTGCCGCGAAGCCAAGTGCAAAGCAAGAGCGTGATGCAATTACATTGAGATCAGCTCTTGCACTCAAGCCATATCGCATCGCCCTGATTATCTCTTTCTGCACTTCATGGACTCTCTTCGGCATGAGCCGTTCGGTATTGCCGCTTTTTATGGTGGAGGAGATCAAGGTCAGCCCAAGTTTTATGGGGCTCGGTTTTACTATTACAACGATTATTCAGGGCGCTTTCTTGCTCAAGGCAGGAAAGCTCTCTGATATCAATGGTCGCAAATTCTCAGCACTAGTAGGCACATCGCTGACCGCGCTCTTTGCTTTGGCCCTGGCATTCACGATTCATCCATGGATGTTTATTGCAGCCAGCATAATCGTTGGCTTAGGTGGTGCATTCTTATCAACTACGCCATCTTCTATTGTCGGTGATGTTCTTGAGGGTAAAGGTGGCCAAGTAATTGGCTTATTCCAAATGTCAGGTGACGCCGGTGCGATGGTTGCGCCAATTATTCTGGGAACAATTGCAGATCATTCAGGATATAGGCCAGCATTTTTACTCACTGCCGTCATGATGGCTATCGCTTTTTCAGTTTCAATAAAATTGCCCGAGACGCGGGCTTCGCATCTCGGGCAATCTCACTAACTTTTCTGTACTTAGTCGCGACCTCGCAAGATTGAAATGAGTCGCAAGACCTCCATGTATAGCCAGACCAAAGTAACCATAAGTCCGAATGCACAACGCCATGACTCTTCAGCTGGAACGCGAGCAGCAACTGCTTTTTCGATTTGATCAAGGTCCATCACGATAAACATTGATGCAAGTGCAACGCCACCAACAGCAATCAAGAGACCAAGTTGTCCACCTGGGAAACCTGTAAAGATTGTGACGATTCCAAAGACTAGGTAACCAATCAGCGATCCGACCATAACGCGAGTGAATTTTGGTGTGACACGAATCTTTCCGCTGCGATAGGCCGCAAGAACACCAAAGAATGCACAGAGAGTTGCAATAACTGCCTGGCCAACAATGCCTTGATATGCCTCGTTATAGATGCGGCTTATTGTTCCAAGTGCAAGACCTTGAGCAGCAGCGTATGCAATTACTAGTGGTGGTCGTACCTTCTTAGAAAATGAATTAACCATTGCAAGGATAAATCCGCCAATGAATCCGATCATTGCAAGGGAAGGGCTATTAGCTCTCCATGCAAAGGTGCCGACTGCAACAAGAACTGCAAAGAGCGCAGCTGTCTTAATTACAACGTCATCAAATGACATTGGTGCAGAGGTTGGGCGGCTCTCAACTGTATTGAGATCGCGTGTGCCCACTGCATCTGGGTTGATACGAGCGAAACCGCGGCCGGTGAGGACTGGGTTAGAACTACGCATTAATTTCTCCTTATATATTTACGGAGAAAGGTTCCCCGTGCAAGAGATAACGTACGGCAAAGTGAAAATATTTCCACTTTTACCTAAGCGCGAATCTTAAGAATTTCCTGCGAAATTGCCTCTTCGTTCAGGCGAATTCAGCTTCACGATCCAAATGCCACAACCAGTGCTCCCATACTGGCCAAGACCACTGCACAGGCAATGCTCCTGCTTTTGCCCAGCCGTTGCGGTAACCCCATAATTCCTTGAGCCAAATCTGACTTTAAATCTTTGAGCACGTTAAGGAAGTGGAAGGCGGATGCAAAGAGAATAAATCCTAAGTAAATCCAGGTTGGGGGCCTATGGCCATTTGATAGATAAATCGCCCATGGCATTGCCCCAAATGAAATTACGTAGGGAAGCATGGAAAATATAGTTTTCTTGATTCCAAAGTTATAGAGAGTTGCACTGAGTATCCCCAAGAAATGAATAAGAGTTCCTTTGATGCCAAGCGGACCAGCAAGGGATAAAGCTAAAGCAACAACAAGTGCAATTACTATCGCTCGTTTAAGGATTATTTCAGTTACCAAACCAGAAACTAGAGGCTTCTTTGTGCGCCCAGCTTTACGATCTAATTGTGAATCCAGTAAGTCATCTGTCCATCCCACAACACATTGACCGGCAAAAATCGCGCAGGAGACCTGAAGTGCGCCTACCCAACTGAACTGCGTAAGTGAAAGAAGGAAGGAGATTGTTACGACAAGAACTGTTGGCCCAAAATGTGTTGCTTTTATTAAGCCCAATAGTTTTCTTCTAGTCAATCGTTAACTCTCTCCAACCTCGATTCGGAAGGTTTGCAATTCTGTATGAGATCTTCGTTATCCAAATAATGTTGTACATCGGTATCAATACAAAGAGGCCATCTTTTCTTCTATATCCAACTTTTGTTGCAAGGTATCCAAAGATTGGAATGAGTGAGAAAATTGCAAAAAGACTTTGCACGGTTGGACTATTTATTCCAATCATCCCCAGTAGTACAGGAACTATATAAACTACGAAATAAGCAAAACTAACGAGTAAAAAGGTTTTAAAGATTCTCACAACTGAAATCGTACCTGTCGAATTCTGAAGTGTGTCCAGTTACGTCTTAAAACTCTTGTTTTCAACTCCTTTTCACTCTACTGTTGGCATGTAGTACAAAATTGACTCTTACAACGAAAGGATTCTTGATGTCAGCCGGGCCTTTTGGATTACTTTCAGAACTTACCCAATCAAAAAACGCTCGGTCTGCACGTGTGTCTAGCTGGGATCAATCAGGTAAAAATAGAGATAACTGGGTTATCGCCCCCGGTGCATCAATTCTCCTTGCAGATATTCAAGGCCCAGGAAATATTACCCATATTTGGATGACTCAAACCTGCCGATTACTCCCCGAACTAGGAACAAGCCACTCAGAACTTCTTCCTATGTTTGCTGGAGAAGAGATTTCTTACGCAATGGGACTCACGTGTGAAGTTGTTGACCCTGATTACTATCGAAAAGTATTGATTAAGTTCTATTGGGATGATCAGGTGCACCCAAGTGTCCTAGTTCCGTTGGGTGATTTCTTTGGCTTGATGAACTCATTACCCGGCACATATTCATCCTTGCCACTGACAGTTTCAGCCGTGGAAGGAGATGAACACACATTTGGCGGAAATGTTGCTTTCAACTCCTACTTCCATATGCCCTTTAATAAGCGTTGCCGTATCGAAATTGAGAATCAGAATACTGTTACCTACATTCAATATTTTAATATTGATTACGAACTCTATAAAGAACCACTTCCTGCTGACACTCTCTACTTTCACTCTCAGTGGCGCCGTGAAAATACAACCGATGGTTGGGCCCCCGAACTTCATGTTCATGGAAATGAGATGACAAAGGCCGTTAACTTAGATGGCGATGGGAATTACCTGATCTTAGAAACCGAAGGTAGAGGCCATTACATCGGTTGCAATCTTGCAGTACGCCACTTTCACGATATGTGGTGGGGTGAAGGCGATGACATGATCTTCATCGACGACGACACATGGCCACCAAGTGTGCACGGCACAGGTAGCGAAGATTACTTTGGCAATGCCTGGGGAATGCAACGCACTGCCTTCCCGATGAACGGGTCAATCGTTAACGAGAAAGATGTGCCTGGCTTTCAACATAGCTACCGCTTTCACATCACTGACCCAGTTCGATTCGAAAAGCGAATCAAGGTCACTATGGAACATGGACATGCAAATCATTTAGCTGACGACTGGTCTTCTACTGCTTACTGGTATCAAACACTTCCCTCACCGCAAATAAATATCGCGCAATTGAATCAAAGACTTCCGCTTCGTCCTACTAATCAAATGAAACCATCAAAAGAACTTTCTGAGGTTTTGAGTGGGCGCGGGGTTAATTTCGAAGATTTAAAGCGCGAACGAGATGAACTTTATGAGCGATGGATTAAGGATGCGGTTGCGGCATCATTGGGCAATATTCAACAAGCCGCGGAGATTCGAAAGCGCTACCTGAAGAATTAATTAGAAAGCACGGACTGGGCGAGTATTACTGGTTCCATTCTTGCCGCCGCTACTTACTACTCCTGTGTTGTTTGTATCAGCGTTAATAAAGAATCCCATTTCACGTGTAAAGGGTGGATCTCCAGCGTGATTCGCTTCTCTCCAATCTATTTCTGAAGAACTGTAATAGTGCATATTTACCATGCCAAGTAAGTTCGGAGTAGTACTTGAGTTTGAACAGAGCGTTGCATCTGAAACCCAAGGCTCACCACGGACATATTTACACAATTGATTGAGCTCACTAAAGGAAGGCATAGCCCAATCGGCTTTATATCCACCGTTATATGCACGGGCTGCACCTGCTGCATAGGCATTTGTTGCGGCATCATAATCACCGCTGAATGAAACAATCAGGTTCGAATTCTTTAAACCCATTCCAACGAGTAAGTTATTTGCGATTCCATTGGCACCTGCTGCGTCTCGAGTGGCTTTGTTGTAAATAGATCCACTGGAATAACACGCTATTCGAGGCGCGCTATCTGATGTTGTGTCGTAACAATTTGTGGCAGTAGAAGCCCAATTCCCACTTGGTTGGTCAGTCGTACCTGAATACCACGTCGCTGGCGCTGCCTCTAAATACTTACAAGTCTGTGAATAATCAGCGCCACAGGTAAAGCCCGCTGATGTATAAAAGATTGTTCCGCCGCCTGGCCCAATAGCCCCTACTGAACATGTACCGCCTTGAGCGCAGCTCCAGGTTGTGTGAGTCGAGCTTTGGATTGTTACTTTATAAACGGAAGAAGAAAGGGCGACTGGGTTAGTAAATGACACTGTAAATGTTCCCGAACCACTTGAAATTGTGGTTCCGTAACTACTCGTAAAGGTTCCACCATTGTTATAGACAATTACACCACCACTGGTTGTATTAAGAATTGAAAGCGGTGCACTAGCGCTATTGCCATAGGCACTTATAAAGAAATCTGCTCCATAGCAAGTGGACGGAATATTAGAAACCTTAATTGAACTCAGGTAATGCTTGCCAGTTCCAGCTTCATTTTGAAAAGAAGAATATGGAGCAACAGTTAAACTTGTTGCTCCAGAGCATGCAACTGTCTGAGATACAGCTTGGCCAAATTCAACTCCTGAGCCTGAGTTCAATGAGATATTTCCCGCCAGTGTGCTTTGAAAAAACAAGATGGATGCAAAAATAACTGCAGCGGATGTCGCAAACTTAGTCCGGAATTTTTTGGTCTTTTCTACCTCGATTGGATCATCGTGGTAGAACTCATCAGACATGATTACCTACTCGCCAATTCACTTGACCAGACTATCAATTTGAGTACATAACCTCACCAGTAGTCGCGACTGCAACAAATTTAGAATCGCCGTAAACAAGCCCTGTCCAAGATCCTGTGGGTAAATTCAACGCAGTAGTCCAGGTAATTCCATCAATGCTATAGATTCCTTGCGGGACCTTAGAAGTTGAGTCGTTGCCAACTGCCACAAATAATCCGTTGCCGTATGCCATTCCCATATATGGCTGAACTGGCACACTGACGGCCGTCCAACTGATCCCATTGTTATTAGAGTAAATAGCCTGAGGAATTCCACTCGTAGTGGTTGCTACAAATATTCCATTCCCGTAAGTAAATCCCCCCGGAACTTTAGCTTTGATAACAGAATCGCCAGTTGTCGACCAACTCACTCCATCAGAGCTCACTGTTGCAGAATCTAGTGAACTCAAAGATAAGAAATTATTATTTGCGAATATCACTCGTGATCCGTGTTTTGCATTTACTACCTTGGTCCACGTGCTTCCATTTGAACTGTAAACAAACCCATTGACATATTGTGCTACAAATTTGTCAGCACCAAAAGCGAGTCCATAAAGTTGTTGGCTGGTCAAACTGGTCGAACCTGGCGTCCAAGTTATCCCATCATCACTTGACATCGTATAACTTCCAGAAAATGCAAGCGCAACAAATTTTCCATTTCCGTAGGTAACGTTATTCCAATTTCGACTTGCAACACTTGAGCTCAGAGTCCAGTTGATTCCATCGTTGCTGTACATCGCTTGCCCAGTATTTCCAGCCGTATTGGAGCCCACCGCAACATACTTTCCACCGCCGTATGTAATTCCATTCCACACTGAAGTTGCTGGCACATTGCTGGTAGTTTTCCAGCTAATGCCCGCATTTGGATTGTGTGCAGAACTTTGAATAGTAATTTTCACAGTATCACTTGAGTAAACTGCAGGTGTATCTAAACTTAAGGTGAATGATGACGACGAATTGGTCGTGACGGTTATATTCCCGGAATTTACGGGGTAGAACTTGCTACCTTGCGACATGTAAATTATCGCTGCAGTTGGAGCCAATGTCGAAGAGTCAAATAACGTATTGGGTGTTGCTCCAGAATCTGTAAATGTGGATATAGAAAAATTCATGCTTTTACAGACACTGGGAATATTATCGACTCGGACAGATTTAAGGTAATGAGTTCCGCTACTTACTTCATTATTAAATGTGGACATCGGGGTGAAAGTAAGATCAACTGGATTCCCAGCGCACGTAACAGCCTGAACAATTCCTTGCCCGAACTCAACACCTGAGCCAGAATTTAAAGAAATATTGCCAGCAAGAGTGCTTTGAAAAAACAAGATGCAAGCAAAAATAACTGCAACGGAGGTTGCAAACTTAGTCGGGAATTTTTTGGTGTTATCTACCTCGACCGGATCATCGTGGTAGAACTCGTCACTCACTGCCACTCCTATCAATCCGTTAAGGGTGATATTACCGGAGTAGAAGTGTAAGAATTTGAGCGCAATTCAACTAAAAGGCTCGGATTGCACGCGAATAAACAGGGACGGGGGTCTGTGCGTCCAATGGCGTGTTTTTATTGGGGCTGATAAGCCCACCACTGACAAACTCATCAAGGTAGCACGCGTGCCACCATTGTTGGCATCTGTGGAGCTCCAATATCCGTATGCAGTTGGGTATTGGATTCCCAAAATATCCTTCTGCTTAAACATTTCTAGCATTTCATTTGCAGCAGGGATGAACCAGTCAGAGTAGTTATTTGGCCCCCGATAGGCGATACTCAAAGGGGCGGGGTAAACACCCGTTGAACTCTGCGCATACATCGCTTGTGTGTTTTGGTATCCAAATCCAAGACCAGACTGAATCGCACCTGTTACCGTCACGTTTGTTACAGCAGACCACATGGTATTTCGATCAATCCATGCATTTGTTCCCGATACAGGTGCGGCTTCAAGATAGCGACATGCTGTATTACATACCGTTCCTGTTTCAGTAAATCCCGTAGAGACATAAAAGACAGTTCCTCCACCGGGTCCCATATCACCGACTACGCACTTACCGCCTTCTGCACAAGTTGAAATGTGTTCGCCGCTTTGAAGCGTTAATTTAAATACCGAAGCAGAAGAAGCCACTGGAGTGACAAAGGTGAGAGTAAATTTGGAAGAAGTTCCAGAGACAGTTGCGACTGTCGATGAATATGGAACTGTATAGCCAGATCCTTTAACATCGTTCACAACTGCAATGGTGGATGATGTATTGAAGATTGCTAATGGTGATTTAGCTGAGTTCCCATATGCGCTAATAGTGAAGTCCACGCCATCACAACTAGATGGGATTCCAGAAACAGTAACTGAAGATAGGTAATGCGTTCCGCCTGAACCCGCTCCATTTGTGAAAGTTGAATAAGGGGTAAGTGTCAGATCGGTTGCCCCTGAGCAAGCTACCGTCTGCGTAATCCCTTGGCCGAATTCAATTCCAGTTCCGGAACTTAGTGTGATATTGCCAGCGAGAGTACTCTGAAAAAAGAAAATGGAGGCAATGATTACTACAGCAGGAGTTAAGAGATTGTTGCGAAGTTTTCCATTGGGTTTTTCCTCGATGGGGTCATCGTGGTAAAAATCATCAGCTTCGATGCTCACGATCCCCACTTTCACACTTCTGTGCAAACCCTAAATAGTCTGGATAAGTGTCCCATAAAAGGTGGAATCAAAAAAGCGCCAGGAAACCTGCGAAATCAACCCGTCGTCGTGTAGATGTAACCACTATATTCGCCTGCAGCAATTAAATTTCCGTCCCCGCTAACGGTCAATCCATAAATATCCGCTGTCGTTCCAACAGTCGAGGAATTTTGAGCACTCCATGTGGCCCCAGAATTCGTAGAAATATAAACATATGACGCCCCAGAACTGCTGCCTGCAACTAGTTTTGCTCCATCGTTACTTGATGCAATAGATAACCAATATCTATTTGGCGAAGAACTTGCCGCCCATGTGACACCTGTATTGGAAGATAAGTAAATGTAGTCGTTAGTAACTGTTGCAGCTAATTTACTTCCATCTCCGCTACAAGCGACTCCATCCCACTGGCGTGCGCTGGCTCTCGCTGTCCAGGTGCTACCTGAATCTGTAGAAATGAAAATTCCACCTCCAACGCTTGGAACGGCTGCTGCAAGTACAGAACCATCGGTACTCGAACAAATTGCAACCCAGGCCCGAGATCCAGCGTTTGTTTGGACGGTCCAAGTAACTCCTGAATCAGTTGATGTATACAGGCCGTAACTTTGGATGACGGCAGCCAATTTTGTACCGTCACTACTTGAAGTTATAGATCTCCAAGTCCCCCCTGGGGAACCTGATTGTAAAGTCCAACTTTGCCCAGAATTTGATGATGTATAAATCTGCCCAGAGTATACAACCGCAGCGAGTTTTGATCCGTCGCTACTTGAAGTAACTGAGTACCAATTTAGGTTATGGCCAGTGCCTGAAGGCGTGCGATCTACCCAAGTCGCACCAGAATCAATAGAAGTGTAAATATCACCGGAATAGACCACTGCAACAAGTTTTGTTCCGTCACTGCTAGATGCTAGAGCTCGCCAGTATCTTGACCCAGCTAGGGTATTTTTTGACCATGTACATGATTTTGCGGTTTGGAAACAATTTAATGTGATTATATTTGCGCCACTTTGGATGACAATTTTATTCACACTTGTTGCAGTGAGTGTTGGATTCTTGAAAGTAATCGTGAATCCATAGCAGGTTCCACTGGCTCCGACACAAGCGGCTGAAGAAGAAGTTAATGTCAGGTAACTTGAATAGGTTGAATCTGTATAAAAAGTTCCAGAGTTATCATAAATCGGGAGAGAAGTAACTGAGCCGAAAAGTGTCTGAGCATTTGTTCCAGAATCGCTATAAGCGCTGATAAAGACATCGGATGAGCTGCAGGCTGAGGGTATATTTGTAATTGTAATGCTTCCCAAATAATGAGTTCCGCTTGAGCTTGCATTAATATAAGCAGCACTTGGAATGATATTTAGGGACGTGCTTCCAGAACAAGCAACTGTTTGTGAAACTCCTTGTCCGAATTCAAGACCTAAACCTGAATTTAATGAGAGGTTACTTGCCAAGGTGCTCTGAAAGAAGAAGAGAGAACCAATGATTAAAACGGCGGGAGCGAGAAGATTGTTGCGAAGTTTTCTATTGTGCTTTTCCTCGATGGGGTCATCGTGATAGAAATCATCGGACACGATCTACCCCCTTCGATATATCCGAGAAAAGGATACTCCTGAGGGAAATGCCCTATTACTCTGGAATCAGCTATTACGGAGTAGATGTCATCACTCGGTTACCAGATCCTGAAGCAGCAACTGCAACAAATGTGCCATTGCCGTATGTAACTCCATACCAGTTGTTATTTGAAGCTGATGTGCGCGAGGTCCAGGTAATGCCATTTGGGCTAGTCATGACTCGGTTGCCAGATCCTGCAGCAGCAACTGCAACAAATATGCCATTGCCATAGGTAACACCCAACCAGTTGTTATCTGCAGCTGATGTGCGCGAGGTCCAGGTGATTCCATCTGGACTTGTCATCACTCGGTTTCCAGATCCCGAATCAGCAACTGCAACAAATATGCCATTGCCATAAGTAACGCTAAACCATTCGTTATCTGCAGCTGATGTGCGCGAGGTCCAGGTGATTCCATCTGGACTTGTCATCACTCGATTGCCAGCTCCCGAAACAGCAACGGCAACAAATATGCCATTGCCATAAGTAACGCTAAACCAGCCGTTATCTGAAGCTGATGTGCGCGAGGTCCAGGTGATGCCAGTGCTGGCACTTGCGGCGTGCACACCACTTTGAATCGTTAACTTAAAAACACTAGATGAGAGTGCAACTGGGTTAGTGAAAGAAATTGTAAATGTTCCCGATCCACTTGTGATACTCGCATCCGCGAGTGTTCCAACTCCGAGTTCAAATGATCCAGCGTTGTTATAGATAACAGCGCTTGCTGATGTGCCGTTAAAGAGCGCAAGCGGCGTGCTACTTGAATTGTTATAGGCGCTAATGGTGAAGTCATCACCGTAACAGGATGTTGGAATATTGGAGACAGTCACAGATTGCAGGTAGTGGAATCCGGGGGAACCATTAACAAATGTCGATCGCGGAGTCAGAGTCAGATTTGTTTCACCCGAGCAGGCAACGGCCTGAGAAACGCTCTGCCCGAATTCAATTCCCCTACTTGAGTTCAATGAGATATTTCCCGCCAAAGTGCTTTGCAGGAAAAAGATTGAACCGACAATGACTACACCAGTACTCAGAAACTTTGAACGCAGAGATTTTTTAGAAATCTCCTCGATGGGGTCATCG
>Ga0114958_10003291_pt1 | contig 11627 bp, 5 predicted proteins | sample C_130208_EF_Meta_FD_89577 | JGI IMG/M metagenome (GOLD analysis project Ga0114958, IMG submission 89577) | Freshwater microbial communities from Lake Croche, Canada to study carbon cycling - C_130208_EF_MetaG | ecosystem: Environmental > Aquatic > Freshwater > Lake | place: Lake Croche, Canada... | reverse complement strand
GAGAAGCTGGCGGCATAGCCAAGGCTGAGCTTTTTGGCGTTCAAAGAGGCGATGGTCGCATCCACGGTTTGCGTATCCCCGATCATGGTGACGCTAACCTGCTCGCCCCCGCTGACGCTGCGCGACATCAGGCTGATACCACCGCTCAAGACGCCATGGCCCAGGGTCTTTTCCAAACCAAGGCCAACTTCGCCTTCAAACGCGCCGAACTTTTGCGCGCCCACATCGGCTGCAGCCCCCGACCCCGTTTCGGAATATCCGTCAACGTGGTGTTGGGCGTATTTGATGACAGAGTTTGGAACCACAGCCATCCCGTGGCCGATGTCAAAGTGACCCGACACTGCAACTTCAGCCGCCATAAAGGTGCTGTCGACCGAGGCTGCTTCGCTGACAATGCCGTCAAACACAGTGTTGTCATTGACAAAGCGGGTGGTATCGACCTGCATCCGGCCAGCGCTGATCGCCGCGGCGAAGTGAACTTTGTCGAAGCTTCCGCTCAGGGCGACGCCAAGGAAGGCCCCTTGCTGATCGGCTTTAGACGAAGGCCCGCCCATATAGGTCACATCAGCCGATCCCGACAGCTTGCCACCGCCAAGGCCTAAGAACATCCCGTTTTGCAAGGCCATCGTGTTGCCAAAACTGACCGAGGCGGTGCTGACATCTTGGGCCAGCGTCGCGCTGGTCGCACTATATGTGCGATTTTGCGAGGCGGCGGCGACGAACGGCATCAGATGCGTGCCGCCCTTGGCGTCAGCCGCTTTGACCGGATTGGCCGCCGCAGCAGCGGTCTTTGACACCAGCGTGTCGATGCCCAAGAACCCCGCATCCGCATTCGCCTGCCGCACTGCCACAAGGCCGCTGCTGTCAAGCGTGGCGAATTCAACGGTGGCATCCCCATCGTAAAACACCGTCGTGCCGAGATCGCCGTCACCGTTGACGTCGATCACACCCGAATAATTAAACTCGTCCACGATCCAATGCACCGACCGACCGACAGCACCTTGCACGTTCAGATCAACGTCGCCGTTCAGATGAATGTTCCCGATGATAAAGCCCTTGGTGTTCAGCGTCACAAGACCGCCACCGCCGGAGGCATAGATAGCCGTTCCAATGTCATCGCCCGCAGTGGCAACAATCGACCCAGTGTTGATGAATTGGCCCCCAAAAGACGTCAGGTAAACACCATAGGCATCGTAACCATTCGTGCCGAAAGCGGAAACATCAATCGAACCTGAGTTGCTGACCGTACCATTCGTCCCCACGCTGTCAGCGACCAAGCCGTAAGCACTGCCATAGGACCCATGCGCCTGCACCGTAATCGTGCCAGAGTTTGAAACACTGCCATCACCCGCGCCGTTGGCATTAATGCCCTGCGCATAGGCAAAACCGGTTCCGTAAGCCTCAACAGAGATCAGGCCATTGTTTTCAATTGTGCCACTGGTACCAGCTGAATAGATTCCTGTGGCGCTAGCGTTAGAGTCAGATTTATTTTCTGCATAGGCGTGGACCACACCCGAGCTGGTAATTGTGACAGATCCGCTGTTGCCATTGTGAAGGTCGATCCCTCTGCCGTCAGCTTTGTTTGACGACGAATTGTTTCGCGCTTGCGCGTCGATCGTGCCGGACACGACGATGTTACCGTTAATCGTATTGGAAACATAAATGCCATAGGCGGTTGCGCTGTCAGATACAGTCAGCGCCTTGGCCTCGATCAGGCCAGATACACTTATCAGACCATCGCCACCTACTTCGTCTACATAAATCCCGTAGGCAAGCGCCTTGTCCGTCGTGGCTTCTGATGAAACCGAAATCGTGCCGCTGACATCGATTGTTCCATCCAAGACACCGCCAGTATCGTTGTTATCATAAAGAGGACCGCCAATTGCTATTCCATAAGCTAAGGCGTCATCGGACGCTGTTTTGGCTTTCACTTCGATGAGGCCGGAAACATTGATCAGCCCATTCGCACCGACATCCCGCCTGATGTAGATACCCCAAGCGCTTGCATCGTCGGTAACACTTTCGCCTTTTACTGAAATTGTTCCGCTGTTCTCGATGGTCCCGTTCAAAGCACCGTTTACAAGTATGCCCCAAGCACTTCCAGTTTCGTAATAGTTATAACCGTTTACTGTGATTGTGCCGCTGTTGGAGATAGACCCGTAAACATCGGCGTCTATGGACTGTTGGCCCCTGCGGAAATCGTTAAGGTCGCCTACTTCGATGCCATAAACGCGGCCGTCTGCGCCCTGCTTATCGCCAATGGCCGATGCAACGATCTCACCGCTATTTGAAATCGTACCAAGCAGGTCATTTTTAACCCAAATGCCGTAGGCGGACGCGTCGGTTGAACCAACCCCTTCCGCTGAAATTTCCATACGGCCGCTGTTTACTATGCTGCCACCAAGGCCGACAGCACCGTTGACAACGATCCCGTAGGCATAAGCAGACGAGTAGTAATCAGACGTGCCGGCCGTTGCCGAGACCATGATCGTGCCAGCGTTGGTAATAGACCCTGTCACATTGCCGCCCACCCGGACACCATAGGCAAATGCATCGTAATCGGGGCTGTCTGCAGTCACCTTGATCGTGCCGGTGTTGGTAATAGACCCTGTTAGATCATCCCCCAACCAGATGCCATAAGCCTGTGCCGTGTAACCCGACGACGTGGTTTCTGCCGTGACAGTAATGCTCCCGGCATTTGTGATCACACCGGTCACAGCACCTGAGACAGCTATCCCATAGCCATATGCGTAGTAACTGTCCGTAACCGATGCAACAATCTCGCCAGAGTTTACAATCGTTCCGTCCAAGCTGCCGAAAACGTAAATGCCCTCGGCATAAGCGTAAGAAGAGCCGACCACTGTCGTCGCTTGAATCTTGCCAGAATTCATGATCTGGGCCGTTTGCGTCACAGAACCAGAGATGTACACACCGTAAGCAGAGCCATCGCTGTCCACCGACAATGCCGTAGCCGAAATTGTCCCAGCGTTGTCAATCGTGCCGTTCAGGTCACCACCGATGTAGATTCCATAAGCGCTGACGCCGCTGCTTGCGCTGGTGGCCGTAGCAGTGATTGTGCCGCTGTTTGTGTTGGATATGGTGCCATTCATGTCTGCGTCAACGTAAATGCCATAGGCACTCGCGTACACAGAACTCGCATCTGCCCGGGCATAAACATCTATCTCGCCCGCGTTCGACACGACGCCCGATCCACCGACACCACCGTCGATGTAGATGCCGTATCCCGTCGCATTGTAACTGTCAGACGCCACCGAAACATCAATCGCGCCGGTGCTAGAATTTGCGATGCTGCCATTCACATCGCCGCCAATGTAAATACCAGACGCCGTTGCGTCAGCACTGTTGTTCTGCAACACAATATTGATGTCGCCATTGTTGACAATCGACCCACCTAAGTCATCGGCCAACCATATGCCGGTGACACCCGTTCCGGTCGTTTGGGCTACTGCAATGGTCCCGTCGTTGGTAACAAGGCCGGTGTAATCGGTATCGGTGACGTGAATGACCCCGCCGGCATTACCGCCGTCCAGCCTGACCCAGACATTATCCAATATGGTGATTTCTTGGTCATCGGCGATGACATGTTCGGCCGTACCCGTTACCGACGTGGCAAAAGTCGTGCCAAAGGCACCCGTCGCCATCAAGGCCACGACCGAAACAGAGGCCAGCGCAGGCGCAATGCTTGCCACCCGACCCTTCCACTTGACGACCCTGCCGCCGATTGCATGAACATGGTTACTGCTAAACATTGACCCGCGCTCCTTTGAATCTTCCGTCCTGAAACTCACACTCTCCCCTGAGGTGTGTAAGCAAATTACATTTTTTGTCAAAAAAACTAAGGGCCGATGTCTAAAGCCATAAGGGATACCGTTGTATCTTCCGTTCAATTGGTTCTATCGATGTCATTTCATAAGAAAACTTTTGCAAAAACTGCCGTTTATTGGTCGACAGTCTTTACCACGTACTATCTTGTGCGTGCAAAATTTTGCCTCTATCATCTACCTAGGGCTGTGTGGTCGAGTTCTTGAGTGATCTGAAATAGGTCGGCCCTGCAGTCACTTTTGTCGTTGATCCCGCGCAATAATGCAAAACCGCAACATCGCGATGAAACGGTCGCTTGCATGGTATCAACGTTTTTCACCACGCCCTGCGCGGAACGAGCAGAATGACAGGAAACGGGATGGCAAACGCGGCTGACACCAAAACGCGACTAACGCTGTCGGCAGCGATTGATCGGGCCATCAAGGCCTTGGGCCAAGGCGATCTAGCCGATGCGGAAAAGGTCAGTCGGTCAATTTTGGCCGCCTTGCCTGACAACCCTGATGCTCTTCATATTCTTGGGATCGTCACACAGCGCCGCGGCGATTTGACGGCCGGCATAGGATTAGTGCAAAAAGCCATCAGCTTTGCGCCCAAAAGTGGGCAGATGCTGGCCAACCTTTGTGAAATGCTGCGGTTAAGTGGAGATGCCCCCGCAGCGGTGGCCGTGGGTCGCAGGGCAATCAAGATGGCGCCTGGATTGGCCACAGCGCATAGCAATCTCGGCATCGCTTTATATGATTGCGGCGATATGGAAGGGGCTTTTGCTGCCCAACAAACGGCGTTGACTATCGCACCGAACATGCCCTCGGCCATAAACAATCTGGCCAGTATTCTGCGCAAAAGGGGCGATGACACCGGTGCTGAGGCGCATTTGCGCCATATCCTTGAAATTGACCCGAATCATGCCGAAGCCGCAGGCAATCTGGCGGTTTTACTGTTGGATTGCGAGCGCCCACACGAGGCGATCACCGTCCTAGCGCAGCAGATTAAGAAGATACCGAAAAATGCAGAACTCCACCGCTCGATTGGCCGCGCTTTCTTGCAGATCGACGATTTAAACCGCGCAGAGCTGGCTTTTACCACAGCCATTGACCTAAAACCCGATCTCGCCGAAGCGATGCTGGGGCTAACGGAAGTATATCAAAAGAAAAATCACCCTGACCTTGCCCTTGAACAAGCCCGCAAAGCCGCAGCCTTGGCACCCGACAAGGCTTATGCCTATCAACAACTGGGTCACTGCGAAGCCGATCTGGGCAATGTCGCACAGGCATTTGCCTATTTAGAGCGCGCGCTTGCTTTGGATCCTGATTTCACCCCTGCTTTGCTGTCGCGCGGGTATTTGCACATGGAAAACGGTGATATGGAGATGGCCAAGGTCGATTTTGACCGTGTTGCAGTGCTAAAACCGGGATCCGTTGACGCGCTTTTTTCTGGCGTGCGCATGGAGAAAATCAAACCGGACGATGCATGCATTGCCCAGCTTGAAGCTTTGGCAGCGCAGGCCACGGGGTATCTGGCCCCCAAAGCCATTGCGGTGCATTATTCTTTGGCAAAGTGTTATGAAGACACAAACCGTTATGATGAGGCATTCCAACAATACGCAATGGGTGGTCGCCTAAAAAGGTCGATGATTACCTACGACGCCGATGCGAACGACCAAAAGATCGATGCTCTGATTGCGCTGTTTAACCAAGATATGATTGCCAAACTGCGGCAATCAGCGAACCATTCGGCGCAGCCGATCTTTGTGCTAGGGATGCCGCGATCTGGCACGACGCTGACCGAGTCTATTATCGCCAATCACCCGATGGTTTTTGGGGCTGGGGAATTGAACCATTTGCACCGGCTCTTCGCGGTTGACACAACAGCCGCTGTCTCGCGCCTCGGCGACCTGATTGGTGGCCCATCCGAACCGATCCTGCAAGCCATCACCAGCTATATCCAGCGTCTCGACGCACATGCTCCGGGTTCACCCAGAATTACTGATAAGATGCCGGCGAATTTTCTGATGTTGGGATTGATCCACGCACTTTTGCCCAATGCGCGGGTTATTCATGTCGCGCGGGATGCTGTGGATACCTGCGTGTCATGCTACACGCGTCTGTTCGAACGCAGCCAGTACCATACCTATGATCAAATCGAATTGGCGCGTTATTATAACGCCTATAGCCGGATCATGGCGCATTGGCAGAAAGTTCTTCCGCCAAACGCATTTTACACAGTGCGGTATGAAGCTTTGGTCGACGATCCTGAAACCCAAAGCCGTGCGCTTTTAGACCATTGCGGGCTTGAATGGGATGAGGCCTGCCTGTCCTTCCACACCGCAAAACGCCGCGTTCGCACCGCAAGCGTCACGCAGGTGCGCAGCCCCGTTTATTTAAGTTCGGTCCAGAAGTGGCGACACTATGAAAGCCATCTTGGACCCATGCTTTTAGTGCTGGAACAGGGCGGAAACTACAGCCCCGTCACAGGTGGTTAATGTTTGATTTTGTTTGGTTTGACTGACCCTGCCTTGGTCACAGCGCCATGTCTTATTCAAACCCTGTCTAACTTGGCCACTCCACCAGAAATGACGCACAAAAAACCAAAGTCAACGGCACCTAGTCTAATTGAATCGCAGGGCAAACGCGGCCGCGAATGCTTTGAATGGCGGTTTGTTGAAAGATTTCCTCACAGGCGGCAATGCAGACACCTTCGTGGTAAACCAGTTGACCAGTGTCATATCACAAACTTCCCGACTGCCATTGACCGCATCAGCCCTGCCAAGGCCATATTCACGGGGCTGGGTGCCGTGGGAAGGCTTGGATCAACTGCCTTTTATGCAACGGCCGGTGCCACCTCCGGCCATCTTGCAACGGATCGTGTCATTTTCAATACCACGACAGGCGACGTGTACTATGACGCCGACGGAAGCGCTTCTGGGTCAGCAGTTCAGATTGCCGTGCTGGATGGCCATTCGGCGCTGGCTTACACCGATGTGCCGATGTTCTGAGATACTATGGCAAGCCGCCCCGGCCCTATTTTCGGGCTGGGAGGCGTGACGGCGAGGCTGCCTTGTTGGAATTCACACAAGTTTTAAAAGCGGCAACGGACGCGGCAATTGCGTGGCAGCACACATCTAAAAACAAGCACGGTTGGTGCGGGTGTTGGGCAAGGAATTTTTGTTGCAGGGGCAGGAGACATCCAAGAACCACCTAGACATCGCAGCCCAACATTCACCTGTGAGGAGAAAAAAATAGATAATCTTACATCTAAATCAAGGCGCTCAATGCGGGCCTTCGCTAGGGTCTGACGCCATCTTTCGATTATACGTTGCATTTGGGGATTCAGAGGCGCGCCGCGAATATGTTTCATGCCCTTGTCCGCAAGATATTCGGCCAGATTGCCTGCGATGTAATACGAGCCATTGTCGTCGAGCAGGCGGAGTTTATGCAAAACTTTGGCGCTGTCACGGCCTGATGCGGCCAAAGCGATGTCGAATGTGTCGGTGAAATCCTCGGAGCGCATCGTGCCGCAGAGTTTCCAAGCCATATATCGCGAATACTCATCAACGAATTTTAAAGGCAAACCAGCAACAACCAATGACTTTAAGATTGGTGAATTCGGTCTGCCACATCCGGTTTTGCGCGTTTGGCGGGAAAACAGTCGCGCGGATTGTTGGCTAACCCTCCTTCACTTTCCTTGCGGCAAAGATCGGCTGTATTCGCCACGAAGGCCCGACAAAACAATCAAGACCTTCTCCGCGCAGGCATGCACCTTGCACGCCGGATATCCTGAACAACCTTCTCGTTAGCCGCCTTCGTCGTTACGGGTATCTTGACCATCTTCAAAAACGATTGGGGTAAAGAAAAGCCAAGATCCGTCGGCTCTACAATGACGCGGAACTGCCCCATGGGCGCTGATGGCGGACTTCCACGGCAGTGGCGAGGTTAATCAGCGCGCTTGATCAGTTGTCATCGCTGGGTTAACGTTCAGAGGGACGAATAGGTCTTGATAAAGCAGGAATCCAGGAAATTGAAAGACAAAATAGCGGTTATTACCCCGTATTATAAAGAGCCAGTCGAAATTTTCTGGAAAGCTCACCAGAGCGTTAAAAATCAAGGACTGGATATAATCCATATTATGGTTTCAGATGGCCACCCCAATTCAGAAGTTGATAAATGGGATGTTCAGCACGCAATCCTTCCCAAGTCGCATAACGACAATGGCAACACGCCGAGAGGCATCGGCAGTATATTAGCTTGCGCGCAGAACTGCAGCTATATTGGATATTTGGATGCAGATAACTGGTTTTTAAACGATCACATTTCGTCATTACACACTCTACAGAGACTTACAAATACTCCCGTGTCAGCCTCACTCAGGCATTTTTTCGCCGTTGACGGATCTCCCTTAAGGGGTGTGGTAGAATCTGATGAAGATAATCATTCACACATCGACACGAGTTGCTATCTGATCCATCAAAGCGGTTTCGGCTCTTTATCAATGTGGACTCAGATGCCACGACAATTATCGCCGATCTGCGACCGAGTGTTTTACGCAGGATTAAAACACCGGGGGCTGAAGATATCGTTTTCTGACAAGCGAACGGTCGCATTCAGGTCGCAGTATGAAGTGCACTACCGGGCGGCAGGTTTAGCACCGGGATTTGAGTGCAAGACCAATGTGGCAGACGCAGCAATGAAGTGGGTATCAACGTTTGACGGAGTTCGAGAAACAGTAAATCGGCTTGGTTTCTTTCCATTTTAAGTATAGGTTAATCTTAAAGAACAGAACCGTTATGCCCGGAGCCGAATATGCGAAATCAAGACGACAGTCATAAACGTGTTTTGGTCACAGGCGGGGCTGGCTTTCTTGGATCCCATTTGATTGACCGCCTCATCGCGCTAGGGAATGAGGTGGTTTGTGTTGATAATCTTTTCACAGGCGATCTGGCAAATGTAGCGCATTTAAGCGGGCACCCTCGCTTTGAATTCTTGCACCATGATGTTACAAATCCACTTTTCAATGAGATTGATGAGATATACAATTTGGCTTGTCCGGCGTCTCCGGTTTATTATCAGCACGATCCGATCCAAACAATGAAGACCTCGGTCATCGGGGCGCTGAATATGCTTGGATTGGCTAAGCGACTTGGGTGCAAGATTTTGCAAGCATCGACAAGCGAAGTTTACGGCGACCCTCTGGTGCATCCTCAGATAGAAAGCTATTGGGGAAATGTTAATCCAATTGGCATCAGGGCGTGCTATGATGAAGGGAAGCGTTCTGCTGAAACACTTTTTTTCGATTACTGGAGGCAACACGGGGTTCACATTAAAGTTGCGCGTATTTTCAATACATATGGTCCACGTATGCAACCTTCGGATGGGCGCGTAGTTTCAAATTTTATCGTACAAGCTTTGCGCGGTGAGCCGATTACAATTTACGGTAATGGCAATCAATCGCGGAGTTTTTGCTATGTCGACGATCTGGTGGATGGATTATTAAGATTTATGGGAACAGATCTTTCTGTTACCGGACCAATAAATATTGGGAACCCATCAGAATTTACGGTGCAAGAGCTTGCAGAAAAAGTTTTATTCTTGACGAAATCTGACTCTAAAATTGTGAGGTTACAGTAGGTATCAGACGATCCAAAGCAGCGCAAGCCGGACATAACTCTGGCCCATTTGCAGATGGGTTGGGAACCTGGCGTAGCCCTAGAGCAAGGACTGATGCAGACGATAGAGTATTTCAAAACCATCCTTTGATTTCATCATAAGATTTCAATACTTAACTTTGTGAGATGTTCTTTTTAACAATCAGGCGATCTTCCTTGATGGAACCTGCACATGCGTTTTAGGATTATATTTTAAATTTTCTCTGGAAGTGGTCCTAAAGAATGGCAGCACTTGCGACTTGAACGCATCGACACTGTGGTTTTTTGGTGCCTGCTTATCGAGCAGGCACCAGTTTTGCGGCATCTCAATACCCGAACTTGATCCCTAGAGAGATAGAGTAGTTATTGTCACTGTTCTCTCCCTTACTCGCAACGCCGTCGAGATTTACCGATTTGTTCGGCGCAAACATATAGCTTGCACCCGCCGAACCCATCACGCGCCAATTGTCTGGCGTCAACGAGGATTGATAGCTTGACGTATCGAAGTCGCCTGAGACATCGAATTTGTCGACAGAATAGCTAACAACGTGATCGACCGCAGCACCCAAGCGCAGTGCAAAAGCCTCACTGACCTTGGCTGACAGTTTGAACCCAGACGTGCTTGTAACCTGCGAGGTAGAGAAGGACCCGAATTGGAAGGTGTTTAGCCCGCCAGTTTGTGGGGTTTCTTTCAAAGCGCTGCGGGTTGATTGCGTGCTAGAGAGGCCGAAATAGGGCGTAACAGTCGTTTGCTCTCCTAAGGCAAAGCCCCAACCAGCGGTCACGGAGAGACCGCGTGTCTCGAAGGTGCCGTCACCTTGCGCTGTCAAAGCCGACCCCACCAAGTTGGCGTGGCTGAAGTTGGCGTCTCTTGTCTGGTACGCGGCCGCGATATGGGCTTGCAGACCTGTGCCATTGGCATTGGGGGCATAGCCCGCGAAAAGCCCAACCGTGGGCGATTTGCTGCTTACGTCAAGACCGCGGATGTTGAACGATTGGTCCTCAAAACTCAACGTAGCGCCAAGTCGCAGATTTTGGCCCAATCGGAACGCGCCGGCAATTGTTCCGGCGACCTGCCCGCTGCTGTCCGCCACGCCGTAAGCTGCCGCGATACTGGACTGTCGCAAGCTGCCCGTTAGGCAGGTCATGGTGCCATCGGGTAGGGCGCAATCATAGGCCATGGTCTCGCGCAGCAGGGCTGCGTTGGCGTCGAGCACATAGTGCTGTTGCTCTGCCCAATCTGCGGCGTAGTTCCATATCCTGACATCCCAATCCGTGGCCGTGGCACCCGGGGCTACGCTTGCAACATAGGCTGCCAAGACGCCGACTTGCACGTTCAGAACTGTGTCTTCGTTTGTGATGTCATCGCCTGACACGCCGCGTATGGCAAGTGCGTAAGTATGGGTCGAAAGATCCGTACTGTTTGCGCTGACCCCAACTTGCATAGAGGTTGGCGTTGGCGGATCGATCGTGAAGACGTCGAGTTGCCCGTAGCGCGTGGGCGACGTGAGCACGATTTCGTAATTGGTCGGCAAATCGCCGTAGTAGGTGAGAGGATCGAAATCCCCGCCGCCTTGGCCATTTTCCAGACGCGATAGCGTGCTTGCCTCTTCGTTGAGGATGCCATAACCGCCCGTCCCACCGCTCGAGATCATGCCAACGTTGACGATCTCGGTCGTGCCTCCGGTCAGATGAATGCCCGATCCTGCGACGGTACCTTCGCCGCCCACGATTTCGGCCGCATTGAGCACGAAGTTTGTGCCCGAGGTCAGTTCGATGCCGGCACCGCCATTGCCTTGAACGCCGACACCTCCGGTCGTGCCTTGCCGTGCCAGGCCACCAGTACCGCCCGCGCCGCCTGTACCACCTGATCCGCCCGTGCCGCCTGCGCCACCGATGCCACCGGTACCGGCCACGCCGCCCGTTCCGCCGCTGCCACCTGTCCCGGCGCTGCCGCCCGTGCCGCCCGTGCCGCCGCTGCCACCTATGCCGCCCGCGCCACCTGTACCGCCCGAACCGCCCGTGCCGCCGACACCACCTGTGCCCCCGGTGCCACCTGTTGCACCTCCGGCTCCACCGGTGCCACCTGCACCGCCGGTTCCACCTGTTCCGCCGGTGCCACCTGCACCGCCAGTTCCACCCGTTC